>JGI994J12354_10002256_pt1 | contig 18937 bp, 20 predicted proteins | sample IntmicLarv3ML3BL_FD_12354 | JGI IMG/M metagenome (IMG submission 12354)
TCCGACAGCGTTATTGCGAATCAGCAGCGATTGTTAGCCAACAATTACGTAGCTTTATCCAGAGAGCAATTCATTGAGATTTATCGCTCTCTCTATTAAAAAATAAAAAATTGAATGATTTAGCAAAAAAAAACAGCCGTCCGATGAAAGGGCGGCTGTCTTTTTGTATATTTAATTTTTTTAAAAATCAATTACAATTGTTACAAATGAGAGGTGGTATATTGTGTCAAAGACCACAATTCCGATTCGAATTGATCAAGAATTAGCTCTTCAAGCCAAGGACGATGGGAAGTTTGAGGAATGAACTCAATCTCTTCAATTGACTTATTAGGCAAAAATTGGAAAGACTGCATTGGAAAATCCAGATTTACCTATTGAGTTTTTTCTATTTTAAAGGCTCATAAGTTTTGTAGATACCGGTTTGGCGTTTGTGTTCGGCTTTTTGGCTGAGATAGCTGCCTTCAACGATGCGGGTAAAATTATTCTTTCGGATAATTGAGATGAGATAATCATAATGAGGGCACCGCTCAGAGTGGCGATTGTCGGTGACGATGCAGGAGGCCAGATGAATAGCGACTTCGTCGGGGCTGAGGTCGAGTTTTCGTTTGGAGATGTGAAGAAAGTGGCTCAATTTGGCAGAAAGTCCTTTACCGCAACAGCCTCCGCAGGTCATAGGGAAAAAGAGGGTGCTCTCCGGGTAATCTTTAAAAAAATCCTCCCGCCCGAAAAAAGCTTTTGAGCAGGCAAATCCACTACACCTTTGGCAGGTAATATCACATTGAATCACGATGATAGCTTTGATCATTGGCTTCATCTCCCTTGTGCTTTAATATCTCGCCTCAGTATATCATGAATGCTGTGTAAATCGGAGTTTTTTATCGGAAAAGAAAAGTCGGAAAATTGACCATCCCCTTAAAAACTTTGTAATCTTGCGCTTATAAATTCTCATCCCTTTAATTCTTAAAAAAGAGGTATAATAAAGAAAATAGGAACTTAAAAAGGCAGGCAAAAAAATGGTAAAAAATCGGCGCCCTCTGACAGAGCGGCGGTGGCGAGCTATTTCAGGGAACGACTCTTCCTATGATGGAAGTTTTTTCTATGGAGTGGCGACAACCGAATTTTTTGCCGCCCTTCTTGCCCCTCGAAGCTTCCGAAGAGGGAAAATGTGCGAGTCTTTGCAAGTCCCGAAGAGGCAAAGTGGCAAGGATTTAGACCTTGTAAACGCTGCAAACCCGAAGGGCAGGAGGTACCACTTCAGGAGTGGGTCGGCCAGATTAAGGCTTTTTTGGAAGGGAATTTTCAGAAAAATATGACTTTAAAAGAGCTGGAAGAGGCTTGTCATGGTAGCCGCTTCTATTTGCAGAGGCGATTTACCGAAGTTGCCGGCTGTTCGCCTCGCCAGTATTTAGAGCAAATTCGGATTAACCGAGCCAAAGAATTGCTTTTGGTAGGAGAAAAGTCAATTTCTGAAATTGGTAGGGCAGTAGGTTTTTCAAATGCTGAGTATTTCATTACCAGATTTCGGCACTTAGTTGGAATCACTCCGTTGCAATATCGGCGGCGAAAGCAGAGCAAAGAAGGGAGCGAGAATCAATGATTTATGCCTATTATTATGAAACGACCCTCGGCAAAGTAGGCATCTCAGCGAACCAAGAAGCAATCGTCGGCTTCGGGGTGGTAGCGGATCGGGAAATGACTACGGAAAATCTCAAGGAAACGCCCTTGATTAAAAAGGCTGCCAAACAGCTTGAGGAATATCTGGCTGGCAAACGTAAAGATTTTGACTTACCTTTAGAACCAATCGGAACGGAATTTCAAAAGAAAGTCTGGCAAGCTCTTTGTGACATTCCATACGGAGAAACCCGCAGCTATAAGGAAGTGGCAATTGCGGTGGGCAATCCCAAAGCCTCGCGGGCTGTGGGAATGGCGAATAACCGCAACCCTCTCGGCATCGTCATTCCCTGCCATCGGGTCATTGGTGCCAATGGTGCAATGGTCGGCTATGCAGGCGGACTAGGTGTGAAAAGCCAACTTTTGGAATTGGAGCGGGAGAACATGTGAAAGTAGAAAAGCCAAAGCAGGAGGCATCCAGAAAATGGAAGAATAAATCTTGATGCTCAAAAAATTACCGACTGAGTCGGTAAAGATAAGAGGCGAAGAAATGAACTCTGCCCTCAGACGAGAATAATTTATCTCTATTTTGGCGGAGTAGCTTCAAGCGAGTGGGTCGGTCATTGTTTCCGGCATTGCATTTTTACGAGCTAAAGGATTTGATATTTTATTGACCCTAAAAGCGATTGAATGAAGAAGATATTGCATTCATAATGATAATTCGATAAAGAAGAATCTATAAAAGAATAAATACAAAAAGAGCGTAAATTCAGCGAGGGCTGTATTTATGCTCTTTTTATAGTCTTATTTGCTATAGACTATGAAGCTGTTATTGGGATTGTCTGGTTTTTTGACAGATGAATGTAGTATAATCAGTTTATTACCAAGATATCCAAAAAAACGATATATTTAACAATGAATGTTTAAATACAAGGTGTATATTGATTATATGTTTTATAATTACCTCATTTCGAATTAAAAGGAGGCTATCTATAAGGATACAAGGTAAATATTTCGGTGTTTTTTTCGTATCAAAAATAAAGAGCATAATGGAGGGAAAGTAATGGATCAGAATATGAAAAATCTTGTTGATGCAGTTAAAACCTTATTTCTTAAGTGTGAAGAGCATGATCGACCGATTGTGTACGAGAATAAAAACAAGGTCTGCAAGTTTCGTTCAGGCTGGGCGAAGAGTTTTAGTTTAGGTTGGGACGATGTGAAAATGGGTAATAAATGCCTTTATTGCTACCTCGAATACCCGGGCATCTCCATTCATAATTTACATATTGATGAGAAGAGTCCGCCGATGGATACCCAATTTTTGACCCAAAAAAGTTTCAATGAAGAGCTTATCCCAGCCCTTGAAAGCTGGATGGCTGAGAAAGTTGCGGCTGATGAATACGGCGGTATGTTCGGAGAAGAATTTACTATCAGTATGACCTTTGATCTGCGTAGCAGGAATGATGACCCGCCGAAAGAGCCAAGATGGTATCAAGGTCATATTCGCATCAAAAATGAAGATAAGTTTATTGCCATGAGAGACGCTGTAAAAAACTTGATTACAAGTAAAGAATATGTGGGAGCAGAGCTGGATTCCAGTGAATACGATGCTTGCGTGGATGAAATTTGCGAAACTGCCGGAAGTTTTCAGGACGAGTTGGGTATTGACGCCATAAAAGAATTCTATGAAGCCATGATAGAAAACGCGAAAAAATCAAGATTTGATTCGTCAATGACAGATGTAATTATGGGTATGACGACTTATGCCTACAGACTTTTAAAAGAGCATGAAGATCTGGGTGAGGAGCAGGTGGATTTGGCTTGCTTCATCGGATTGAAAGCCATGACCAATGCTACTGACAAATATGAATATGAAGCAGGTACTGAAACACTTAAATCAGCCGCAAAGAAAGGCAGCAAACTTGCAAAGGATATTATGAAATTTGGCAGTGGAACCATAGATAAAGCATATACCTATTACAAAGATAAAACCCTTGAGTGTATAGCTAACGATGTGACGAAAACTGTAGAAATCAAACTAAAAGACGAAAGCTCAGAAATTTATGATGTTGCAGTGAAATTCCTAACGGAGCTACTAAAGCAAGGCTTCCCTACAGAATATGAAATCAAATGCAATACAAAAGTAAAGAATTTCATCGACACCGACCTTAAAAAGTCCAAAACCAATAATTTTTTCGCAAACGCTGCCACCTATCCGGAGGTTTATGATACGCTGAAAGAGTATGCTCGCACCGCATTTGATGCCTATAGCTGGTATAGTGATGCCTCTGATGATCAGGCGGTATCTTGTGGCGGCTACGCAGCGATGGCTCTTGCTTTAGCTGACCCGGTGAAAAATTTTGATATTGGGATTGAATTCCTTGATAATTCAGATTTTGAGCATGCGATTACCGCTCGATATTTTTTGCAAGATTTTGCAGAGGTTTGTAGCGGGGAGAATAAGGAAAAAATTGAAGAATACTCTGAAGAATTTTGAAGAAAGTATTGAAAAACTTTTGGATGGCATGAATTTTTCTGTAGAGAAAAGATGAGGAAAGTGACATGACGAAAGCGGAATTTTTTGCGGATTTGCAAGAGATTGTAAATGACCCTTTAGTGACTGAGCATGCCCACATTGAGCGGGAAAATATGTGGGCAATATCAATAACAAATGATTTGGCTCATGAGATAACTGTAGATGAATTTGCTGAATTTATTCAAGGGGTCATCGAAAATCGCCGAAGCCAAGCAGTAGGATTAAAAATGGCTATGACCTTCTACGCATGGCTTGATAAACAGGCTGCTCAATTTCGATTCAGCGTAATTCCGGAAGTAATGCCGCTTTCTTTTACCTGTGAAATAGCGAAAACCTCTGACCTCAAAAAGATTATCCGAGAATTTTTAGAATTTAACTTTCACGATAGACTGGAATTAAGTGAGCTACCTGCTGAAGAAAACGAAATTGATGAGGCTCTTGATGTTTATATTTGTAAAATCTGAAGATAGCTTGGATAGAGAAAAATGAAAAACTCCCCATTTGGGGAGTTTTTTTATTTTTCTAGATTAATAGTAAAGCTGTGATAATATATTTTTCAGTCATGCTCTTGTCAGATATTTCAAAATAATGAGAGTTGATTTTTCTTCGGCTCAAAGTCCCATATGTAACTAAAAACTTCTTTTTCACCATAGAGCATATTGTTTTCTTTGCAAAAGGATTTTATTAGTTTAGATAATTTGGCACTATGGGGACTTTTTATGCCATAGGCCGATCCGTATTTTCTCATGTATTCTTTTTTTAGATGGGGAAAATGTTCTTCTAATTTTTTATAATAGTATTCCCGATTTCCAAATCTCAGGGTCATACCTATACCAAAGGTAATAATTCCTTTTACATGGGCTTCTTTGCAGTATTCCAATATTCCCATGATGTTTTCCTCGGTGTCATTGATAAAGGGTAATATGGGAGTAAGCCAGACAATTGTGGGAATGTGTGCTTTCGCCATTTCCTTAAGGATTTCAAATCTTCGTTTAGTGGTGCAAACATTCGGTTCTAAGATTTTACAGAGTTCTTCGTCAAAAGTGGTAAGGGTCATTTGTACAACGCATTTTGATGTTTCATGAATCTGCTTTAGTAGCTCAATATCTCTCAAAATTAAATCGGATTTAGTTAAAATAGCTGCACCAAAACCATGCTTTTCGATTACTTCGAGGCACTTCCTCGTATTTTCCAGCTCTTTTTCAAGTGGAAGATATGGGTCAGTCATTGCGCCTGTTACTATCATAGATTTTGTTCGTTTTTTTGATAATTCTTTTTCAAGCAGTTCTACTGCATTGATTTTGACCTCGATACTCTCAAAGTCGTAGGTTTTTCGGTAAACTTCGCTTCGGCTATCGCAATAGATACAGCCATGGGTGCAACCCCGATAAATGTTCATATTGTTTTTAGAAGAGATAAGGCTTTTAGAAACAATTTCTTTGATGCTGCACACCTCCAATACTACTTATTTACCTATATACTCGCGCTATTACAATATCTATCAGAGAGCGATGGATAGCATCTTATTTCGTTTCCGGGAAGATTTGAATGACCCGTTCGAGCATGCCATTGAGGGCGGCGATAGCGGTGCCGTAGTTGGTGATGGGGACGTTTGCGGCTTCGGCTTCAATCAGGCGGTTCATCAGTTGTTTGCGGGTGAACATACAGCCGCCGCAGTGGATGATGAGCTGATAGTCGGTGAGATTTTTTGGAAATGTCATGCCTTGGGCATGGTCGATTTGCAGAGATTGACCGACTTTCTGTCGGAGCCAGCGAGGGATTTTCTCCTTGCCGATATCATCTTCTAAGGCATGGTGGGTGCAGGCTTCGGCGATTAAGATTTTATCGGTTTCTTTCAGGGTTGGAATGATCCTTGCGCCTTGGACAAAAGCTCTTAAATCTCCTTTGGCTCTTGCCATAAGGATGGAGAAGGAAGTCAGAGGAGTGGATTTTGGTAATAAATCCCGAACTTTCGGGAAAATTTGAGAATCTGTAATGACTAGCGCCGGCGGCTCTTTAAGGAGCGCCAAGAGGGCGGGGAGCTCGCTGTCTTTTATGGTCAGCGCCATTGCATCATGGTCAAGTAAATCCCGAATGGTCTGGACTTGTGGAAGGATGAGCCGCCCTTTAGGAGCTTGAATGTCTTGGGGAGCAACTAAAATAACCGATGCGCCGGAGGGAAGTAAGTCGCCGATGAGGGCTGGTTTTTCAAAATCATGGGGAGCATGTTGAACGATTCCAATGAGTAATTCCGAGCGCCCATGAGCGGTAGCTGTAGAGACCATCACGAAAGGGATATTGAGATTATCGGCGAGTTTTCTCCGCAATTTTTCCGGTTCTGAGATTCGGTCAATTTGGCTAAGTACTCCTAAGATTGGGATTTTTTTCCTTTGGAGCTCTTCAATCCACCGGGATTCGTGGGCGAGGGAATCTGCATCAGCGGCGGAAATAATAAGAAGCGCCAAATCGGTGCGATTCATCATCTCTTTGGATTTTTCGACTCGCAACGCTCCAAGGGCGCCCTCATCATCCAGTCCGGCGGTATCAATAAAGACTACCGGCCCAAGGGGCAAAAGCTCCATACTTTTTAGCACCGGATCGGTGGTTGTACCGGGCACTTCGGAAACGATTGTCAGGGGCTGATTGGTAATGAAATTAATCAGGCTGGACTTTCCGGCATTTCGTTTGCCATAAAGCCCGATGTGCAGGCGATTGGCACGAGGTGTGGTATCCATATTTTTCCTCCGAGCTAAATTTTTTTCGGATATAGGGAGAGACCTTTAAAAATAAAGGTCTCTTTTGCCATTTCGCAAATCTTCCAGTCGCTCCAAGGTAAGTTCTCGAACCTTAGGGTTTGGAATCAGTTGCAGTTCTTTTTCCATAAGCTTCCGCCCGATTCGGCAGGTTTCGTCATCGCCGTGGTCAAGTAAATATTCTTCTAAAGTCAGGAGTGCATTAGGTTGGCAGACATTTTGGATTTGCCCGGATTTTGCCAGCTCCATAAAGCGATCTCCGGTGCGTCCTTCTCGGTAGCAAGCAGTGCAATAGCTGGGGATATAGCCATTTTGGCAAAGCTGCTGAATCATTTCTTCCGGTGTGCGGTGGTCGCCGACTTCAAATTGTGGCTTCTCTTGGGGATTTTTTTCAAGGGCATTTTGATAGCCGCCTACTCCGGTGCAAGAGCCGCTGCTGACCTGAGTGACCCCAAGAGAGAGGACTTCATCCCGAAATATTGGCTCTTCTCGGGTGGAGAGAATCATGCCCGCATAGGGCACAGAAAGCCGAAGTATCATGACGATTTTTTTGAAATCCGCATCATTGACCAGATGAGGGTATTTTTCCAGAGTGACCCCAAGAGCCGGGCGAAGTCGTGGCACTGATACAGTATGAGGCCCGACCCCCATGGTGGCTTCCAAATGTTCGGCGTGCATCAGCATCGCTACGGTTTCATATTGATAGTCGTAAAGCCCGAAAAGTACGCCGATACCGACATCATCAATGCCGCCTTTCATGGCTCGGTGCATGGCGGTAGTGTGCCAGTCGTAGTTCGCCTTAGGGCCGGCGGGGTGCATTTTTTCGTAAGTCGGTCGATGATAGCTTTCCTGGAAAAGGATGTAGGTGCCGATATTGGCATCTTTGAGCATTTGATATTCTTCTACTGTGGTGGCGGCGATATTGATATTGATGCGGCGGATGCTTTCGCCTTTGCCATTTCGATAGGCATAAATCCGTTCAATGCAGTCAATAATATAGGAAATCGGGTGTCTGAGCGGGTCTTCGCCGGCTTCGATCACGAGCCGCTTATGCCCCAATGCCAGAAGTGCTTCAATTTCTCCGTCGATTTCCTCCATAGTCAGCTTGCGGCGACAGAGTTCTTGATTAGCAATCTGGTAGCCGCAGTATTGGCACTGATTGACGCAGTAATTCCCTACATAAAGTGGGGCGAAAAGTACAATTCGCTTGCCATAGATTGTTTCTTTCACCTGCCGGGAGACCTCTTCCATCTGCTTAAGAGTTTCCGGGTCGGTGACTTGAAGCAAAATTGCCGCTTCCTGAAAAGAAAGCCCTCGGGCGGCCTTGGCTTTTGTCAATAGTTCACTGATTTTAGCAGGGTCTTGGGCGAGGGATTTTCCTATACTCAGGGCTTCCCTGATTTCTTCGTCCCGAATGACATCACTGCCGATAAATGTGTGCATAAAAGCTAAACTCCTTTAATAAACGATTGACACTTATTTCTTGGTAAGGGCTGCTTTTACGGTAATCGAAGGGATATTTCCCAATTTTCCGGTCAATGCACTGAGATTGTCCTCGGTTCCGTCCACAGTCAGGGAGATGACGAAAACCCCACGTTCTCGATAAGGAATTCCCATCCGTCCGACGATGATTGAGCCGAATTCATGCAAAACCTGGTTGACATCTTGGGATCTGTCGAAGTCCTCGACAACAATTGCGATTACGCCGATTTTAGATTTCATAGTGATCTCCTTTGCAATAGAAAAGCCCCATTGCTTCTGGGAGCAAGAGGCTTTTTGTATTTTTCCTCTCCCCCAATCCGGAATCCTCCGAATAAGCGGATACTATACTTGAAACCTAAACTCCCGACCCGGAGCTCTCCGGTACGGCAGAAATAAGTATCTATCTGTATTGTATCAGAAAGCCTCCAAAAAACCTACAGTGGTTTGGGAAGAAAAAATGTCAATTTAGCGCTTTTTTCACGGAATTTGTTATTACAGGAAGGACTAAAGCAGTCCTTTCCAGAAATCTATTTAAAATCAGTGGTTTTAATTTTTGAATGTAATTTTCGAGGAGAGCAAAGTGATTTATAAGCTTTATATGGGTTGGACAATTTTTTGCATCGTCGGCTGTATTGTTCTTGGCATCGGTGTTCTTAAATCCGGCGAAGCCTCCGGAGCGGAAACTACATTTTTGATGATTGCCCATGTAGGGATTTGGGTCGCTTTATGGGCGGTGGCTACATTTATCGTGATTTTAATAGGAGTACGTCGGTGGCTGAAACGCTGGAATCAGAGCAAGTGATGTAGCTTGATGCCACTTTTTGAGGAGGAATTATCGTGGGTTTGACAGTATTGGAAAATGAATTGCTTTCTTGCCGAGCTTGTTCTTTGGTCTCTTATGGGCGAGGCCCGACTTCTTGGACCGGTACACCTTCGCCGATTCTGTTTATCGGCGAAGGCCCCGGCGGGGTGGAGGATGAATATGGCGCGCCCTTAGTGGGGCCTTCCGGCCAGCTCTTAGATAAAGCTCTTTGGAGCGTCGGGCTGACGAGGGATAAGGTCTATGTGACGAATATTATCAAATGTCGCCCCAAAGGAAATCGAACGCCCACAGCTCAGGAATCAGAAGTCTGTGCTTCTCGTTGGCTGGCAAAAGAAATCGAATTGATTCGTCCGGTCGTGATTGTAGGTCTTGGCAATGTGCCACTTCAATATTTTTTAGGAAGTGATAAGCGAATCACTCGAAGCCGCGGCGAGCTTCATCAGCTCAAAAATGGCGTGTGGTTTATGCCGACTTTCCATCCGGCTTATCTGCTGAGGCAGGAAGGAAAGGCTCAAATTGCTGCAAAATGGGATGTATTTAATGATTTTAAAGCGGCTTTGGCTAAGATGGCTGAATTGGTCGGGGAGCAAGAACTAAAATCCTCAGAACCAACTAATTTATTGGATTTATTCCAAAACCGAAAAGAGCAAAGAGCCGCTTGGCTTGGAAAAATTCACTCAGTAGAGTAAAAAGCTAAATCAAATCGTAACAAATTTTCCACAAATAGTAGATATAATAAATGAAGATACTCCGTGAATGTATGGTATGAATTGAAAAAATAAAGGAGAGCTTTAAATGAAGAAATGGAAATTCGGTTTATCCTCGATGTTGCTGGGATTTATGATGCTGGTAGGAATGATAGGTAATCTAAGTGAAGCAGAGGCGGCGACCAAGGTATTTCATAATAAGGCCAAAGATTATTCGATGTCAATTCCGATGGATTGGGGCTTTCAAGATGCGGGCAATGGCGTCGAAATGTTGTACTCTGGAGATCAGACGCTGATGATTGTTGCTACTTGGGAGTCCATGCCTCGGGAAGACAAGCACGGGACTTATTTATTTGATGAGGTTCAAGGAAAAGAAAGCTATGATTTATTGGAAGATGTAAAGAGTGGTTTTCAAAGTGCTTTCGGTGATGAGATGAAGGTGGATGAGGCCAGTTATATTAAATTAAATAGCGGAAAAACCGCAGTATTACTGGGAATTAATCATCCGGAGGTGGGCCCTGTGGTCGGATTGGTATTATTCCGAAAGAATGAGGCTCTTTTGATGATGGGAGCAGGCGAGAATGCCAGAAGGATGGAGAGAGGAAAAGAGCAGATTATAGAAATTTTCATGAGTTTGAAAGCATAAAAATAGCGTGTCTTTGAAGGAAGAAAAGAGAGGTATAAGTTTTCCTTTGCTGCGGAAGTAGGTCACGAAAAAATTGACCGGAGCGCAGCTCTTCCGGCAGATTGGGTAATTCAGCCGGAAGATGGCTTGATGGTGAATTTGACGCTATTTCGAGGATTTTTCTTTGCGGCTTTTTAAGGATTATGGATGAAAAGAGTGAATGCTAGTAAAGAAAATCCACCAGGAAAGGAGGCGGAAAATAAATGAAAAAAAGTATAGTGATTGTCTGGGCAATTTTGATTACGCTTGTAACCATTGCTGCCGGGTGCAGTACGAATACCCAAATATTTCGGGATGAAATGACAAAAACGGAGGTAACTCTCCCGGCAGATTGGACGATTGGCGAAAAAAATGGCAAGGCAATGGCTACTTCTTCAGATGAAAAAATAGGTGTTTTCATGACTCGTGACGAAATTCCGGTAGCAGCACTGGGGGATTTGCGGGGAAAATATACTTTAGATGAGTATGAAGATATTGAAAGGGCTAATTTTTTAGAGGCTTTTAAACAGAGCTTTTTTCTATCACTTCCGGAAGCTCAAGAAGGGGAAAGCGGTTTTATAAAATTAGATAACGGTCGTGCAGCTTGTTATGTGGTCGCTCATACCCCAAGTGTAACTGCCTATGTAGTCACTTTCATTGTAGATCAAGAAGGGATTACGGCGATAGCGGTTGTCCAAACTTCTTCAAGCGAATACTTCGGGAAAAATCAAAAAGGCTTAGAGAAAATATTAAAAAGTTTGAAAGCCGATGAATAATAAAGTAAAGGAGCTTTATGATGAGTCAGGATAGCCGGATGGTACAGTTTACCAAATTATCAGAGCGACTGGCGAAAGAACAGCCGTGGCTTACCGAAAAGCTGGCAAGCCTTAAAGAAAAAATGCCGCCGAAGGATTTTGAAGAGTATATTGAAAATCTGATTTCTTTAAAGATGAATGAAGGCGCTCTTTGGCTTATTACCAAGCGGGAAATGAGTCGCTCAATTTTGGAGCGCAATTATTTGCCTCAGCTGAAAGAATCCTTTGGGGCAGATTCGGTGCGAATTATTACCCAACCTTGGTAAAATGAGAGCCTAAAAATTGACTTTCGGGAGTGAAGAAAATGATTACTTTAAATCAAGATTCTTGCGTGAAATGCGGGCATTGCGCCGAGGTTTGTCCGGCGGAAATTTTGGGAATGACTGAGGCGGGGCCGGAGGAAAATCGGTCGACGGGCTGTATTGCCTGTGGGCATTGTATGGCGATTTGCCCGACCGGGGCGTTGGATTTGGCAGATGTTCCGTTGAGTGAGCAGGAGCCAATCATGGAAGAGTTGACAATTAGCGAAGAGAAAGCCCGGCAATTTCTCAGGTCTCGCCGCTCGGTTCGGAGTTATAAAAAGGATTTAGTACCCCGGGAAAAATTACTGAAAATTGTTGACCTGGCAAGGCTTGCCCCGACCGGTAGTAATGGTCAGGGCACGCAATTTATAGTCATTGAAAATCCGGCGATAGTCGACAAAATTCGAGAAAAGATGGCTGTTTTTTTTGAGGAATGGCTTAAAAGTGACGACCCGAAAACCAGAGGCTATCGCAAAATCATTGAAGCCTATCGAGACGGTAAGGATACCTTACTTCGAGGTGCGCCTCAAATGATTTTAGCCTTAAATGAAAAAGACAATCCGGCTCGCCATTTGAATGGGGTATTTGCTCTTACATATGCAGAGCTTTACGCACCGACCTTGGGCGTCGGCACCTGCTGGGCGGGATTTTTCCAAGGGTACTATGGGGCTCAGACTACCGGCGAAATGGACATGCTTTTAGAAATTCCGCCGGATATGACAATCACCGCTGCCCTAATGGTAGGAATCCCTAAATACAGCTACCACCGTTTACCGGAACGGGAAAAACTGAATGTACTTTGGCGATAAAATTTAATTTTGCAATGAAAAAGGGCACCAACAAAAGTTGGTGCCCTTTTTCGAGGAGTTATCGGAAGAAAGGATTATTGGTTAGTTAAGGTTTTCAGCGCTTTTTGGGCGGTGTTTGCAAGTAGGGTAGACCCTAAAGGCAACACATCTTCATTGAGGTCAAAAGTGCCGTTATGAAGAGCGCCGGCGCCGGGGGTTTTGCAGCCGAGCCAGAAATAAGCGCCGGGGCATTTTTCAAGGAAAAATGCAAAGTCTTCTGCCGGTAGTGCCGGCTTGACGTTGAGTTCAACGCTTTCTTTCGGCAGTATTTCAAGGGCGGCTTCACCAAAGAGATCGACCGCCTTATCATCGTTATTAAGAGGTGGGTAGCCAAATTGATAATCGAGAATCGCCTCACCGCCATAGCCGAGCGCGAGGTGCTCTAGATGTTGTTTGAGCCGCTCCGGGTAGCGTTGGCGTGTTTCTTCATCTAAGGTACGGACGGTGCCTTGGATTTTTACCTCTTCCGGCACTACATTATAGCGGCTTCCACCTTCGATGACCCCGACATTTACGGTGACCGGAGCAATCGGGTCTAACTGCCGAGCCCGAATTAAATAGATTTCTTGAATGGCCTCGGATGCCATGGCGATTGCGTCAATTCCCTGATGAGGCAGAGCCGCATGAGAGGCTTTGCCTTTGAGGGTCAGCCAGAAGCGGTCGGAAGAAGCCATCAGGTAGCCTTTGCGAATTGCGACAGTACCGGATTCGAGATCCGGCCAGACGTGAAGCCCAAAAATCATATCGACTTTCGGATTTTCAAGAACTCCGGATTCCAGTAGGTAGCGAGCACCGCCTAAGGGAGCAAGCTCTTCAGCCGGTTGGAAGAAAAGCTTGATAGTGCCTTGCCATTTGTCCTTTTCAGCGAGCAGGAGTTTGGCCGCTCCGAGCAAAATCGCCATGTGTCCGTCGTGGCCGCAAGCGTGCATTTTTCCCTCTACAGTTGAGGCAAAAGGTAGGCCGGTGACCTCATTGACTGAGAGGGCGTCCATATCTGCTCTGAGTGCAATGACCGGACCAGGACCATTTTCAATCATACCGACGATGCCATAATGATTGGGAAACGTCTGATAAGGGATTCCCAAAGCATCAAGCTCTTTTTGAATGCGCTGAGAGGTCTTGATTTCCTCTTCACTGAGTTCCGGCAATTGGTGAAACTCGCGGCGCAGTGAAACGATGTAATTTTTAAAATCCGAATCGCCATTCCATTCCCATTTCATTATATTCATCCTTTCTGTTTAGACATAACCGAGGAAGTTGAGCCAGAGGGAACCGATACCGAAGGAAATGATGAAGTTTACAATGGAAATTGCAAAACCGACTTTCCACCAAGCTCCTTGGGGTACATAACCCGCATTAAAGTAAATCGGGGTAACCGCTGAGCCATAGTGAGTCAGGGTACAGCCAACGCTGCCGAGAAGTCCAAACATCATGACTGTGAAAAGAGGTGGAGCGCCTAATGTAACAAGAACCAGAGAAAATGCGGAGAATAGCGCTGTAACTCTTGCAGTACCGCTGGCGAAGAAATACTGGCAATAGCAATAGATGATGGAGATAAAGAAGAATGCAATCCGCCAGTCCATATCGCCGATAGCACCTTTAACGGTGCTGGCAAATACTTCAACTACGCCGAATTGAGCGAGAAGTCCGGCCATACCGACTACGGCGCCCATCCAAATAAGTACATCCCAAGCGGCTTTTTCTTCAAGAATATCTTGCCAAGATAGCGCTTGAGTGGCGACCATAGTGGATACACCAATCATTGCGACCACAGTGGCACTAAGACCGGTATAGAAAGAAGTCGCCCAAAGGGTCAGGCAGAGGAGGAAAACTGCGGCAACAATTTTTTCCAGTTGAGTAATCGGTCCCATCGCTTCAAGCTCTTTGTCAGCGAGCTCTTTGGCTTCTGGAGTGGATTTGACTTCCGGTGGATAGATTTTGTAAATAAAATAGGGCAGGAAATAGAGGCTAATCAAGCCGGGCACACTACCGGCGGCAAACCACATTCCCCAAGTAACTTCCACACCGAGAACACTTTTTCCGAGTGAAGCGATCAACGGATTTACTGCGGAAGCAGTCATGAAAATCAGAACTGAGCTGATATTAGCCGTATGAGCCATAATCATCAGGTAACTACCGATTTTGCGAGAGCTTTGTCCCGGTTCGGAGCCGAAAGCTAAGCATAAGCTTTTTACGATTGGGAAGACGATTCCGCCGCCCCGTGCAGTATTAGAAGGGGTCGCCGGAGCGAGAACCAGTTCAGTGGTGGCAATCGTATAGGCGAGCTTTAGGGTGCTGCTTCCGAAATTGCGAATCAGCACAAAGGCAACTCGCCGACCTAGGCCGGACTGAATGACCCCTTTGGCAAATAAGAATGCGCAGACAATCAACCAAATGGTCGAATTTGAGAAGCCGCTCAAGGCCTCGCCTAATTTTAGTGTATTTGACAAGATGGAAAATGTAACAGCAATAAATGCGACTCCGCCAATTGGCAGTGGTTGAAGAATAAATCCTAAAATAGTGGCGACGAAAATGGCAAGCAATTGCCAAGCCGCCGGAGTAATACCGCCTTGGGGCGGGATAAACCAGATTGCCGCACCCACAGCGATAACGATTAATGCTTTCATACCTCGATTCATCGAATCATCTCCTCTTTCTCCTTACCAAATGCAAGGCTATAGTGGTAGCTATAATGAGTGAAATGGCACCTCCCCTTTAGATAGGATGTTTGAGTATGCTACTAAGATGAAGGTAATAAGTTTAAAAAATAAGGAATAATTAAGGAATATTTCCTAAAATTAGTATAGCGGATGAAAATAACTCTGGCAAGAAAATTCGGCGAGATAATTTATATGTGCTTGCTCTTTATAAAAAAAGAGAGGATAAGTAAGTGAATACTTATCCTCTCGGCAGGTCGGCTATCAGCGGGTAAATCGGTAAAGCTGGGTTGGACGTCCCCGACCGGCGGCAACTTTACCGGCGATTTCGACTAGGTTTGCTCTCAGAAGCCCGCTTAAAATGCGCCGAATATTTCGTTCGGTAACTCCCATTCGTTTAGCGATTTGATCTGCGGAGAAATCCCGATTGCCCCCCAATTGCTCGGTAATGGCTTTTATTTTTTGATAGGTTCGAATACTGACATTGGCCTCTTCCAATTTTTCCAGCAAAAAAAGGTTTTTCGATGATTCCGTATAAGAAATTTTACTTTCTCGATTTCCTTCGCTGATTTTGCCGTTTTCGTCAACGATTACGATGCCTTGCTTGCAGGAATGGAGCCCTTTTGAGGCATTGAGTTCCGCCGTAAATGAAGTGGCTCCGAAGCCAACACCGCCTAGGAGGGTAATTTGAAATTCTTGGGATAAGAGGTTCAGATGGTGTTCGATTTTGCCGATATTTTGCTCAATTAAGCCTCTGGAAGTGAAGATTTCAAAGCGTCCATTACCGGACTTAATGAGGAAGCCGTCTAAGAGCTGACCAATTGGCAGAAGTCTTTTTTGCAAAGTCAATTCCGCATCTTGAAGCTCGTAGGGCGAATGAAATTGAGCCGTCCAGGAATTAAAATCGGCAATCTCCAAAATCATCCGCCCCACCTGACTGCTTTTAAAGTAACGATTTTGGACAAGTTCATAGGTAATGAAAAGGGATTGATAAATTTCCATAGTACTCAGGGTAGTGAAAAAAGCGGGCACTCCTTTTTTTTGAAGGACTTCAGCGACCGCATAAATGCTACTGAAAGCACCGACAATTTTTCCCTCTTCCCATAGTTTAAGATGAAAATCGACTAATTCATCAATAGTAAAATCAACGGAATATTCTTTGCCGTAGATTTGTCCGAGATGCTTGCTCAGCTCTCTGACGCTCTGAGCCATCAGGCTGGGGCAAAAAATATCAACGGAAATCGAATTGATAAGGGATTTTCCGGTAGCGGCGACCTCAAGACAACTTTGGTAAAAGCCGGCACCGATAATCATGCAGTAGGAAAAATTCGCCCGCCGTCCGAGGTGCTTACAGGCATACTCATAGCCCAGAGGGCCGGAAAAAAACCACTGATCCACCTCATGATCGTGAGCTTTGATGATATCGGGAATATCAAAAGCCACCTTATAAGGAAATGGGATATAACTCATAGCCGGCAAAAATTCTTTTCCGGTTTTTAAAATATTTTCAACGGAAACCATTGGCCCGACAACTCCTACACGAATCATAACAGGCTCCTTTCCCAAATAGTTTAAGTGATATTTACCTCATCTATTATAACAAAAAAAGGCAGTCTTTTGGTAGAATGTAACTAAAGGAGAAGTGCAAAATGTTGAAAAAAGGCTGTTTGTTGATCGGCAGTATTATTGGGGTTTATTTTGGGTATTATTTTTATGTGGGATGGAGAACTTAAGGATTATGAAACTGTGAGCTATCGGGATGAAAAACTGGGCCTAAAGATGGAAGTGCCAAAAGGCTGGGAAAAATCTACTCATAAACTTGACGAAAAGGAGTACATTACGTTTAGGAAGCCGTCACGAGGCTGGTTGGAAGATGGATATGATTATTTAAGCATACATAAAGAAAAAATTACCCGCCCCGAGGAGTATAAAGATCAGGTGTTTTTATTTGATGCCATGAATGAAGAAGAAAAATTAGACTATCAAGTCAAGGATTATGAAAAAAGCCTTCACAGAGAAAAAGCAGGGTATCGTAGTTCTTGGTCATTTTATTCCGCAGGGACAAGTGGGTATATTAAAGTAAAAGATGGAAAAATCGGCTTTTACACTATGAAAGACGAAATGCTTGGTAATAGCGGACCGGCTTATGCTTATCAGTTTCATGTTATTCGTGGTGATGAAAAGATAGAGGTGTTGTTGATTTCTTATTCGGAGTATAAACGAGAAATTCGTGAGATGCGGCTCAAAATGGGGAAATTGATGAGGACGATAGAAATAGATGAGCCATGAATCCGGGATAAAAACGGAGATAGGCGTGAAAAGATTGCTTCATGGCTTTTTTCGGTGTAAAATAGAAGAAATATCAAAGTGGCGCTGAATGGGCTAAGATGTAGGCTTTCTTCAGAGAATCGGCGGTTGGTGCGAGCCGATGGGAGTAGCATTTTTCCACCCGGGAGCCGATGGTGATGAGCCGTCCGTAGGCCTGCGTTAAAGGCAACGAGTGGGTCTTTTCGATTTGGAAAGATCAATGAGGGTGGCAACGCGGATGACAGTCCGTCCCTTTGCGGGGCGTGGGCTGTCTTTTTATTTTAGGAATGGAGGAAGAAAGAATGTTGGATTTAAAATTTGTAAGNGAAAANCAGGAATTTGTGGAGCAGGCGCTNAAAAATCGCGGCTCCGATACCACTTTGGAAAATTTTGCGGCTCTGGACGTGAAACGGCGAGAGCTTCTGGCCGAGGTGGAAGTCCTCAAAGCAGAGCGCAATAAGGCTTCGCAAGAGGTAGCGCGGCTTAAAAAAGCCGGTGAAGATGCAGAAGCGATTGTCTTGGAGATGCGCCAAGTGGGCGATAAAATTGCTGTGCTGGATGAGGAGCTTCGTCAGGTAGAAAAAGACTTGGAGGCATTTTTATTGGATATTCCGAATGTGCCGAATGGCAGTGTGCCGGTCGGTAAAGATGAGGACGACAATCCGGAAGTCCGCAAATGGGGCGAAGTGCCGCAATTTGATTTTGAGCCTAAAGCCCATTGGGATATTGGCGAAGCACTGGATATCCTAGACTTTGAGCGGGGCGCTAAAGTGACCGGAGCGCGATTTACCTTCTATAAGGGGCTGGGGTCGCGGTTGGAGCGAGCAGTGATCAATTTCATGCTGGATCTTCATACTGAGGAAAATGGCTATACCGAATTTTTCCCGCCTTTCATTGCCAATAAAGAGAGTATGACCGGCACCGGGCAACTGCCGAAATTTGCAGAAGATATGTTCAAGCTTGAAGGCCTGGATTATTATTTGATTCCGACGGCGGAAGTGCCGATTACCAATTATCATCGGGAGGAAATCTTGGGGATTGAGGATTTGCCGAAATATTACACCGCTTACAGCGGTTGCTTCCGAGCCGAGGCAGGAGCGGCGGGTCGTGATACCAGAGGGTTGATTCGTCAGCATCAATTCAATAAAGTGGAACTGGTGAAATTTGTGAAGCCTGAGGATTCTTATGAAGAGTTGGAAAAATTGACCCTCAATGCGGAAGAAGTGCTGAAAAGATTGGGACTTCCTTATCGGCTGATTTTGCTTTGCACCGGCGATATGGGCTTTTCCTCTGCTAAGACTTATGACATTGAAGTGTGGCTACCGAGCCAAAATAAATATCGTGAAATTTCTTCCTGCTCGAATTTTGAGGATTTTCAGGCTCGTCGAGCCAGCATTAAATTCCGTCGAGAGCCGAAAGGCAAGCCGGAATT
>JGI994J12354_10002257_pt1 | contig 18914 bp, 18 predicted proteins | sample IntmicLarv3ML3BL_FD_12354 | JGI IMG/M metagenome (IMG submission 12354)
GGGGGGGGTACGCTCAAACCGCTTCCAGAGCCATTTGGAAGGCAATTATAAAAAGATATATATCTCTCAAGTTGCATAAGAATCATTTGAGCTTTTTTCGAAAGCTATTTATATAAAAATATGTTGTCAATATTTTTATGTAAAAGCTCCGCAACTTACATATTTTAATGCGATTTAACAAACGCAAAAGGTATCGCGAACATGACAATCAAAAGACTGAAAATCAGCGCATATATAACATCAAACATTCCTAGTAATCCACAAAGAAATAAACCTATACCAACAGTTAAACCCCAAAGTCCTGATAAAATGCTCAAAACCCATCCTCTCCTGCTCTCTGAACTCGCTTGAGAAAACATTGAAACTGATGTGTAATATCCAAGAGGAAATGCAAATGACATTATAGGTGGAATAATCCATATAAAAATACCTACATCAAAAAATGGTATCGTAAGGATTGCAAGTGTCGTAAAAATACTAAAACGCAAAACGTTCATTCCGGAAAATTTTTTCAAAAGAAATGGACCTATAGGCGTAAAAATTAATCCTGCAAAAACGCCACCTACGGAAATAAAAAATGCTAACATTCGCGGACTGAATCCATAATCAGAATCAAGAATCAAAGGTAGCGCCGCAGTAAAACATCCACTGGCTGTTTGAGTCAAAATAAATATCCAAAGTAAAGGTCGAGTGTGCGTATCTTTAAAAAGATCAGAAATGTCGCCGAAAATACGTAGCACTTTCGGACGCTCTGATTTTGATATCTTAATAGAATCTTTTGGAAGCGATATAAAAAGTACAATTAAACAAAATAGAAAAAATATTGCGCAAAAGAAAAATGGTAAACTCCAAATAAATACTGAAGCATTGTCATCAATAAAAATTGCGGAAAATGCAGGCCCAACCATAAAACCTAAACTCATCGCTAAAAGAGTCGCACCTAGATAAAAGTTTTTTTGATTCTCAGATGAACAACGCGCTACCAAAGCCGCTTGAATACTACCATCAATGCCCGCACTTGCACCAAGTATGCAACGCGAAATTAAAAAAATCGAGAAGCTTAAAGCTATGACTCCGACAGTATGAAACGCACAAGCAAAAGCGGAAATTGCAATTGCAAAAAGAAGAATTTTTCTTCGACCAATTGAATCAGAATACGCACCAATAATTGGAGCAAATAAAAAAACGCAAATGGGATACGAAGCTAAAACTATTCCATATAATAGATTGCGAGTTGCAATAGAATGCCCTGCTAATAAATCTAGAGAGGACGATGGCGGATTAGTCAACATCGGCACAAGAATAGGAACAACCATACTCTCACAAAGCAAATGAAAAAACAATACCCCCAACAAAGGAATAGAAAACTTCAACGATACTCTTTTTATAGAATCTTGCATTACGATTTTTAAAATATTCTTAGCATACTAATATTTAAATTTATCGTAGGTCGATATGAAAAAAATTAGAGACAAAAAAATCTCTTTGATAAAATCGACAATTCACTTTATCGCGAACAGCATCACTACTTATTACTTAAAAAAATATAATAATCGAATAAATATAAGTTGCGAAAAATTTCCAAACCTGTTCTATTTAATTTTCCAAATGCACCTGTCCCCATAGTTTAATGGATAGAACGAGTGTTTCCTAAACACCAAATCCGTGTTCGATTCACGGTGGGGGCACATTTAAAATTCTAATGTTCTCTCTTGAAAGTGTATGCTCTCAAGAATATTAATAATGCACCTTTAACATTTCTAACGATGGCTAGTATCGGGATTAGAAGTTTTAAAGCGTTTTTCGCCAAATCGTCTACCACTTCACACGAAAGACGGAGCATATTTGAATTTTAGCTAAAGATTTTTTCAGCGCAAAAAAGAGTAATGTGAACACAAATGCAGTTGCAATGAAATATGGATAAACAAACATAAATAACCACATCAATATAAATGTTTCTTGTCCGTCACCAAGATGACAAGCAAAATCGAGAATACAATATACAGAATAAAATATCATATACCCATACAATATAATCAAGAAAATCCCCATCGACTCTATGCCTATTTTCCCCTTAAAATAAATCATTAAAGCAATCACTACAAAAAAGGCTGAAATCATTTTACCGTATAATGAAAATTTATAATCCGCCCCTATAAAAAAAGGAGCAAACAATTTTTCTTCAATAAAAGAAAACGAAAATGCTAAAACTAACAATGCAACTGAAGTGATTATCGCATAAAAATAGTATGATTTCAAAATCTTCATATCTAGTTTAGATTTTATTATTCGATCAAAATGTTCGGAACTGTTTACATAAATCACAAGAATTTTGAAATGTTTTACAGGTGTGCGCTTTGCAATATTCACGTCCATAATAGATAAATTGCAAGTGCAATATTGACCATAAACTTTTATCAAATATCTTTTTTAAATTCTCTTCCGTATCTTCTACGCTTTTACCAGAGGCAAGTCCCCAGCGTGTTGATAATCTATGTATATGTGTGTCCACTGGAAATGCGTATTGATTAAAAGACTGCAACATAACTACTGATGCTGTCTTATGCCCTACTCCTGCAAGAGATTCTAAATCCTTAAAATTATCTGGAACTTTTGAATCGAATTTTTCTATCAAATCTTTACTCAGACTTTTTATATGTTTGGCTTTATTATGATAAAATCCACAACTTCTAATCAATGATTCTAATTTTGAAATTTTTAATGCTGCCATTTTTTCAGGCGTAGGAGCTACTTTAAAAAGTTCTTTCGTAACGATATTTACTCTTTTATCAGTACACTGCGCTGACAACAAAACTGCAACTAGCATTTGAAATGGGGTTGCGCTTTCTAAAGGAATATCTGGCTTTGGATACAGTCTCTCAAATTCTTTTACTATGATTTTTGCTTTTTGTTTTTTTGTCATTGATTTTTTTTATGAATTCAATTTTTACAGAATCTTTTTTTATCTCAAACAAATTTATTTCTGACGCAAAAAAAAGCTCCATCGTGTGAAGCTTTTTTCAAAGATTAAAAAAATAAAAAATTAAGATTCTTTAAACTTACCTGCCAACTCAGATATTGTAGCCTTAGCATCGCCGTATATCATTCGAGTATTTGTTCCAAAGAACAATTTATTCACAAGTCCAGAGAATCCTGCGCCTTGACCACGTTTTAAGCAATATACTGTTTTTGCTTTATAAGCTTCAATAATAGGCATACCGTATATAGGGCTTGCTTTATCCTGCACAGCTGCTGGATTTACAACGTCGTTCGCGCCAATGACAATTGCAACATCATAGCTTTCGATTGCTGCATTCGCAGATTCCATATCGAACAAATCTTCATAAGCGATATCGGCTTCAGACAAAAGAACATTCATATGTCCTGGCATTCTTCCTGCTACAGGATGAATTGCAAAATGAACTTCTGCGCCGTTATCTTGCAAGAGGCTTGCCAATTCTTTAACTGTATGTTGAGCCTGTGCTACTGCCATTCCATATCCTGGAATGAACATAACTCTTTGAGCGGCTTCTAAAACATAATAAGCATCTTCAACAGAAACTGCTTTCATTTCGCCATCTACGTCGTCTGACGAAGATTGCTCTGATGCGCCGAATCCAGAGAATAGAACATTACTTAAAGTTCTATTCATTGCTTTGCACATAATGACGGTCAAGATAACTCCGCTAGCACCCACCAAGCAACCAGCCACGATAAGAACATTATTTTGAATAACGAAACCTGCTGCAGATGCCGCAAGACCACTCAAGCTATTCAATAGAGAAATAACAACAGGCATATCTCCACCACCGATTGGCATAACAGCAGCTATACCGATAATCAAAGCCAAGACCATACATATCATCAAGAATGTATATGCAAGCTCGTAATTGCCGACAGCAGCAAATGCGATACCTGTAGCCAACATTGCAAGGAAGATCAACGCATTGATTTGTTTTTGTCCTTTATATATAAAAGCTTTGCCTGAAATTTTGCCTGACAATTTACCGTAAGCGTAAACAGATCCTGTGAAAGTTACAGCGCCAATAATGATTGCTACAACAGAGCTTGAGCGAGTAAATAATTCCATTGCCTCTACTTTGCCTTCGTGGAATTCAGACCACACAACTAGCATAGAAGCCAAACCACCGAAACCATTAAGCAAAGCTACCAACTCTGGCATAGCAGTCATAGGAATTTTTTTCGCAGCGACTACGCCTATAACTGCTCCTATACCAAGACCCAGAAAGAGAAGAATAATTGTATTGATATCATATAAAATAGAAACATCAAAGAAAGTAACAACAACTGCGATAAGCATAGCCCAAGCAGAAATGATATTACCTTTTCTTGCAGTATCAGCTTTACCAAGCATTTTGATACCAAGAATAAACATTGCAGATGCAAAGATATAAACCAAATTGATAATCATTTGGCGTGTCTCAACTGAAACAAAGCAGCTAGGATTTTCAACAAGAGAGAATAAAAAATTCATAATTATTTAGTCTCCTTTTTCTTGAACATACCAAGCATTTTGTCTGTGACCAAATAGCCACCGACAACATTGATAGTAGCCAATATCACCGCCACAAATCCAAGACTAGAAGCTATTGCGCCATTGTCTGCACCTGTTGCGATTATCGCACCGATAATAGTGATTCCACTTATTGCATTAGTACCGCTCATAAGAGGCGTATGCAATTGACTCGGAACTTTTGATATCAATTCAAATCCCAAGAATATTGAAAGTGTGAATATAAATAGTAGTAATATTATAGTCATTTTTTTTATACAAAGCGTTCGTCTCTAATTTGACCCTCTGAAGTAATCAATGCCGACTTCATAATGTCGTCTTCTAAATTGATTTTAAAACCTTCTTCTTTTGTAGTGAAGTGTTCGATAAAATTGTAAAGGTTTGCACTGAACATTTGTGATGCACTTGATGCAACTACACTTTCAAAATTTGCACCACCTAAAATCAAAACACCATTCTCTGTAACGACTTCTTGATTTGGCATAGAACCTTCAACATTACCACCGCTTTCAACAGCTAAGTCGATAATGACAGAACCCGCTTTCATCGCGTCAATCATTGACTTTGTGATGATACGTGGAGCCTTGCGGTCGAAAAGTTTCGCAGTTGTGATAATCACGTCTGACTGCGAGCAAACTTTTGCCATACCTGCTCTTTGTTTTTCGACTTGCTCATCTGTCAATGCATTCGCGTAACCTTGAGCATTTTGACCAGTTTCGCCCAAATCGATTTTAACAAATTTTGCACCCAAGCTTTTCACTTGTTCCTCTACAACAGGTCGTGTATCAAAAGCTTCAATGCGTCCGCCTAATCTTTTTGCAGTTGCGATAGCTTGCAATCCTGCAACACCAACGCCAACTATGAAAAATTTTACAGGACTCAAAGTTCCGCAAGGAGTCATCATCATAGGAATAACTCTATTGATTCTCTCTGCTCCTTTAAGCACGCTGTAGTAGCCTGCCAAATTTGCTTGAGAGCTGATTGCATCCATCTTCTGCGCAATTGTACTTCTGGGGATCAATTCAAAGCAAGCAGCTTTGACGCCTGCATCTGCGAAAACTTTAATCAATTCTTTCTCGTTAAAAGGATTCAAAAAGCTCAAGTGGAAAGAATCTTTTTTGCGATTCTTTGCATCTTCAACAGAAGGTCTTTTTACACCCGCTACGAAGTCTGCGGTAGATTCTGCATCTTTGGATACGATTTGCGCACCTGCTTTAACGTAGTCTGCGTCAGAGAAGTTAGACTTAACCCCTGCCCCAGATTCTATCAATACAGACCAATTTGCTTTTACAAGTTTAGCTGCGTCGGCAGGAATAAGAGCAACTCTTAACTCTCCTGCATCGACTTCTTTTCTTACAAATATACTTTGCATAATTTTACTTTGTTTCGACAGTATTTCCCTCGCTAGGCGATTTGAACATATTAAAAATTATACTTTCTGGAATCAAACTTTTCTCAGGAGCATTTGGATTAAATGCAGGAAAAGAAATCACCTGAGTAAACAAATCTTCCTTTTGAGGAATTGCGGTGATTGTAGTTGATTTCACGAAGCTAGAAAATTCATTCGCCTCAAACGAAGCAAAGAGCGGAGCCTTACCTACATTGAGTCCATCGATGATAATGAGTGCGCCCTCTGGAACACTTTTGATTTCTATCAAACGCACTTTGCTAAGTCTATCATCTGACTGACAAGAAATCAGAAATAGCGATAATAAAATTATTATTGATGCATAGAATTTTTTCATAAAATTTAGATTAGATTATATTATATTTAAAGAATCAACAAAATTCAACATTTTTCAAGAAAAAGACAGATTTCCAAAATTTAAATGCTGAATTTTGTATTTAGAGAATTAAAAAATTATAGTTTCCTTAGCTTAAATTTCTTTTGTAGCTCTTCAAGACTTACACCCTTTGTTTCTGGGAAGAATTTCAAGACTACTATGAATTGAACTAATGTCATCACCGCAAAGAATGCAAATGGAACGTATTTTGAAAAATAAACTACAACTACTGGGAATAACCAAGCCAAAACTGCATTGAAACCCCAGTGAGTCAAGCTACCAAAAGACTGCCCTTTTGCTCTGACTGCACTTGGAAAAATTTCGCTGATGTAAACCCATATAACGGCTCCTTGAGAAAAGGCAAAGAAAGCCATAAAGATCATTACAAAGTAAACAAGTAAATTTGCGTAGGTATCGGTTGCATAAATATATGTCATTGCACAAAGAGCCAAACCTGTTCCAGCAGCACCTATCAATAGGAGCTTTTTACGACCTAATTTATCGATTGTAAACATAGCAAGCGCTGTGAACACGCACATAATTACGCTAGTATATACGCCTTGTAATGCGCTTGAATCCTTATCGAAACCAACCGCTGAAAAGATATCGTTCATATAATACCAAAGAACATTTATACCAGACAATTGATTAAACATTGAAATCGAAAATGCTAAAAACAATGGATAAAAATATACTCTACGAAATAGCTGTGATTGACTTGCTTTCATATCTTCGTCAATTGCGTTTTTGATAACAACAATTTCTGCATCTGGATTTACAACACCTATTGCTAACAAAGATTTTCTGGCTTCTTCAAGCTTACCCTTGCCAACTAACCAACGTGGACTTCTCGGAATGAAATATAAAAATGTCCAAAACAAAAGCGCAGGTAAAATTTCTACACCTAGCATCACGCGCCACTCAAATTTAATTGGGTCTAAACCTTGCAAAATAACAATGTAGTTAGATGTAAATGCTAATAAAAACCCTAAAACTATGCACATTTGAAACATCACAACAAAGAGCCCACGACGCTTTGCAGGCGCGATTTCAGCAATGTAAACAGGAGCAATAACAGAAGCAGCACCTATGCCTAAACCACCTACGAATCTTGCAACGAGCAAGCTATACCAGTCCCAAGCAAATGCACACCAAAGCGCAGATATGAAAAATAAAAATGCAGTAATTTTTAAAGAGTCACGTCTACCCCATTTATCGCTAGGATAAGAAGCCAATATAGCACCTATCACGGTACCAATCAAAGCAACAGAAACTGTGAAACCTAATTCATTTTCTGTTAAAGCATAACACTCTTTTATAGTAGCCGTAGTACCCGCGATAACCGCAGTATCAAAGCCAAATAAAATGCCCGCTAGTGCTGACGCAAATGCACTAAATAACAATACCATTCTCGATTTCTTCATATTTTTTCTCAGCGAAAATTCTTCTTAAATAATAAGCACATCATTCTATTTTATTCTCTACTAATTAGTCAATATTTTAAAGTTTCTAAAGAGGCGGACTTTGTCCTTTGTCTTTTGATTTAAGAACGGGCGTTCCAATTCGCACTTTAATTACTCAAACTTCGCTTACGAAACTTTATATGAAAAATTCTTTATCTGATATTTTTCTACTGCCAGCAACAGTCTGACGACAAGTCAAACCCAGCATACCGTACTCCTCCCACACATCAAAGCGTTGTGAAATAAGTCTACGTGCAGATATTCTCTTGTCGTCAAACTGTCGCTGGAAATGAGGGCGTATATCTACCTCTACGAATTAATTCTTTAACTAGAATTAAAAAACAAAACACATTATTCTCAACTTTAAAAATTGTACGGATACCAATGTCATTCACATACAAATGTGCATAAACAAATTTCGGAAGAACGCGATAGCTATTGCCACAGGGCAATGCGGCATCGGACTTCTATGCAGTCTGTTAGCGGATATTGATGCCCCGATTCAAGTGAGAGACCCTCGGCAAGCAGCGTTCATAAGTCTGCACTTGTAGTAGCTCCGTAGTCCAGAGCCACCGCTCTGGCGGGGTTGCAAGGGCGAGGAGCCCTTGCTGGATTCAAAAGGCAAAGCCTTTTTGTCTGGCTTCGAAAGGAGTGAAACTCTTTCGCCAATCTATGGGGCGGACAGCCCCATAGATTGGCGATGCTCATTCTTAATTTTTCTTGAATTTATCGCGGAGGAGTTTGAGGGCACTTAGATGAATTTGGCAGATACGAGCTTCGGTGAGACTTAAATCTTTTGCGATATCGCAAAGTTTTTTGCCTGCGAAGTAGTATTGCTCTATCACGATTTTCTGGTTTTCAGAAAGAAGCGACACATTCGATTTTAGCGATTGCATCAGCTCGAGATTTTGAAGAGCTTTTACTCCATTTGGAGACGATTCATCAGCAATGACTTCTTCTAGATTAAGAGAATTTTCCTCATTTGAAGCACTATCGTTTAAGGATATAAAGAGAATGTTTTCAGTTCGAGCCTTAACCTTTGAATACTGCTTTTCGCTCAGACCCAAAGCCTCTTTGACTTCAGAATCTTTAGGAGCACGCTTGAGTTTGTTCTCAAGAGATGTTTTGATTTTAGCGATGTTCTTAGCTTCGGTGCGTGCCGAACGGGACATATAATCCATCTTACGTAACTCATCGAGAATAGCACCTCTGACACGCAAAGATGCGTATGTTCCGAATGTATTATTTCTTTGGCTGTCGAACTTTGTGACAGCATTAACAAGTCCGCTTACGCCAACTGAATGCAGTTCATCAATGTCTGCATGACTGGGGAGTTTAGACTTCATAGAATTCACAACTTTGCTAACCAAAGAGTAGTTGTCTTTGAGTAGATTCTGTTGTGCTTTATTTAGTATTGTTGTTGTCATACGCCTTATTGTAGCAATATCAAAGCCATATACTTTTGATACGCAACCTCCTTAAATATTAGACTCTTATATCAAAACAATGTTTCAAGATTTTTGATAAAAAAGGCATAATGACTCATTATTGAGACAAAAAGTCTCACACATTAAAAAGATTGAATTAAATAAAAATATCTCCACTATTGAAAAGCAAAGATGATTGGCTCGCTTCCAGATGATGATTTAAGAAGAAAACGCGTTCGGCGCGTCAAAAAACTACTGCACCCATTGCCAAGACGCACGAATCTGCATAAGTATCCAATCATAAAATATTTCTCAAAATACGCTAGAAAAAATGCGGAAATTTGGTCATTCAAACGCACAAATATAACAAGAGCAATCTACCTAGGATGGTTTATCGCACTAATACCTATGTACGGATTGCAAATGATTACAGCATTTATATTTTCTTTATTTTTTAGAGCAAATTGCTTCGTTGCAATGACAATACAATGGACAACGAATCCACTAACAATCCCACCTATACTTTACGCTCAATACAAACTCGGTGCATTCGTGCTCAAAAAGATTTTCCGCTCAGTATACGAGCCTACGCAAAACTTCGCAGAACTTTTAAAAGAGTCTGGCTTTGAGTCTTTGATTTCGGAGCTTACAGAATTTGCTACAATAAAGCATTTGGCTCTTTCTGTGTTGATAGGCGGATTTATAATATCTATTGTGTGCGCATTTATTACCGATATAATTTACAGATTCTGGGCAAACAGATATTCAAAAAACCACACTCCTTCTATTCCAAATATTGCAACAAAAAAATAAACTATGTTAAATAAAATTCTTTTTCCTTTCTCTTTTTTTCTTCTGATTGCATCATTGATTTTACCTACGCAAGCAAGCGCAGTTATGCTCGGGATAGATGTTTTGGAAGAATTAAATTTTTCTACAATCAAAGGTAAAAGAGTTGGTCTATTGACTCATCCTGCGGGCGTCAATAACAAGGGCGTTAGCACGATAGATGTTTTGCGTCGCGCAAAAAATGTTCGCTTGGTAGCGCTTTATGGTCCAGAGCACGGAATCTATGGCGATGAAAAAGCAAATATTCCTATCGAAAATAAAATAGATAAAAGAACAGGTTTGCCTGTGTACTCTTTGTATGGAAAGTATCGTAAACCCACGCCAGAGATGTTATCTAAAATCGACGTTATGATTGTAGATTTGCAAGATGTAGGGTGTCGCTCGTACACATACGTAAGTTGTATGATTCGCACAATGGAAGCTTGTTTTGAAAACGGCAAAGACGTTGTGGTTCTCGATAGACCAAACCCTCTTGGCGGTTTGAAAATCGATGGACCTATGCACGATATGAAATATAAAAGTTACGTAGGAATGATAAAAACTCCCTATGTTCATGGTCTTACAATAGGCGAAATTGCTAGAATTGCAGCGAGTGAACCTACTTGGCTTGAGCTATCGAAAAAGAAAAGCGGAAAGCTATACGTTGTTCCAATGAAAGGCTGGAAGCGCAATATGCTTTGGACAGATACAAAATTAAAATGGGTACCAACTAGCCCTGCTATTCCGAATTTTGAAGCCGTAGTTGGCTATGCAATGACAGGTCTTGGCTGCCAAATAGGCGGATTCCAGCACGGTTATGGAACAGATTATCCTTTCAGATTTTTAACATACAAAGATAAAACTCCTGCACAAATTATTGCAGCATTAAATGCAAAGAAAATTCCAGGACTTACATTTAAGCCTTTGACTATTAAAACTAAAAATGGCGATAAGCAAGGCGTGTATGTAAATGTAAGCGACTATAAAACGCTTAATCCAACAGAACTTAGTTTTCACTTGATGCAAATTGCTTGTGTATTTTCTGGCAAAAATGTTTTTGCAGAATCAAAAAATTCTGACGCTGATTTGTTCAATAAACACGCAGGTTCAGAAGCTTGGTGGAAAGAAATTTCTACTAAAGGCAGAAACGCAAATGTTCCGCTTTTTGTAAATAACTTTAAAGCTTCTTGCGAAAAGTTTAGAGCGTGGCGCGAAAAATATCTTATTTACTAGTCTCTTTTTCAGACTTAATTTTTAGCAATTTATTCTTTGCAGAAAATTCAATAAATCCACAGACATCAGACGAATTTGAAATCTGATTATTTATACTAGCAGAATAGTTTTTGCTCTCAAAAATTATCTGCTCGCGTATAGGATGATTACCACGTCTCTCAGAAATTTGTCCGCTATAATAAGACAAAAATACGCTGATAATTGCTAGACACGCAACTGCCCCCCACTCTATCATAGCTGCGTAAAAATTTGTTGTGGACGACGCTGTATGAGGCGCTGCAATCAAAGGTCTTAAACGAACTTCTTTGCCATACATTTTGCAAGAAGCAATATGCACTTTACAAGCATCGTAGAAAATTCGAGCTAACTCAGGTTCAGCGCTAATGAGGTCTGCTAAAAGTTCTAATTCTTCTTTGCTGGCCTCATTGTCTAGGTACAAGCTGATAAGCTCGTTAAACCTTTCTTTTGACAAAGACATACTTTATTGTAGTGAATTCAATTCGTCGCGCAAAAATTCGCGAGCTCTAGAAAGCCTGCTCTTCACAGTGCCTACGCCTATGTTCAGACGTTCTGCAATTTCGTCATAAGATAAATCTTCGTGCCTTAAGCGTAAAACTTCTGAATAGATTTGTGGTAATCTATCTATTGCGATAGGTAAAAGAGTTTCAAATTCATTAGATACACTTTCTTGCGCAGGAGTTTGAGTAGGTGCGCTAATAGTGTCTTCAAAAGTCAAAGAATCTTCGCTGTCGCCAATGTTTGCTTGCAAAGACATTGATGATTGACGCTTACGTCTGAACCAATACCAGTGCTTATTGTGAGCTAGATTTGTAGCAATTTTGTAGAGCCAAGTTGAAAGTGAACAATCGCCTCTAAAAGAAGACATTGCTTTTTGAGCTCTTATAAAAGTATCTTGAGCAACTTCCTCAGCGTCTTGCTTATTGTTGAGGATTGCGTTTGCCCTGCCATATACTTTATCCCAATTCTCACGCACCAATTCAGAGAATTGAGCGCTATCTCCATCAAGAAGTTTGGATAAATCTATCTGACTATCTTTTGTATTTGTTTGCATTATTTGTTTCTTTATCTCCTTAGACTACATATTTTGTATTCCATTGCAAACTTTTTTTAATTGAAAAGAAATAGCAAATATTTATAGTGTTACTAAATTATATCGCGTATGTTTTTCAAAAATAAAGAAAATTTTTATAATATTGTACTTGTAGACTGTCTTTCTGGTGAGATATCACAATCTAACGAGTTCCCTGTACGAATCGGCGAATCTGACGATTGTCAGATAAAAATCCCTGTAGCCAATACTTTTTTGGAAATTACGCCTAATGCCGACAATACTTTTAATCTTAGCAAAAAAGGTAGTGAAACTATCTTGTTTAATTCTTCTATCGTTGAAGAAAGAGCTACAATAGAATCTTCTGCTACCTTTCAAATAGGTGAGCTTTTGTATGTAATTTTTGCAGGTGAAAATGCTCTTAAAAAAGCGCGAAAAGTAAATGTAAAATCTTGGTTTTTGTTTGACGTTAAAACAGGCTCTATTGAAGACGAAATGCCATTTAATATGATAAAAAGTTCTGTTATCAAACGCGGACTCACAGGTGGCGGACTTGCAATATCACCTAAAGGTTGCGAGCTTGGATTTTTCTATGGACAAGTTTTCCGAAGCGAAGATGCAGATACTAGCGAAGACTTCACAATACCAATGATGTCGCAAGATAGAGAAGCAGTAACCTGTCCTCTTTGCTGGCTAAAGTTTGACATAGGCGATGCAATGAGCATTGCAACTCACGAAAATTTGCGTGGCGATCCTCTCTTGGGGCCAGACGAAATGTTGCGATTTTTACCTACTTGTTTTAATGATTTTGGCGTAGCAGTAGATTCAATGGGCTTGCCTGCCCCCGACGTTGCTTGCCCACATTGCAGAAAAAAGTTGCCAACGAATTTCTTGAATCTAGATATAAAAATTTTGTCCATAGTCGGCGCTCCGAGCTCAGGAAAATCCTACTATCTTAGCGTTTTGGTAGAAAAGCTAAAAGAAGTTTTGATTCAAAAATTTTCTGTACGAATGAAGGATTTAGATCCAACAGGAAATATGGTTCTAACTTCAATGAAAAACAAACTCTTCTCTGCAACTACTCCGGAAGAAGCTATTTTAGCAAAGACAGCATTCGAGGGTTCTATGTACGAACGCTATCGTAGATTCGGTAAACTCGTTGCATTGCCAAAGCCTATTACATATTCGCTCTCTTCGGAAAAAGTTGAGAAAGATACAGGAATTGTTTTCTACGACAACGCAGGCGAACACTTTGAACCTGGCTTAGATATTGAAGATTCTCCAGGAGCGATGCATATTGCAAGTTCTTCTGCTATATTTTTTATATTCGACCCTGCTGCAAATAATTCATTCAAAAAATCATTAACAAATAATCCTGATCCACAGCTTTTAATCAAGGGTCGCATCGACCAACAAGATACTATACTTTCTGAAATGGAAGTGCGTATCAAGCGCGTCTTGGGAATTTCTAGTGCATCAAAAATCAGCACCCCGCTCGCAATAATTATCAACAAATACGATATTTGGGAAAGTCTTTTGAAAGAACCCCTACAGCCATATTTTGTGAATAATAAACTCGATATGAATGCTATTGAAAACAATAGTCGAATTCTGCGCGAATTTATGCTTACTCAAGAAGCCTCGATTGTTGCTAGCGCCGAAGGTCTTTCTTCTGACGTAAAATATTTTGCAATCTCACCGCTCGGACACACTCCTGTGAAAATAGAAAACGGTCAGTACGCAGGTATGATTGCTCCAGACCCTGCAAAATTAAATCCAATAAATGTTGAAATCCCTACCCTTTGGGCTCTGTCAAAAAATAGCGATATACTGAATAAATAATGCCTTACGAATTAATATATACTAGCGCCCCTCAAGGTCTAAACCACGGCAGATCAGGATTTAGCACTGTTGCTAGAAGCGCAGATATGCCAGAGCGCCTTGCTGCAATAGTTGAAAAATTTTCAAATTTCGACCACGGCATTTGCGATAAAAAATATTCATTAAATAAACTTAGTTATTCAAATTCTTTTTACTATGTGCTCACTCGAATTTGCGATTGCGGTAGCGATTATACAAATAGAACAAATTTTTTAGCGCATCACTTAGTTTTTTGTAGTGAAGAAATTTTGAATTATCCAAACCCTGCACAAATATTTCTTTTGTGGAATGGCTGGTTGGATTCTTGGAATCAAGAACCAAAATTTTTAGAACCAAAAAATCTTGAAATAGATTTCATAGAATTTGATTCTTGTAAAACTTGGCAGGACGTTTTTGGAGACGCTGGCAAAGCTTCAATCCCAAGAAGTATGCTAAATTGCAGCTTTTTTCTTGAGTGCAAAGAAAGCACTTTGTTACTTGAACTTTTCGCAGAATCACTTTTCTTAAATGTAGATAAAAAGATATCTTGGGATTTCACATTCACAACATATCTTGCACAAAATGAATCTGCAAAAGATTATAACTGGAAAGGATATATTCAAAATCCGCCAAATGAATTTTTCATAGATTTAAAAAATAAGTCCTGCCCAAACGCTCCTGAATCAAGACTCGCGGAATTTGCAAGAAGTGCTGTGATGACAAAATCTGAACAACTTTCTTTGCATATAGGACAACCTAAAAAAATATCTTCATCAAATTTCAGAGTTGTAGAAGTTGAAAAAGAAAAAAATTATACACCTATCATACTAGCTTCTGTATGCGCTTCTATTGCTATTTTTATTTTGATAATTTTTCTATTTTCTTCGACAAATTCAAATGCTCAAATAGAAGTTACTGAATCTAAAACAATGCAGCTTCCTAACTTTGCAGCGCCCACAAATACTGCGTTGGATGTGAGTATGAAAAAATCTATTATAGATTTAATTGAAAAAGGAAATTATCAAGATGCTTTAGATAAATGGAATAATTTATCTGCAAAAAAAGATATCAATGTAAATACGCTTATCACGGCAAATATTATTGGCTCTTGCAATGAAATAGATGCTTATATCGCTATTGGAAAATTTTCTGCCAGAGAAAATATGGCAAAACAAAAAGAACTTAAAAAGCATTTATACTTTTTAGATAAAAACCAAGATTTCCCTAATCAAGATGCTCTTAAAAAAAGTATAAAACATCGCTTGAAAACTTTGGAGAATTTTTAAAATGAACCCGCAATTATTAATAGTAAGAATTCAATCGGCAATACAGCCAAACGCTGGCGAGAATCAAAATCAATTACAAATGCTCGCAGCAGAATATGCCAAACTTTGCGAACAGTCTGCTCTTAGATTGGAACAATGCACAGCCTTGATTAAATCAGGACGCGACTACCTTGCCTTGCAAATCGCAGAAACTGAACCTGCTCTTTTAGACACTTTAAATATTTTAATCTTTCAAGAAATAGATTCTTGGCGCGCAATTTGTAAAAAATATTCTATAGATTTACCCGACAGTTTTGATGACTATCAAATAGAATTATTGCAATCGCTCTACACAAAAAACATCGGACAAAATCATCCATTATATCGCGATTACAGACGCGCAATACGCAAACAAAAATTTGAATCTGCATTAAATATAATACGCACAATTTCAAAAATTAATTCTAACGATGCTGAGGCTCAACGCGAGTATTTAAGACTTAAAAACCAGATTTTAAAAACGAAAGCTGATACCCTTTTGTCGCTCTTAAATTCTGGCGAAAGCGAAGAGTTAATAAATGCTTATACATTTTTAGAAAATGAAAATGCTTCTGATTTTATCGATCCAAATAAGTGGCAAGAAGCATCAGTTAAGGTCAAAAAAATCTTGTCAGAAAATTCAAATAAAAGAATTTCTGAATTGCTTGATTCTTTGAAAAATTGCGACTTTACAAAAGATTGGCACTGGGCAATTTCTTCTATACTTGAAATTAAATTATTAGCTTCTGATAACGAAATTGAGTTTGATGCTAAAACTCTTGAATTCCTTGAAAATTGCGCACAAACAAGTGCAAAGGCTCAAGAAGATTATGCAAAAAATACATCTCTTTCAAAAGCTATGTCTGCCATAAGCACAGAGCTTGAACACCCTTCTTTAAAGAATCGCAAAAAGCAATTAAAGCGTTTGAATCAACTTAAGAAAATTGCTTTCGATTTTCTTGATGACGAAACAAAATCTAAATTAGAAAAAAGAATTTCTTCACTTGAATGGCAAATCACATCTGCACGTATTAAAAATGTATTGTCTTTTTGCGTAGTTGTTGCAGCCCTTCTCATAGCAGTTGGCGTTGGATATAACTATAAAGCGAATCGCGATGTAGAAAAAAATGCTTCGCTTGCCTTTGAAGATATTGAGTCGAATCCTAGCATAGAATCTGCAATTGAGGCACTCGAACTCTTTAAGAAAAACTATCCTGCTTTAGCGGAGAATCCTGCGTACTCACCAAAGATTACTAAGATGACTGCTAATTTAGAATTCCAAAAATCAGAACGCGAAAAAATCATTAACGATTTAAAAGATATCGAAAATTTCGATTTTGAGAATCTCACAGCAACCGCAATTTCAGATGTACAACGACGTTTTACTTCTCTTGAAATAGCAACTAAAAATCTGCCTAAAACAGATTCTATTGCGGCAATAGATTCTTTGGAAAAATCAAAAAGTACATTCAATGCGAAGCTAGAAAATTTAAAGCGCGAAATTTTGTCTAAAATCACAATTGATTTAAATACTATTGATGCTCATTTAAAAACAATAGAAAAAAATCCTTCTAATCAAAAAGTAGAATTAAAAGAGTGCGAAGATTTATTTGATTCTATCCACAATACATTTGTGAACAAACTCCCAGTTTTAGGCACAGACAATCCGCAGTCTGCACGCTTTGATGAATTGTTGGAAATTTTTACAGCTCTTAATTTGCGCGCACAAAAAATCACCGCAGCAAAAGATTCTTTAAACAACGCGCAAAGTATAAACGACTATATGGCTCTGCTTCTTGAAATTCAAGATAACGAATCTTTGCCTTTAGCTTTGATTCAACAAATCAAAAAAATCCAAGCAAAAGAAGCCACACTAAAAATGGGCTCTTATGCAAAAATGTTTCCGTCATTGCCTGCATATGAAAAGGCTGCTCAAGACTGGAATTTTGCTAAAGCTCCAGATATCTCATCAGACCCAATGCTTACAGATGTTTTTGTGTATACCAAGTCTACTGGCGCAAAAGCTTATACTCTTGGAGAACTCAAAAGCTCTCGCAATTCTTGGAATACAGGCTACGAAGTAATTCAAGACGGCAAAGAAATTTCTAACGATGGCAGAATTGCAACTATACGTAAAAAACAAATTCAAAATTCTGGAAAGCTCATACGCGACGAAATTTATACTGGAGGCAAAATCACTCCTGAAGCTGTCCTTGCAAGAACTCTAGCAAGACAAAGTCCTACTGCTTTGCAAAGTATAAATTTAATTGCAGTTACAAATGCAAATCCTCTATTCAAAGCATATCTAGAAAAAAGAATCTTTGAAGAAATGTCGCGCAATCCTCTCGAAAGCGGATTGGATTATTCTTATGATGCACAAAAACGTAAAGATAAAGTTATGTCGCTTGCAAATGATTTGATGTCTTATTCTTGGATGTTTGCAAATACTCACAAAGAAAAATTAATCGCTACCGAGCTTTACACTTCAGAACTTCCAGACTTCCAGTCTCAAGCAGATAAAGTAAGGCAAGATGCAAAGAACATTCAGTCAGGCGCGCTGAAATATTTAGGATATGCTGATGAATTAGGTAATGCTAAATTCATTACAAGTAAATATTCAAAAGTTTACGGCATAGATTCAAAATCTGGCGAATATGAGCTGCTTTTTGAAAACAACAAAATGCTCAATAACCCTGCCCCATTCACTCCACTAATAGGTGAAGAATAATCTACAAAGAAAAAGTAAAAAAAATATTTCCCCACTTATATGAATCAAACTTTTAAAATAATTTGGAAAGGTCAAGAGATTGCCAATCTAGATAGTAACGAAGTAAAAAAACAACTTTCTCTAGGTAAAATAGGAATGCAACATCAAGTTCAGTTCGGCGAAGAAATTCTTACGATGAAAAAATTTCTAGAAATCTGCGATAACCCAGAATTCAAAACTAGTAATTACGAAAGTATTTTAAATATAATCGCTTACTTTTTTTCTGGAATTGCATTCCTCACTTTTTACTTAGCAATCATACCTCTTTGTCTTGCAGGATTTTTTATTTATAAAAATAAAATCCAACAGGCTATTATGATTATCGTATTAACCGTTCTTTCGAGTCTTTTAGGAGTTATTTTCTTTTCTCTTATTTCCTAGCTAAAAAAATAAAATATGCTTGCAATGCTAGTTAGCTTTTGAGACGCTCGCTTACGTATCAATTTACAACAACAAAACAAATGAAAAAATTATCTATAACACTTCTTCTCTTGGCATCGCTATTCGCATTCACAGGTTGCGATGGCTTAGATGATCCATCACCTTCCGATACTCGCGCAAGCGCAGGTATGGGCGACCTCAACGGCAACTTGCCTGACGGTTCTTATGGTCTCGACGGTAACAGCGCAGGTCTCTTTGGTAGAG
>JGI994J12354_10002258_pt1 | contig 18907 bp, 15 predicted proteins | sample IntmicLarv3ML3BL_FD_12354 | JGI IMG/M metagenome (IMG submission 12354)
GCACGGGGGCTTATGCATATTTCTTTGGTACGCGTAACAGCGGCAGAGCTTAACATATATGAAATTGTGCAGAAAAGGGAAGAGCTGCAATTTTACAGTGATGCTTTCCACCTTGGTGCAATACAAATTATATGTACTGATGATGGGGAAAACAGAGCGGTGCGGTTTCATGCATCGGCAAAGCCATATATTTCTACTTTTGTACGAACAGGCGAAGAGCCTATTGAAGTAATAACAGAGGTATTAAGCCGTTTGGCTACCCATAGTGGACAAGGCGGCTAAAAGTATATATAATAGTAAAGTATTTTGTTTAAAGGAGTAGTTAACAGTGAAAAAATGGATTTCTTTATTGCTTGTGGCAGTACTTTCGGTAAGTATGTTTGCCTCTTGCAAAGAAAAGTATACAGAGGTAATGACAATAAACGGCGAAGAATTACCGGCAGGCATTTACTTAATATGCCAACTTAGCGCATATAGTGAGGCTGTAAGCCTTGCTGAAGACCCTGACAAAGATGTACTTGAACAGCAAATTGAAGGTGTAGATGCGACAGATTGGATTTACGAACATACACTTGAAAAAGCACAGCAATATATGTATGTAGAGCAAACTTTTGCAGAATTAGAGCTTGAGTTTACAACAGATGAGCTTGCACAATACGAAGCTGAAATGGAAACAAGCTGGGTTGCATATGGGTATATTTATGAGCAAAACGGTATAGGGTATGAGTCCTTCGAGGCGTTTGCATACAATACATATAAACAAACAAAAATTTATAGTGAGTATATGGCCGATGAAGAATGGGCTTTGAGTGATGAAGAGGCTATGGCGTACCTTGCTGAACATTATGTTAAGGTAGAAATGGTATATTTATATAAAATTTCAGCATTAGACTATACCAAATTGCCTGAAGATTCAATAGCAATGGTACATTCAGGTGCAGATAGTTTAGCGCTTTCCCTGAATAATGGTTCAGTAGATAAAGTAACTTCTATTGAGCGGTTTATAAAACCCTCTTACTTGCTTATTGGGTATGATGAAGAAAGCATAATAGACACCCCTGAAACATATTATCGTGTAAGTTATGTATCTGTGGATGATACTACATACAGCACAGAGTTTGTTGAAGAAATGTTTGCAGCCGAAGTAAATGGTGTGTACTATGTTACCGAGCAAGAAAACTTTTTTGCAGTATGGACAAAAATTGCAAACTACGAAACAGCAGAAGAGTTTGAAGTCTTAAAACCAAGTATTAGATATGAAATGATGGACGAAGCTTTTTATGAAGAGTTTGAAGCCAATTCTGCCGCGCTTGAAATGGTTATTGATGAAGCGGCTGTTGCTCACTACTCACCTAAAAATATAGTTTGGTAATATAAATTACTACTAATAAAATAAAGAACGCTTATTCAATTGAATAAGCGTTCTTTTAGCATTAAAAAGGAATTTTACATTTTTTAGTTATTACTTGAAGTAAGCTACGCCACCCTCAAACAGCTTTTGGTATTTGTCTCCCGGTACATTCTTGTACAGGTTATCACCAAAGTGTTCACTGTGTGCCATTTTACCAAGAATGCGTCCATCAGGGCTCGTAATGGCTTCTATTGCATATACACTTCCTCCTGGGTTATAGGCTAAGTCTATAGTAGGTAGGCCTTGAAGGTCTATATACTGCGTGGCTATTTGTCCGTTTGCTGCCATAGTGGCAATTAGTTCTTCACTTGCAGTGAAACGACCCTCTGCGTTGCCAAAGGCAATAGTGTGTACATCGCCAACATTATGCAGTTGCAACCAAGGGCTTTTGTTAGATGCAATGCGTGTGGAAACAAGCTTACCTTGAAAACGGCCTATAGTATTGTATGCAAGTGTTGGGAAGGTATCGTCTGCAACATCTTTAATTTCGCCAAATGGAACGAGACCTAACTTTACAAGTGCCTGGAAGCCGTTTGCTATACCTAACATCAAGCCGTCTTTTTGTCCAAGCAGTTCATGTACGGCATCTTTTACAAGAGCATTGCGCATAACTGCAAGTATAAGCTTTGCGGCACCGTCAGGTTCATCACCACCGGTTGAACCACCGGAAAGCGCCAGAATTTGGCTGGTTTTAATTTCAGATGCAAATTGTGCAATACTTTCTTGTATAGATGCAGGAGTTAAGTTGTTAAGTACATAAACTGAAGTTTCAGCGCCTGCTTTTTCAAATGCACGTACCATTTCGTATTCGCCGTTTGTACCCGGGAAAACAGGAATTAAAACTTTAGGTTTTGCAGTTTTTATTGCGGGTGCAACACGGTTTGTTTCTGTGTAAGCAAAAGCTTTAACGGTATTTTCACTTGTTTTTGTGCGGAACGGGAATACGTCTTCAAGTTTTTCATCATACGCATCTTGTACAGCTTGTAAACTAACGGTTTCGCCAAAACCTGTTATGGCGTAATCTTCGGTTGTATAGCCAAGTAAAGCCCCGGCCTCAACACCATCAGCAAGTTCAACAACAAAGCTACCGTATTTGTGGGCGAAAAGTAAATCAGATGCAACGGACTCATCAAAAGCAAAGCCGAGTGCATTACCAAAACACATTTTAACAACTGCTTCTGCAATACCCCCGAAGGCAGGTGTATAAACAGATACAGCCTTTTTATCTTTTATTAATTTTTGAACTTCATCATATACTTTGCGCAAGCTTTGTGCAACTGGCAGTAAACCGCTTTCATCATATTCAGGAGTAATAAGTACAACCTTGCTACCTGCTTTTTTAAATTCAGGGCTAATAATATCATCTGTATTACCAACACCTACTGCAAAGCTTACAAGAGTAGGTGGAACGTGAATTTCTTCAAAACTGCCGGACATACTGTCTTTTCCGCCTACAGCGGCAAGTTCTAAGTCAAGCTGGGCATCAAGTGCACCAAGTAAAGATGAGAAAGGTTTGCCCCATTTAGTTGGGTCGTTGCCAAGCTTTTCAAAAAATTCTTGGAAAGAAAGGTACATACCTTTGTGAGGAATACCTGTAGCAATAAGTTTTGAAACACTTTCGATAACGGCAAGGTAACCGCCGTTATAAGTGCTGTGTTCGCTAATATAGGGGTTAAAGCCGTATGCCATACCGCTACATGTTTTTGTTTCTTGCCCAAGTATAGGCACTTTTGAAACCATAGCTTGTGCAGGCGTTGCTTGGTACTTACCTCCAAGTGGCATAAGAACATTGGTAGCACCTGCAGTATAGCCAAAGTGCTCAATAAGGCCTTTTTTACCGCAAACATTTAAGTCGCTCATTAATGTGGTTAAGCGGTCAGCAAAAGTAAGTGTTTCTGTTGTTTTTACTGTAGGTGCTTCAGCAGGCATATTCACTGAAGAATATTTTTGTGTACCGTTTGAATTCAAGAATTCACGGCTTATATCTACAATAAGGTCTCCGCGCCAGTATATTTTCATGCGTGGGTCTTCGGTTACTGTGGCAATAACTGTTGCTTGCAAGTTTTCTTCTTTCGCAAGTGCCATAAATGCATCTAAGTCTTTTGCGGCAACAACAATAGCCATACGTTCTTGGCTTTCAGAAATAGCAAGCTCTGTGCCGTCAAGTCCATCATACTTTGTTGGTACTGTATCTAAGTTAATGTGTAAGCCGTCTGCCATTTCGCCAACAGCTACAGAAACACCGCCTGCGCCAAAATCGTTACAGCGTTTAATTAAGGTTGAAGCAGCCTTATTGCGGAAAAGGCGTTGCATTTTACGTTCTGCAGGGGCGTTACCACGTTGAACTTCAGAGCTACAAATATCAACGCTTTCAGTGCTATGAGATTTTGAAGAACTTGTTGCACCGCCAATGCCGTCTCTACCGGTGCCTACACCTAAAAGAATAACAACATCACCGGGCACAGGTGTTTCACGCATTACATTTTCTGCTGGGGCGGCGGCAAGTACTGCGCCAAGTTCCATACGTTTTGCAACATAACCGGGGTGGTAAATTTCATCTACAAGCCCAGCCGGCAGGCCAATTTGGTTACCATAGGCAGAGTTGCCTTTTGCAGCTGTTGTAACAAGCTTACGCTGTGGTAGCTTGCCGGGCAAGGTATCTTCAAGCGGGGTATAGGGGTCTCCCGCACCGGTAACGCGCATAGCTTGGTATACATAGCTGCGTCCTGAAAGAGGGTCTCTGATAGCCCCACCAACGCATGTGTTAGAGCCGCCATAAGGCTCAATTTCAGTCGGGTGGTTGTGTGTTTCATTTTTGAAGTATAACAACCAGTCTTCTTCCGCACCGTCTACATCTACTTTTATTTTTATGCAGCAAGCGTTAACTTCTTCACTTTCATCAAGATTTGCAAGCATACCTTTTGCTTTAAAGTAACGTGCGGCAATAGTTGCAATATCCATAAGCGTTTCAGGTTTGGTACGGTTTATTTCTTTGCGTGTGGCAAGGTACCGCTCATACGCTTTTTGTACTTTCTCATCAGAGATTTGTACGTTTTCTATAATTGTGTTGAATGTTGTGTGGCGACAATGGTCGCTCCAGTATGTATCAAGCACACGAATTTCTGTAATTGTGGGGTCTCTGCCTTCATCTTTAAAATAATTCTGAGTGAAAAGCAAATCATTCATATCCATTGCAAGTGCATAATTCTGCAAGAATATTTCAAGCTCTTTTTCTGAATAAGCATTAAAGCCGTGAAGAACTTCTATAGCCGGGGGAACAGGGTAATTAACAACTAAAGTGCTTTTTTCATCAAGAGGAATTTCGCGTGATTCAACAGGGTTTATAATGTGTTTTTTTATTTTTTGAAGGTCCGCTTCAGAAACATCACCATCAAGCATGTATACACGTGCATACTGTACTAATGGGCGTTCTTCCATGCTGACAAGCTGTATACAGTCAGCGGCTGATTCTTCACGTTGGTCAAACTGGCCAGGGTGAAGCTCAACAACAAAAACAACATCAGCTTTAGGTAGTTCTTTATAAGTTATATCTGTTTGTGCTTCGCTGAATACAGTGGGAATACATTTTTTAAATAGCTCTTCGCTAATGCCCTCAACATCATAGCGGTTAAGCAAGCGCACAGCTTTAACTGACGAAACTTGCAGTAAAGAGTGTATTTCCGAAAGTAGGCTATCTGCCTCTACTGCGAAAGATTTTTTCTTTTCAACATAAATACGATGGACCATTATTTTTTCTCCTTTTCATAATTGTTTTCGTTTTATTCGTCTATTTGTAAAGCTTGCAACGCTTGTGCGCCGATGTCTTTCCGAAAATGCATTTTATCAAAAGAAATACATTCGGTGGCAGCATATGCTTTTTGCAGGGCGCTTTGCAGGGTTTTAGCCGTGGCGGTAATACCAAGTACCCGCCCGCCGGCAGTAAATAGTTCACTATTTTCGTTTATACTTGTACCGGCATGATATATTTCAACATCGTCAATACCTACAGTTCCGTTTTTTAAGCCGTTTATTTTGAACCCGGTATCATATGTTTCAGGGTAACCGCCGGAAGCTACAATAACGCAAGCAGCAGAGGCATTTTCATCAAAAACAACAGGTAATTCACTCAGAGTTTCAGTGTATATGGCTTGCATTATTGTCAGTAAATCTGTTTTCAGTAACGGCAGTACCACTTGTGTTTCGGGGTCTCCGAATCTACAGTTATACTCTATAACTTTTGTGCCTTTTGGTGTAAGCATTAAGCCAAAATACAAGCACCCTTTAAAGGGTCGGTTTTCGCTATTCATAGCTTTAATTGTGGGCATAAATATAGTGTCCATGCAAATTTCAGCAATTTCAGCGGTGTAGTAGGGGTTTGGTGCAACAGTGCCCATGCCACCGGTATTAAGCCCTTTGTCTCCGTCAAGTGCACGCTTATGGTCCATACTACTAGCCATTGGCACAAGGGTTTTGCCATCAGTAAACGCAAGCACGCTCACTTCAGGCCCTGTCAAAAATTCTTCTACTACAATGCGGTTACCACTTTCGCCAAATGCTTTGTCCTCCATAATGTGCGTAACGCCGTCAAGTGCGTCTTGAAGGGTTTCACATATTAAAACACCCTTACCAAGTGCAAGGCCGTCTGCTTTCAGCACTATGGGCCATGTTTTGTTTGATGCAAGATATTGCTTTGCCTTTTCTGCATCGTCAAAAACCTCATAAAATGCAGTAGGTATATTATATTTTTTCATTAACTCTTTACTGAAAACTTTACTGCCTTCTATTATTGCGGCGTTTTCCCTTGGACCGAAAGAAGGGATACCCTTTTCTTCAAGTAAATCTACAAGGCCTAAAACAAGTGGTGGGTCAGGTGCAACCACAACAAAATCCAGTTTTTCTTTTTCGGCAAATTCGGCAACTTTTTCAATATCAGTCGCTTTAATTGGCACACACTCAGCATCAAAAGAGATACCACCGTTACCCGGTATTGCATATATTTTTGTAATAGTAGGGTTTTCTTTTAGTTTGCGAATTATGGTGTGCTCACGCCCCCCGCTACCTACAACTGCTATTTTCATAATAACCCCTTTCTTTTATGCTTAATGGTGGAATAACCTTAAACCATTGCAAACCATAGCAATTTCGTATTTATTACAGGCGTCTACCACCGCATCATCTCTGATAGACCCGCCCGGCTGTACAACAGCGGTTACACCGCTTTTTCTGGCACGCTCAATATTGTCTTCAAACGGGAAAAATGCATCACTGCCAAGGCTTACGCCTGTAGCATTTGCAAGCCATTTTTCTTTTTCAGCAGGCGTTAACGGCTCAGGCTGTACTTCAAAAACTGTTTGCCATATGCCGTCAGCAAGAATATCATGCGAAAAATCACTTATGTAAACATCAATAGCGTTATCTCTCACGGCACGGTTTATGCTGGGTAACAACGGCAAGCTTAGCACTTTGGGGTGTTGGCGTAAGTGCCAGTTATCTGCCTTGTTACCTGCAAGGCGTGTACAGTGCACACGGCTTTGTTGCCCAGCGCCTATGCCTATTGCCTGCCCGTCTTTCGTGTAGCAAACTGAATTAGATTGAGTATATTTTAATGTAATAAGTGCTATTATCAAATCTCTTTTTTGTTCAGGTGAGAGGGTTTTATTTTCGGTAACTATATTGCTTAACAAATCTTCATTTATTTTTACAGTGTTTCTAAATTGTTCAAAAGTAATGCCAAATACCTGTTTGTGCTCAAGTTCAGGTGGCGTATATGCAGGGTCTATTTGAACAATATTGTAGTTTCCGTTTTTCTTTTTTTGCAATATTTCAAAAGCTTCAGGGCTATATGCGGGGGCAATAATTCCATCACTAACTTCTTTTGATATTAACATAGCGGTAGGAAGGTCGCATTCATCAGAAAGTGCTATCCAGTCTCCGAAACTTGAAAGACGGTCAGCCCCTCTTGCACGGGCATAAGCACAAGCGAGAAGGGAAAGTTCAACATCCCCAGTAAAATAAATTTGCTTTAGCACAGGTGATAATGGAATACCAACAGCAGCACCCGAAGGACTAACATGCTTAAAGCTTGTAGCAGAAGGAAGGCCTGTGGCTTCTTTTAATTCTGACACTAACTGCCATGCATTCAGGGCATCTAAAAAATTTATGTAGCCCGGCTTGCCGTTAAGTATAGTAATGGGTAGGTCCTCACCTGAAAAAATGCGTGCAGGCTTTTGGTTTGGGTTGCAACCGTATTTTAATTCAAATTCTTTCACGCTCATGCCTCCTTTAGCTTTGTTTTTCGTATTTATTAATAATTTGCGTATGCTCTTCGCCGTTTTCTATATTTATATAACGCACAAAAAGGCTTATTTTGTTTTCACTGTGCATTGCATTCCACACTGATGAAGTGAATGTTTTTATGTCTTCATTATCTACCGCAATGCAATGTGGTTCACCGCTGAAACTAGGTAATATATTTTCGCCACTTTCGTATGTGTGGATGAACCGCCCTATACCCGCAAGAGGTTCAGTATATTCATAAAAATAGCGTAGTGGAGAATTGGGGTTGCCTTCACTGCTTTTTAATATTGATAGAGTGAAGTTTGCTTTATTGTTTTCTATTTGAACCAATCCGCTTATACGTGGGGTGTACAAAGGCTCGTCGGGCTCAAAGGTGCGTGTTCTAAGTGCATCTTCAAAGGTTTTATTGTTTTGAAGTGAGTTATATATTGTATCAGTTTGGTCTCCGTTAGTAACAATAGTGTAATTGCCAAGCTTGCGTACAGGTGCGTAAATAACAAGCGAGGGGTCTTGAAGCTTTGCGGGGTTTGCCGCCTCTGTAACAATACCGCTTTCCTTTTTAGTAAATACACGGTTACGGCTGTTTTCACTGCGGCCCATAATAAAGTATACAATAACGGCGTGTTTACCGTTTTGTGTTTTGCCAAGCATAATGCCCCGCCCAGGGTAAGCATATTTTGCCAGCAAGGCAGTAAGTGTTTGTTTTTCCATTTATAAGTACCTCATATTTTTTTATATCTCACCGTTACAAAGCATTTCAAGTGCAAGCGGTAACAGTAGCCATTCAGCTTCTTCCATTACTCTTTTTTGCAATGTTTCAGCGGTATCATTCGGCAATACATCTACAGCCTTTTGCAGAATAATTTTTCCGCCGTCAGGTATTTCATTTACAAAATGTACGGTAGCACCAGTTACTTTTACACCCTTTTTTAAAGCTTCTTCATGTACCCGTAGGCCGTAAAAGCCTTTACCGCAAAAGCTTGGTATTAAACTGGGGTGTACATTAATAATTTTGTTCGGGTAAGCAACTATTACATTTTTACCAAGCACTGAAAGAAAGCCTGCAAGAACAATAACATCTATATTGTTTTTGTGTAGAACACTTAGCAAAGCACTGTCAAACTCTTCTGCACTTGCAAAGGCTTTTCTTTCTACAACAGCTGTGGCAATTCCTGCTTTTTCAGCTCGCTTTAAGGCAAAAACGCCAGGTTTAGAACTTATTACTAAGGTAAGTTCGCCGTTTTTTATTCTACCCTTGTTTTTTGCATCTATAAGTGCCTGCAAGTTTGTGCCACCACCGCTAACAAGCACAGCTACTTTTAGCATAGTACTACACCTTCGCTGCCTGGCTTTACAGTGCCAAGGATATACGCATCTTCACCATTTTCTTTCAAGGTTTGCAGGGCGGCAGGTACATCTTCTTTTGCTACAGTAACCACCATGCCAACGCCCATGTTAAATGTGTTAAACATATCTCTTTCAGGTATGCTTCCTTTTTCTTGCAACAGGTTAAAAATAGCAGGTGTTTTTATATTGGCTTTTTCTACGTGTGCTGCAAGCCCTTCGGGCAATGCTCGGGGTATATTTTCAAAAAAGCCGCCCCCTGTTATGTTTGAAATAGACTTCACTTTTACTTTTTCAAGCAGAGCTAAAATAGGTTTAACAAAAATTTTTGTAGGGGTAAGTAAAATCTCTTGCAAAGGTTTATCAAACCCTTTTGGCATGGCAGAATAATCTGTATTTTCCGCATCAAAAATTTTGCGTACAAGGCTAAAGCCGTTTGAATGTAGGCCCGATGAAGGAAGTGCGATAAGGTAATCTCCATCTTTAACATTGTCTTTGTTCAAAATGGCGTCTCTATCTACCACGCCAACCGCAAAGCCTGCAAGGTCATATTCATCTTCAGCGTAAAAACCGGGCATTTCGGCGGTTTCGCCACCTACTAATGCAGTACCTGCCTGTACACATCCTTCTGCAACGCCACTTACAATTTCAGCAATGCGGTCTGGTATATTTTTGCCACAGGCAATATAGTCTAAAAAGAATAGGGGTTTTGCACCCGTACATATAATGTCGTTTACACACATAGCAACGCAGTCAATACCTACTGTGTTGTGTTTATCAGCTAAAAATGCAAGCTTTAGTTTTGTGCCTACACCATCTGTTCCGGAAACAAAAACGGGCGTATTTATGCCGCTGAGGTTCGGCTGAAACATTCCGCCAAAACCACCAATACCTTCTAAAACACCGGGGGTAGTTGTGCGTGCTACGTGCATTTTCATTAGTTGTACGGCGGCATAACCCGCTTCAATATCAACACCGGCACTTTTGTAGCTTTCACTTAGGCTATTCATGTAAACAGCTCCTTTATTTATTTTTTCCAATTTCAACTGATATTTTTTTGCTGAATTTATCTTCACGCAGGGTTTCGTCTACAGGCACCGGGTAATTGCCAGAGAAGCAAGCATCGCAAAACCCACATGTACTGTGCGGGGCAAGTGCTTGCAAGTGTGAATTATCAAGATAGCCGAGAGAGTCTACCCCTATAATATCCTTAATTTCATCAACAGAATAATTATGTGCTATTAAATACCCGTTACTAACATCGTCAGTTCCAAAGTAGCAGGGGTGTGTATACGGTGGGGAAGAAAGGCGCATGTGCACTTCTGTAGCGCCTGCCTTACGCAGCATTTTAACAATTTGCAAACTTGTAGTGCCACGAACTATTGAATCATCAACCAAAACAACACGCTTACCATTAACAGTTTCTGAGAGTGCATTAAGTTTAATGTGCACATCGTGCTCACGTTTTTCTTGAGTAGGGGCAATAAATGTACGGCCAATATAGCGGTTTTTAATAAAGCCTATACCATAGGGAATGCCACTTTCCTTTGAAAAACCAAGAGCAGCATCAAGGCCGGAATCGGGTACGCCAATAACAACATCTGCATCAGCGGGGCTATCTTGCGCTAAAAACCTGCCTGCAAGCTGGCGGGAAAGATGAACACTATCTCCGTCAACAACACTATCAGGCCTCGCAAAATATATAAATTCAAATATACAAACGGCACGTTTTTGTGCAAGGTTTGTTTTTATTGATTTCAAACCGTCAGCACTGACAACGATAATTTCACCTGGTTCAACATCACGTACAAACGTAGCGCCTATTGAGTCAAGTGCGCAAGTTTCAGAAGCAAAAACAACGCCTTTTTTCCCAAACCTACCCATGCAAAGCGGGCGAAAGCCTAGGGGGTCTCTAACAGCCATAAGTTTACGGGGGCTCATTATAACAAGGGAATAAGCACCAACAAATTTTTCCATAGCAGAAGCAATGGCATCCTCAATGCTTGGTGCATTAAGGCGTTCTCGCGTTATTGTTTGAGCAATAACTTCTGCATCAGTGGTAGTATGGAAGATACTACCCTTTAATTCATACTCTTCACGCAGCTTGGAGGAATTAGTTAAACTGCCATTATGCCCAAGGGCTAAAGTGCCCTTTATGTGGCGAACGACAAATGGCTGTGCGTTAACACGGTTGTTTTTATCTTGTGCACCGTAGCGCACATGCCCAACACCCATTTGCCCTTCGGGCAAAGCATTTACGGCAGATGGGGTAAACACTTCGTTTACAAGGCCAAGGTCTTTGTAAGAAGTAATAACACCATCATCATTAATAGCTATACCACAACTTTCTTGCCCGCGGTGTTGCAATGCATATAAACCGTAATAACAGGCAGATACAACCCCCATTTCATTATCGGGGTCGTACACGCCGAACACACCGCATTCTTCATGGGGCTTATCTTCAAAAAATGGTTTCTCCATATGCATTTTGTCTCCTCAAAATAATAATGTAAAAATAGTTTTATAGTAATTCCGTTTGCAAAGTAGCATCGTTTTCTAAAACGGTGGCTTGCATTTGTTCACGCTGTTTTTTTAACTTTTCAGATAATTCGGGGTTATTAACAGCTAATATTTGTGCCGATAAAACAGCAGCATTAACCGCACCATCAATAGCCACCGTGGCAACAGGTATGCCACTTGGCATTTGCACAGTAGAAAGCAGGGCATCAATTCCGTTTAGTGCGCTACCGCTTAATGGTACGCCTATAACAGGTAAAGTGGTATTTGCTGCAATAGCACCAGCTAAGTGGGCAGCCATACCGGCAGCAGCAATAAGTACGCCAAAGCCGTTTTTTTCAGCTTCCATTGAAAATACTTCTGCTTGTTTGGGTGTGCGATGGGCGCTGTAAATGTGTGTTTCGTAAGGTATGCCCAGTTCTATAAGCTTATCAACTGCTTTTTTCACAACAGGCCAATCACTTTTACTACCCATTAATATGCCAACTTTTTTTATTGAGTTTTCCATATATCACATTCTCCTTTCAAAGAGAAAAAGAAAAAGACTTAAGCAATTTTACACTTAAGCCTTTTATTTTACACTTATATTGTTGTTTGTGTTTTTGCTTACACCATTCCCGTTTGCGTTTATTGTAGCAAGGCAACCGAAGGACACAAAAGCCCCACAAGAATTTTCGCATAGCACTTGTTTGTATGTCATGGTGTAGCCTCCTCTATAGTATTATGAATAAAGAAGTACATTAATATATTACCTGTTTTTTGATAGTAAATCAACGAAATTAGGGTAATTTAATTTTTTTCGTAGGAACATACATTGAAGAGTTTTTTTGAAGTGGAAATTTGGCAAAATTGCCAAAAAAATTTAGTGAAGGTGTTACACCTTCACTAAACTAGAATAGTATTGAAATTAAGCTTCCTGTGTTGCAAGGTTTTGCACAGCATTAAGCACGTTCTTCTTTTTTAAATATACGTAACATATAAAGAAACGTGCAATTAAATCAAATGCTATGGAAGCCCAAATAAATTCAATAGGTAAGTGTAAAATAGTGCCTGCTATATAACAGAATACAACACGGATGCCCCATAAACCGAATAGGGAAATAACAGCAGGTGCGTATTTATAGCCAGAGGAGCGCAAGAAGCCGTTGTGAATTTTATTCAAGTTCATTGGTATTTGTGTAACGCCCATTGCAAACAAGTATTTTGCACCTATTTCAATAAGGTTTTGTTTATCAGTAAGCAAAGACATTAAGAAAGTATTACCAAAGAAAAGAATTGCGGTACAAAGTACACTTACAGCAATACATATTTTAGAGAGCTGAGCGAAGTAAGTACGGTACAAGGCATCATCTTTTCGCCCAATTGCCGTTGCTGAAAGTGCGGTTGCCGCTGTTACAAACCCTATAGAAAGCATTTCGCAAACGCCTTCAGCATTAAGGCCAAGTTGGTATGCTGCGTAATGGTCAGCACTGTATGAAATTATGATACGGCTGATAATAATTGTTGCAAGGTTCCAAAGTACATTTTCTACAGCGGCAGGTAAACCGATAGTGAAAATCTCTTTTAAATCTTTTTTATTTACTTTAAATAATGGCTCGGCAGGCATATCAGCAAAAAAGCCTACTTTTGGCATATAAAGCCATGCGAGCCCTACAATTGCACCAACAGTATAAGAAGCGCCTAGAGCAATACAAGCACCTGTTAAGCCAAGTTCAGGTGCACCTGCGTTTCCAAAAATAAGCAACCAACCTAAGGCAATATTTACCACATTTATTATTGCGGCAATAACCATAGGTACTTTAGTATTGCCCTGTGCCTGAAATGCTGCAGTAACATAAAATGTAGTAGCAAGGAAAGGTAATAAACAAGAAAGAAGGCGAATATATGCTACAGCTTGCTGAATTAAAATAGGGTCATCAGTAAGAATAAGGGTGAATTGTTCAGCAAAGACGAAAATAGCAACAGCGGCGGCTATGCAAAGCGGAATTATGGTTAGAAAAGCCTGCCTTAGTACACCGCGGGTTTTATCTTTACTGCCTTCACCAAAATATATTGCCGAAAGAACAGTTACACCAATAGAAAGCCCCTTGAATACAGAGAAATATATACCGAGTATACGCCCGGAAATACCCTGTGCGGAAATGGCTATGGTATCAAGCCGGCCAACCATAGCGGCGGTTACCATTGAGGCAGATACAACCAATATATTTTCCAGCACCATAGGCAAAAGCATACGGTAAATATGTTTGTTTACAACTTTTTTATCAACCATGGTTAATCCCTTATCATTTAAAGTAATGGTATAAAGCAAAGTTCAATAATCTTATCACGCAGGGCAAGTAAAAGCAAGCGAAAAATTATACACAAAGTTAATTTGCATAGAATAACAAGAGCCTCTGCAAATATAAGCAGAGGGCTTCTTGCTAAATGGTTATCATTATAAATAAAAGCTTAGAGGCATTCGGCTATTTTTAGTATGGTTTCACCAACTGTTACAATATCTTCTTCGGTGGTTTGGTAATTGCTTACGCAAACCCTTATTACAGGCACACCAAGTACGGTTGCGGTATTCAAAAAAGTAACGCCTGTTTCGTTAATTTTTGTGGCAAGGTTATTTATTTCTTCCATGGTTACATTTTTTTTATTTAATGTGAAAGAAGCAACATTTAACCGCACTTCATGAACTACCTTTAATTTTGGGCAAGAATTTATAATGCCCTCCATTTGTTTAGCAAGTTTACAATTTTGCTCTGTTATATCTATGTAGCCTTGCTTGCCGTAAGCAATTAAGCTAAACCATGCAGGCAAAGCACGCAAACGGCGGCTGCCTTCAGGCGCAAGGTTAGTAAAAGGCGCTTTTTCACTGTAGCCGTTTTCAGCTGAGTTTTGCTGGGCAAAAACAGTAAACTGGTGCTTGTGGTTTTCTTTGCCATTTACCAAAACCGCTGCACCATCATAAGGGGTGTTAAGCCATTTGTGTGCATCTATGGTAACGCTGTCTGCCTTTTCCATACCTGCAAAATAAGGCGCATATTTTGGCGAAACAGCAGCAATTGCACCTATAGCTCCCTCAATGTGTAAATAGAAATCATATTTTTCTTTTAATGAGGCAAGAGCAGGTATATCGTCAATGTCTCCGCTGTTAACAGTACCGCCGTTGGCTATAACAACAATTTGTTTGTTTGGGTTTGCCTGTAAATAGCTTTCAACTGCAATGGGGTCAACCGCTTCACGCCCGGGTAAAAGCGGAAGGTGAACCATATTTTTACGCCCTATACCAAGCATAGATAAAGCTTTGTAAATTGACGCATGTGCCGTACCTGTTATGAATACAGGCGGATCAAACCCATAAAGGCCATCATCCGGTGCTTTGCCTTGCTTACTAAGTGCCCATTCGCGTGCTATGGCAAGTGCCGTAAAGTTAGCCATAGTTGCACCAGAGCAAAAAACACCGCTGAAAGATTCGGGCAGATTAAGCATATCACATAAAAAACGTATAGCTTCATCTTCAATAACACGGTCTACCTTGCCTTGCATGCCAAATGCGTTTTGGTCATATGCAGAAGTAATCCAGTCTCCCATTAAGGCGGCAGGGGTATTTCCCCCAATAACAAACCCCAAAAAACGTGGGCCATTTGTGGCTTGCATATATGGCGCATACTCCGCTTTGAACAATTCAAGCGTTTTTTTTGCACCAATACCTTCATCGGGCAAATTTTGCATTGGGCGGGTGGGTAAATTTGGGGAAACAAAGCGATCTTCAACATTGCTTAAATAATCAATGGCATGTTCAGATGCTGCTTTTAATAAATCAGAGCGGTTTTCTAAATCTTTCTTCAAATGCTTATTCATAATTTCCTCCTATATAATTAATGTATTGTAGATGCAATATATAAAGTATACCACTATAACGTACAAAAAAGCACCACAAAAGTAAAAGCTGTTGCCTTTTATACTATATATGTTAGAATATATGGCAGGGTTTGTAAAATTGAGAATATGCACGTGCTTATTGAAGCAAGGAGATTTATGAAAGAAAGATTTATGACAGACAAGTCCTTCTACAAAACGGTTATAGCAATTACAATACCAATAGCGTTGCAAATGGTTATTTCCTTCGGTGTTAATGTTATGGATAGTGTAATGCTTGGCACACTGGGTGACCTCGCGATTTCAGGGGCTTCTTTGGGTGGGCAACCGTTTTATTTGCTTATGGGGCTTGGGTTCGGCCTTTCCTCAGGCGGAACGGTTTTAATTTCGCAATATTGGGGCAAGGGAAATAAAGATGCTATTCGCCGCATAATGACACTTTCAATGTGGTTTGTTATTATAGCCTCTTTCTTGTTTTCAGCTGCTTGCATTTTGTTTCCACGCCAAATTATGGGTGCATATTCAAAAGACCCCGAAGTAATTGAAGCGGCAACGCAATATTTGCAAGTGCTTGCAATAGGCTTTATGTTCTACAGTATTTCAAATAACTATCTTTCCAGCTTACGTGCGGTAGAATCAGTTAAAGTAGCTACAATAATATATATTATTTCTTTTTTTGTAAACGTGGGTGCAAACTACACGTTTATATATGGTAACTTTGGTATGCCCCGCCTTGAAATAAGAGGTGCGGCGCTTGGTACAGTAATTGCCCGTATGTCAGAGTTTCTACTTGCATTTTTGTATATGCGCTTTAAAGAAAATAAAATAGGATTTAGGCTAAAAGATTTATGGCGGTTTGATAAAGGCCTGCTAAAAGACTATGTAACAAACGCATTACCTGTTGTAGGCAATGAAATGCTGTGGAGCCTTGGCAGTACTGTTATGGCAATGGTAATAGGAAGAGTGGGGGCAGGTTTTGTAGCTGCTAACAGCATAGCGGGTGTTATTTGGCAACTTGCAAACCTGTTTGTTATAGGCATTGCAAATGCATCAGCGGTTGTTACAGGGAAAGCCATTGGCGAAGGCCGTGAAGAGGAAGCACAAAAAATTTCAAATTCTTTGCAGTTAATGGGTTTACTTGCGGGCGTATTTGCAGGGCTAATTATTATTATACTTAGAGGGCCGTTCGTCGGTTTGTATGATATTTCGCCAGCTACAAGAGATTTAGCAATGCAAATAATTGCAATTCAAGCCTTAATGCAACCGGTTATTGCACTGGATATTATTTGTACCATAGGTATTTTGCGCGGAGGCGGAGATACTACAATGGCCTTTATTCTTGACTGCGGAGCACTGTGGCTTGTAGGTGTACCGCTTGGCATTGTTACAGGCTTGGTTTGGCACTGGGCACCACCTCTTGTATGGCTGATGATGAAAATGGACTCACCTGTAAAAGTATTTTTGATATTTTTGCGATTGCGCAGTGGCAAATGGATAAAAAATGTAGCGAGAGATGATGTATAAAATAGAGTGAATACTACACAACTTAATTGTTAGAAAGCTTACTATATTTGTATGATTGGGCTAAAAAGCAAAGAAAAAATCGGTATATTCACGAAAAAAATTATTTTGTTTGACAATGGCAACTTTGCGCTTGTATACTAATAATAATTATTATCGGTAAAAAAGGCGTAAAGGTGCAGTATGCAACGCAACCCGCAAGACGATACAAAAGGCAAAAAACGTGAAGAAAATACATGGCAAACTGTAAACCTTGCAAAAAATGGTGATGCTAGGGCAATGGCTGTTATAGCAGCAGATATGTTGCCTGCTATTAGGCGTGCTGCAGTACGTGTAACCTTTCCTGGGCTTGAGCTTGATGATGCAATGCAAGAAGGTTTTATAGGGCTTTACCATGCTGTACAAACTTACCGTGAAGATACAGAAGCGTCTTTTAAAACGTATGCAACAGTGTGCATACGCAACGCAGTAAATTCTGCAGGGAAAAAAGCAAGGGCAAAAAAACATGCTCCACTTAACTTTTCAGTGCAAATAGATGAGGACTTTCCTGAACTTGGGCCAGAAGAAATTGCAATACAAAAAGAACAGTATGAGGCATTGATTAACAATATTGCAACAATGCTTTCTGTAATGGAAAAAGATGTTTTGAGTGCATATATAGAAGGAAAAAGCTATAGTGAAATTGCATTGCAATGCGGTGCTTCAATAAAAGCGATAGATAATGCAGTGCAACGCATAAGAAAGAAACTAAAAAAGCAATAAGCTACAAAAAGTAGCTTTGCATAGAGTGCCTTATGGTATAACTTAAGAAAAGAATAATTGGGGTTACCCGAAAGTGTCTGTCTCGAGTGGTTCGTGGGCATATTATTTAGCTAAGAGGAGAAATAGCAAATGTTTGAAGACAAGACTTTAGTATGCAAGGACTGTGGCGAAGAATTTATTTTTACCGCAGGGGAACAAGAATTTTATGCAAGCAGAGGCTTTGAAAATGAGCCACAACGCTGCAAGCCATGCCGTGATGCAAAAAAACACGCAGCCCGTGGCCCGCGCGAAATGTTCACAGCCGTTTGTGCATCTTGCGGAAAAGAAGCAAAAGTTCCGTTCCAACCTAAAGACGACAGACCTGTTTATTGCAGTGACTGCTTTGCAAAAATGAAAGAAGCAGAATAAGCTAAAAACAAAAGTGAAAGCGTACCGATTAAAAGGTACGCTTTTTTCTTTTGAGTGTATCATAAAATGTATTTCACTTCTTTTTTTTAACGGCGGGGTCAGTCAGTTCAGGAATTGCACCGCTTGATATTGCCCAAAAATATAAAGAGGCCACTGAAGCATATGGTGAAAATTTACGTCTGTATTTTTCAAAAAGAGGTTTTTTCATATCTCTGTGGCGAAACAACATACGCATGCCTTTGCGTACCGCAAAATCTCCGTAGCTTAAAATATTCATTCTATTCATTGTAAATATCATAAGCATTTCGGCAGTCCATACACCTATACCGGGTAGAGTAGATAAAGCAGTGCAAACCTCATCATCAGTTTTGTCATTTAAAGCTTCAAGGTCAATAGCACCATTCAAAACGCTTTCGGCAGCTTGTTTCATGTAACCAACTTTCCTGAAGGAAAGCCCAAAAGATTGCAGGTATGCATCATCAGCATTTGCTATTTTTTCAGGGGTAATATCGCCCATAGTATCTACAATGCGTTTCCACACTGTTGCATGCGCCTTTGAAGAAATTTGTTGCCCTACTATAGAGTTCATAAGTGCAGGGAATAGCCCAGGTGAAAGTGGTCGCATAATAGGCCCTATATAATTTATTGCATAAGCAAGCTTTGCATCTTTGCTTTTTAAGTATTCAATAGCTTCTTCAGGGTATTGAAAATACTGCACTACAGAGCACCCTCCATTTCAAGCAAAAGTTGTTTTGCCTCAAGCCCGCCGGCATAGCC
>JGI994J12354_10002259_pt1 | contig 18901 bp, 16 predicted proteins | sample IntmicLarv3ML3BL_FD_12354 | JGI IMG/M metagenome (IMG submission 12354)
TTTTTTAATCCTTAACCCACCTTCACAGGCGGGTGAAATTCCCGATTATCGAAGAGGTATATAATACCTTGTCCTCCGACATCGAACACCGTCCAGAAACCATCGGAGCACGTTGCCGAACTCCCGCGTTTCTGAACCGAGCATCCCCCCTACATTGCACTCTTATTTATAGTTTTATACTTCTTCCTTATAGAGGGGAGCATGCATATAATTCTCAAGGCAGATACAGTACCGTAACTGCATTCGGAAGCATGCTTCTGAGTTTTTTCAGGTCGGGGTGATAGAACCTCATCATGTCCTCCCGGAATGGTCTTCGTTCCAATATCTTGGACACCACGGATGTCTCTATCACACCGTCCACCTTCCAAGCATTCTCAGACGAGGTGTCCGTGCTCACGAATATCGGAAGTTTCAGGCGCATCTTCTCGATCTCCGTGCATATGTTGCTGAGTACATCGATCTCTTCTTTCTCTATTCTGTATACAAGACCGTCCTTGGTCTGATACGTCAGATCCCCTGAATCGATATACTCCAAAAGCGTCCGTCGCGATGACGGGAGATGTTTGTTCATATGGGCTATCATGCCTTCTATGTTCACAACCCGTCATTACGTTGTATTATATCTATTAATACCCGCTCCGAACGAACCGGTAAACAATACATATCACCACACCCATTACCGGGCAATGGTGAACGGTGATCTGGAGAATGCGTTGAGCATGCATCCCTGCTACAATGAGGATGCTCATAAGAAATTCGCAAGGATGCATCTTCCGGTGGCGCCGAGGTGTAACATTCAATGCAATTACTGTAATCGGAAGTATGACTGCAGCAATGAATCGAGACCGGGCGTGACTAGCGAAGTGCTTTCTCCGGCAGAGGCTTTGGAAAAGGTCTCCGCGGTTCTGGAAAAGATACCTGAACTGAAAGTGGTCGCAATAGCCGGTCCGGGAGATCCTCTTGCTAACGAGGAGACCTTTGAGACCCTTAGGATGGTACACGAACGTTATCCCGATCTGACGCTGTGCTTATCCACCAATGGGCTTGCACTTCCCGAGAATTCTGAAAGATTATATGAACTGGGCGTAAGATTCGTTACGGTCACCCTGAACTCAATAGATACTGAGATATCATCAAAGATATACAGCAAGGTCGTTTGGAAAGGGAAAAGATACGAATGGGAAGCGGGTTCTGAGATATTACTTAAGAATCAGCTCGCAGGGATTCGGACTTGCATAGATCTCGGAATGCTCGTGAAGATCAACATCGTCCTCATTCCCGGGATCAATGACCTCCATATTCCTGATCTCGTCAAAAAAATGGAAAACATGGGCGTATACATTGTCAATATACTGCCGATGATACCTGTCAAGGATACCGTGTTCGAGAACATGCGCGCACCTACTCCCGAAGAAAGGAAAAGACTCACGGACATCTGTTCCGGCAAGGTGAAGATGATGAGACACTGCAGACAGTGCCGTGCGGATGCCATCGGAATGCTGGACAACGACAGGTCGCAGGAATTCGTGAAGAATAAGTCCTGCGGTTCCGGCTGCGGACCTATGTACGTGACCGAAAAGAAAGGAGGCAGCGGTATGAGAATTGCGATCGCGTCTGACGGTATATCGGTCAACAGGGGATTCGGTAACGCTTCGAAGTTCGTTACGTACGTGTACATCAATGATACGTTCAGCAGGCTTGATGATATTGTAATAGAGAAAGGAGAGAGCGTTTACGGCAGAACCCATGAAGAACACATCAGCAATTTACTGAACAAACTGTCTGATTTTGATGTCATCGTCGTCAAAGAGATCGGCCCTCGTCCGATGTCTGAACTGTCGTCTTCCGGAAAGAAAGTGATCATTGCGAGCGGTACCGTGGATGAGGCGCTGAATTCTATCCAAATGTTGTGAGACAGAATACCCTTTTAAGCAATGATTACATGGACGTGCTGTTTGGTGCTGTCTATGGATGCTGACGGTTTAAGGAATGCTTACGTAAGATTCTTCGAAGAAAGGAAACACAAGTTCATAGGATCCGCTTCTCTGATACCCGAGAATGATCCGACTGTACTGTTCACGACCGCAGGAATGCATCCTCTGGTCCCGTACCTGCTCGGGGAAAAACATCCTGCAGGAACAAGATTGGTGAATTATCAGAAATGTCTCCGTACGGGGGACATTGATGAAGTAGGGGATTCAAGCCATCTGACATTCTTTGAAATGCTCGGAAACTGGTCTCTGGGAGATTATTTCAAAGAGGGATCGATCCAAATGAGCTTCGATTTTCTGACGAAGATCCTTAAGATAGACAAGAACAACCTTGCCGTCACTGCTTTCGAAGGCATCGAAGGCATTCCGAAAGATACCGAAACTTACGGCATTTGGAAGAGCATGGGCATGAGGGATGATCAGATATTCTTCTACGGAATGAAGGACAACTGGTGGGGTCCCGCCGGACAGACCGGACCGTGCGGTCCTGACACCGAGATATTCTTTGACAACCAGCAGCCCAGATGTTCAGAGAACTGCGGACCCTCCTGTAAGTGCGGAAAATATGTGGAGATATGGAACAACGTCTTCATGGAATACAACAAGAATGAGAACGGAACATATACGCAACTGTCGCAGAAGAACGTCGACACCGGAATGGGTCTCGAAAGAACATTATGCATGCTGAATAAGAAAAAGACCGTTTACGATACAGAACTTTTTGAAAGGATCATCGGAAAGATAGAAGAGCTATCCGGAAAGAAATATAACGATCACGTAAAGGACTTCAGGATCATCTCCGACCACCTTCGCGCTTCAACGTTCATATTAGGCGACGGAGTGGTTCCGTCAAAGGTCGATGCGGGTTACATCTTAAGAAGACTGATCAGAAGAGCCAGCAGATACCTTCGCAAGCTTGAGGTGGAAGGTTCACACATGTCCGAGATATGTAAAGTGATCATCGATCAATATGGTGTTTCGTATCCTGATCTGAAGAAGAATGAGAATATGATAATAACTCAAATGGCCGCGGAGGAAGAGAAGTTCAACAAGACACTCGACCGCGGATTAAGAGTTGCGGACAGGATGATCGAAGAACTTCAGGGCGATACGCTAAGCGGAGAATTGGCGTTCAAATTGTATGACACATACGGTTTCCCAATCGAACTTACGGTCGAACTCGTTCAGGAGAAAGGGCTGAACGTTGATGTTGCTGACTACGAGATGAGATTCAAAGAACACCAGGAGAAATCCAGGGCCGGTGCGGAACAGAAGTTCAAGGGCGGTCTCGCAGACAACAGCGAGGAAACTACTAAGTTGCACACAGCAACACACCTTCTGAACTCTGCTTTGCGCCAAGTGTTAGGCGGAGACATAAAACAGAAAGGAAGCAACATCACCGCAGAACGTTTAAGATTCGATTTCAACTTCGATCGGAAACTCGAGCCTCAGGAATTAGCTGAGATAGAGAAGATCGTGAACGCTGCGATCGATGCAGACCTTGAAGTGATATGCGAAGAAATGGCATACGATGATGCCAGAGCATCGGGGGCCATCGGTGTGTTCGAAGACAAATACGGCGAAGTCGTGAAGATATACACGATCGGCAACGTTTCAAAAGAGATGTGCGGCGGCCCTCACGTATCCAGAACGTCCGAGCTCGGCGGATTCAAGATCAAGAAAGAAGAGAGCTCCGCGGCAGGTGTGAGACGTATCAAAGCGGTCGTCGGTCAGCGCTGATCTCAGATCTCCCTGTAATTTCCCAAAAAGGAGAACTCCGGAAGTTCATCGCTTAGTATACGGATGAGATTCAACGTACCTTGATCGTGCACATTCCCGGTGAAGTCCAGATAGAACTGATAATCGAAATTGCTCCCGGGAATGGGTCTGGATTCGATCTTCGTTAAATTCAACCCATTTATCGCAAAACGTTCCAATATGCTGTACAGCGAACCTGATGTATGCGGCAGTGAGAAACACAGGCCTATCTTGTTGGCATCGTCCGGAAGTATCGGGGTCTTTGAAAGAAGGACGAAACGTGTCGTGTTGTAACTCATATCCTGTATATCCTTCTCAAGGACCCTAAGCCCAAATTCCGAAGCGGCATCTTCTGAACATATTGCCGCCAGATTGGGGTCGTTCTTCTCTTTGACGTACTTCGCGGCCATTGCCGTGTTGGAGAATTCCTCTGCTGTGAATCCTTTTTCCGAAATGTATGAGGAACATTGTGCCAGCGCCTGCGGATGTGATATCACTCTCTTTATCGTCCCCGATCCTAAGGATGCTAAACAGTGAGATATTTTCACTGCGGCAACCCCCACTATGTGCAGACGGTATTTCAGTATCATCGAATATACGTCATAAACAGAACCCGCTGACGAATTCTCCACCGGCAGCACACCGAAATCCGCATTACCGACGTTGACAGAATCGAACACTTCCTTCCATGTTCTTTTGAATCCTATGTTCCCTGAACCGTTCTGTTCCATGAACCGCAGCGCGGCTTTGTGAGAATATGCTCCGTCGGTGCCTTGACACAATATCCTTTTTCCGTTCAGGTCCAATTTCCTTGGAGCAGAGGACTCCATTTCCCTTACTGTTTTACCGGTATCGAGCATCTGATGCTGTCTCGCCCTGCTTATGGACATCATCGCAGCATACAGTACAGAAGCAGCATCTCCGTATTCTTCTGCATTCCCTCTGACCTTCTCAAGTACTTTCTTTTCTCTCTCTTTATCAAGTACTGCGATGCCTTCAGATCTTTTGATCTCGGCCACTTTTTCAGAACATCTCATACGTTCAACGAACAATGGGATCAATTCAGAATCTATCCTGTCTATCTCATTCCGTATCTTCTGAAGTCCTTCGTTATCGGTCATCGGAACAATGCACTTATCAACGGTCTTGCGTATATTGGTTGCGTACGTTCCCATAGGACACATGGGAAAGGTACAAATAATAGAGAACCATGACACGTGTTAGCACATAACACGGAGGTGTTGAAAATGTACGGAAAGAAGATCCGAATGGAAAGGATAATCGACAGGAACACAGGCAATGCGGTGATCGTACCGTTAGACCATGGAATATCCATCGGCCCCGCTCAGGGACTGATCGATATGAGGTCTACGGTCGAGAACATATCGAAAGGCGGCGCAACCGCCGTATTGATGCAGAAAGGTCTTGTTCCGTACGGGCACCGTGTCAGCGGTAACGATGTCGGACTGATACTTCATTTATCTGCGTCAACAGACATCGGTTCCACATCGAACAGCAAGGTTCTCGTAGGAACAGTGGAAGAAGGCATCAAGTTAGGTGCGGATGCGGTCTCAGTTCACGTGAATCTGGGTGCGGACAGCGAACCTCAGATGCTTTCCGATCTTGGGGAAGTATCAAGGAAATGTTCGGAATGGGGAATGCCGCTCATTGCGATGGCATACCCTCGCGGCCCGGGGATCAAGAACCCTTACGATCCTGAGCTTGTTGCACATGCAGCACGTGTTGCAACGGAATTAGGCGCAGATATCGTTAAAGTGAGTTACACCGGAGACATAGATTCGTTCAGAGATGTCGTAAAGGGTGCGTTAGCACCGGTGGTCATAGCAGGCGGACCGAAGATGGAATCCGATACCGATATACTGAACATGGTGAAGGACTCCCTGGAAGCAGGCGGGAAGGGAGTGTCCATAGGAAGGAACATCTTCCAGCACAAGAACGTCCTGGGAATGTGTCAGGCCATTTCGGGAATAGTGCTGAAAGGACTTAACGTCAAAGAAGCGACGAAACTGTTGTGATATCATGAATGTTATCTTGAGAGCGGATGTTTCGGATTCAAAAGAAGATCGAAAACAAATGCTCATAGAAGGACTTGAAGCGGGAATTACAAACATAATGATCCGCCCCGAAGATAGAGAATTTTCCAAGATAGGGAAAATGGATCTTATCGTGAAAGACGGTAACGAACTGACATGGAATGACAAAAATGGAGCTTTTGTGGTCATCGGCGACCCGAAGGATCAGGATAAGGTACTGAAAATGACGGGAAAGGATTTCATTGTCATTTCCGCGTCGGGCTGGAAGGTCATTCCATTGGAGAACCTGATAGCAAAATTCCGTTCCTCCGGGACAGAGATATACGCAGTGGTATCCACTGCCGAAGATGCTGAATTATGTTCCAAGACATTAGAAAGGGGAACGGACGGTGTTGCCATTGATGTCGCCGATCCGTCAGAAGTATCAAAGTTCGCTGGACTAACGAAGAATATTCCGAATTTAGGTCTTGTTCCATTAAAGGTCAAGAAGGTGAAGAACATTGAGATGGGAGATCGTGTGTGCATAGACACGTGTTCATCAATGGAACCGGGAGAAGGTATGCTCATAGGATCCCAATCCTCTGCGTTGTTCCTGATCCAATCAGAAAGTGAAGATAACGGTTACGTTGCTGCAAGACCGTTCAGAGTGAACGCGGGAGCAGTTCATGCATATGTGATGATGCCGAACGGTTCCACGAGGTATCTGTCGGAACTGAAGAGCGGAGATCCCGTTCTGATCGTATCGAGAAACGGAAGTGCCAGATCATCATCAGTAGGAAGATGCAAGATTGAAAAGAGACCTATGGTCCTGCTTGAAGCAACTGACGGAAAGAATGTGTTCTCAACCATACTGCAGAACGCAGAAACCGTTAAAGTAGTTACACCGAAGGGTTCGTTATCGGTCTCGGAACTGAAAGAAGGCGACGAGATCTTAGCAAAAACGGAAAAGGGCGGAAGACATTTCGGAATGGCGATCGAGGAAACGATCAAAGAGATCTGAAAATGAGAATCTGCGCTTCATTGGGAAAAGGCTTTGATGCCAACGAACTGAAAGATGCCGATATGATAGAGATCCGTACGGATCTTGTCGGCATACCGGAAGGACTTCCCGATGTTCCGAAGATACTGACATTCAAAGGAAATGATGTTGTGATACCAAAAGGATTCGACGGTATTGTGGATATCGGAGGATCTCCTTCAGAACATCCCGGGGTCATTACGTTATGTTCATTTCACGACCACATGGGAACTCCGGACAGGATGGGAATATTGGGTGACGTGAATGCCGTGCATTCTGATATCATCAAAGGAGTGTACACTCCCAAGGACCTTTTCGATCTGAATTCGATACATGATGCTTCAGTGTCCGTAAAGAAGAAACATGTGATCTTCGGCATGACGGAACTGGGAACAATAACACGCATCCGTCAGGACATCCTCGGGAATGAATTCACATTCGCCCATGCAGGAACAGCAACCGCCGAAGGTCAGCTGAGCGTCTCCGAAATGAAAGGGCTCGGAGGCTGCATGATCACAGGAATAGTCGGCCATCCTTTGAACCACTCGTTGTCACCGAAGATGCACAATGCTGCATTCAAGGAACTGGGCATTCCTGGAATATACTTGAAGTTCGATACTCCGAGTCTGAATGGTTTCAGAGAATTCATGATCAATTATGATGTGAAGGGAGTGAACGTAACGATACCGTACAAAACTGACGTGATCGATCATATAGATTCCTTGGATAAGATGTCAGAAAGGATCGGTGCTGTGAACACCGTCGCCAATGTGTCCGGTGTTCTGAAGGGATCGAATACTGATGTTTGCGGGATCGAACGATCATTCCTGAATGCTGACGTCGATATCAAAGGACTCAGAGTACTGATGCTCGGTTCAGGAGGTGCTGCACGTGCCTGTGCTTACTTCCTTAACGAAAAAGGATGCAGAACCTCCATAGTTTCACGCAATCCTGCGACAGGAAAGGAATTAGCCGAGGAATTCGGCGCAGAGATCGTGGAAAAGAACAGCATTGCAATGAAATTGTTCGACGTTGTGATCAATTGCACTCCGGTCGGAATGCTTGACGACTCCGTTCCGATTCCGACAGAACATCTGGATAAACATGTGGTATTTGACATGATATACGGTAATACAAAACTGAAGGAGATCGCCGAGAAAAAGGAATGCATCCTGATCTCCGGCAAGGATATGCTTGCTTCCCAGGGTTCCCGTTCATTTGAAACGTGGACCGGGAAAATATTACCAAACGGATTCATGAGGAGCGTGATCTGATGGGTTCCGGCATTTCCTATGGTGCGATCTCAGTAATAAATTCGATACCGTGCGGAATAGGTTCCACCATCGGCATCGATCTGAAGACAACATCAGAATTCACTCCCGGCGGGGTCGGGAAGAATGTGAAGATAATGAACGATCCCTCTGAGGACGATACCATGGCAAGGCTGTGCGTTGAGGCTGCCTTGGGATCTATGGGATTGGAACTCAAAGGATGGACGCTCACTGTCAATTCAGAGATCCCGATCTCGAGAGGTTTGAAAAGCTCAAGTTCCGCATGCAATTCCATCATCTCTGCGGTGCTGAACGAATACGGTCAAAGGATGAGAGCTTTGGATATGATAAGGATCGGAGTCAACTGTGCCAGATCTGCCGGTGTAACTGTAACAGGGGCGTTCGATGATGCATGCGGATGTCATCTCGGAGGTCTGGTCGTGACCGATAACTCCAGGGACGAACTGATTGGCCATTATGACATCAAAGATTACGATGTTGTCATTCACGTCCCGGAACGCAGGATAAGGAAACACTCGCTTTCCAAGGATATGTTCGCTCCCGTGAGCGCTAAAGCCGCAGAACTCGTGAAGCTCCTTCCTGATGGTGTACTTGAAGTTATGACCGCCAACGGTTCCCTTATATCGGAGGTGGTCGGTGAGAACGGCATAATGGCAAAGATCGCGTTGAAAAGAGGAGCGCTTGCCGCAGGGATCTCAGGAACAGGGCCGGCAACGGCGATGCTCGTAGAAAAGGGAAAAGGAAGAGGATTGGCCGATGATATCGGCGACTGCATCTTCACAACAACAAGGAGGAAAGTGAATGACTGAATTCTCAGGAGGAGTTTTGAACGGAAGTTTCAAAGCACCTCCTTCCAAAAGTTACACGCACCGTGCAATAATCCTCGCGTCCCTTGCAAAAGGCACCAGCACGATACATGATCCGCTTGTTTCCTTTGACACCGTATCCACCATGCAGGCAATGACGGCAATGGGTGCCGTCATTGAACAGCATGATAACGAATTGAAAATAATCGGCAATGGGATTCACTCCCCGGCGGGAGCGCTCGACGTCGGAAATTCAGGAACAACGATACGCTTACTTTCCGGTGTTGTATCAAGTTTGGATTCACATATAACGCTTACCGGCGACGGATCCATTCAGAAAAGGCCTATGAAACCATTGCTTGATGCGCTTATAGGAATGGGTGTTTCGTGTACGTCCAACAACGGGTCGCCTCCGGTCACAATAAAGGGACCGAACAACGGCGGGAACATCTCAATACCCGGGAACATAAGTTCTCAGTTCATTTCCTCACTGATCTTATCCGCACCGTTGTTCAAACACGATACAGCAGTGAATATAGAAGGTGACCTTGTATCTCGGCCATATGTGGACATCACCATCAGGATCATGGGAGATTTCGGTGTCAGCGTGACTGAGGACAACGGTTTCAGGATAAAGACCGGCCAGACGTATGAACCAAGATGCTACAGAGTTCCCGGCGATATGTCATCTGCTGCTTTCCCGCTTGTCGGAGGTGCACTTTCCGGTTCTGTTGTGATGGAAGGATACGATGAAGAAGATCCTCAGGGCGACAAGGCCATCGTGAACATACTGGAAGAATGCGGTGCTGACGTTTCCGTGAACAATGGAAGGATAACAGTCAAGAAAAAAGAACTCAGAGGATGTGATGTTGATATGTCGAACATTCCCGATCTGTTCCCTATTGTCGCCGTTCTGCTGAGCACTGCGAAAGGTAAGAGCAAGTTATATGGTGCACCCCATCTCAGATACAAGGAAAGCGATCGTATATTATCAACAACAAGAATGTTGAATACGTTGGGTGCTGATATCACACCAACGGATGACGGTTGTATCATCAAAGGAGTTGAAAGATTGAAAGGCGGGAACATCGAACACCTCGGAGACCATAGAATTGCTATGTCTGCGGCCATCGCTTCGCTTGTTTCTCACTCACCCGTTGCAATGAATGATACGGAATGCTGTTCCGTATCCTTCCCGGGATTCCTTGATGCCATGAAGGACATGGGGATGGTGATCTCATGTACAGATTAGGTCGGAACATTTCAGTACATCTGTTCGGAAGCAGTCATGGACCTTGCGTAGGATGTATCATCGAAGGATTGCCAAAGGGTACGGTCATTTCCGCTGACCGTATCGCAAGCGAAATGGAATTAAGAAAACCGAAAGAAGGTATCGGAACCCCTCGGAAAGAGAAGGATATCGTTGAGATCACAGGCGACATCAACGGAAAAACGATCGGCGGTCCCGTTACCATGATCATACGCAACGAGAACACCCATGGCAGATCGTACTCACAATTCAAAGATAAACCAAGGCCGGGACATGCGGATCTCCCTGCGTTGATGAGGTTCAGGAACTTCGACATAAGAGGCGGTGGTCCTTTCTCCGGAAGGCTGACCGCACCGTTGGTTGCTGCAGGTGCGGTGATGAAGGACATTTTGAGATCAAAGGGAATAGAGATCAACGCGTTCGCACGATCGATCGGCGGTGTCGAGGATCCTGAGAAAAATGTCAGCGACGCCCAATTGACGGATACACGTGCACGAACTCCTGCTCTCGATGAAAAGATGAAGAAGGAGATCCTGAAGGCATCCGAGGACGGCGACAGTGTCGGAGGTGTTGTCGAATGTATCGTTACGGGATTGCCTATCGGCTTCGGAGGAATATGGTTCGAAGGCCTTGATTCAGAGATCGCAAGTGCAATATTCTCTATACCTGCGGTCAAAGGCATCGAGTTCGGAAAAGGTTTCGAACTGTCAAAGATGAAAGGATCTGAAAGCAATGATCCTTACACCATCGTCAACAACAAAATAGTGGCCGAAAAGAACGACATGGGAGGTATTGTCGGCGGCATGAGCAATGGTATGCCTGTTGTGTTCAAAGTTGCTTTCAAACCCACTCCGTCTATAACCAAAGAGCAGTCCACTGTAGACTTGAAGACAATGACCCAGACCTCTATTAAAATTGAAGGAAGACATGATCCGTGCATCGTTCCCCGTGCGGTTTCTGTTGTTGAAGCTGTTACAGCAATTGTAATTGCGGATCAGGCTAAGGAGGCGGGCCTCTTTGATCAATGACCTGCGAGATAAGATACGTGAAATAGACGAGAACATCGTGAAATTAGCGGCTGAAAGAATAAGGATCACAGAGGAGATCGGAAAGATCAAAGTAAAGGAAGGATCACAGATACGTGATCTCGAAGTTGAGAAGAAGGTCATCGAAAGATATCATAAAGCATCGGAAGGAACGCTTCTCGATCAAACGTCTGCAGAAGAGATCGCAAAGATACTGATCCAAAATTCTGTTGAGGTCCAAGCTGCACTTCCACGTAAAAAAGGTTCAAAAAAGAAAGTATGCGTCATCGGCGGCAAAGGGAAGATGGGGCAGTGGGTGTCCCGTCTTCTGGAAGGATCCGGGCATACGGTTTCCGTGTTGGATACGGACGACGAACTTACGGCTGCGGCCGACAGCGATGCTGTTGTGATCTCCGTGCCGATATCCGCTGTCCGCGGGGTCCTGATGCAACTTGACGAGATATGCAATGAACAACTGATCTTTGACATCTCTTCCCTCAAATCACCATTCATTGATGTTCTGAAGGAAATGGGTTCACGCAAAAGAGTGTGTTCAATACATCCGATGTTCGGCCCTTCCGCACGTTCAATGTACGACCGCAACGTCATCGTCTGCGACTGCGGGAACAGAGACGCAGTGAATGATGCAACAGAACTGATAGGAGACCATGGTGAGAACATCATGATCATGAACGTCTCGGAACACGACAGATACATGTCTTACGTTCTGGGACTGAGCCATGCTGTGAACATTGCATTCTTCACAGCATTGGAACGCAGCGGCATATCATTCAAAGATTTTGAAAGAACGGCGTCAACAACATTCAAGAAGAACCTTGACACCAACGTTTCCGTAGCGTCAGAGGATCCGCTGCTGTATTACGAGATCCAAAACCTCAATATCAATAGTTCCAATGTATGGAAGGAATTCTCTGATGCGGTTGAAGATCTGAAGAAAGCTTCGCTGAACAGTGATCCGGAAAGTTTCGCAAAACTCATGAACAACGGCAGAAAGTTCTTCAGCAAAGAATAAGAGTAAGAATGGTGGACTGGATGGGATTTGAACCCACGGCTTCTTGCTTGCAAAGCAAGCGATCTACCCCTGATCTACCAGCCCGTGTTCTCTGTGAATCTTCGGATATGATATAAACTTTATCCCCGAAAAGGGAAAGGTGTTTAGAAGCTGAGCTTCGCTCTGACGCGCTCAAGCATCTTATCTGCAACTTCAGACAGTTCCGACTCGCGGAAGTATCCTGAAACAGTTCGTTTAGCTCCGGCTGCCGTAAGCATAGATATCCTGCATTTGGCGAGACCGAAATGTTTTGCTACGAGTCCGCAGCCGATGCTTACGATCTGCACCTTATCGTAATTCATCACCACCATCTCCCTGTCGATTATTCCGTTAACGAAAGTGAACATATCCTCGCCTTTGTCGAACTCGACTATCTTCATTGACAGGAAAACACTGTATAACGCAAGCGCAGCTACTGCCACGGCGATGATCACAAGGAGATAGAACTTCGTACCCACCAGGAGGTCAGGAACGGCGTCCATGTCCACAGGAATGAATTCTGATATCTTCATCATCCCGAACACGAATATCGGAAGCAATACCGCTAACGAAACCACAGTGTTCACGAACATCGGCCATTTTGCAGGTTCCGGCTGTTTTTCGGGTTCACGTGCATAAATGAATTCAGGAACGATGGATTCCATTATTTTCATTACTTTTTCATCTTTTGCCAGCAGCGACAGTATCGGACGCATGTCGTTGTTCGCATCCCCTAATCCGACAACTTCAACTTCTATGTAAGAACGGTGCAGAAGTCTCGGGATCAGGGGTTTACGTACACGCACTGCATTGATCCTTGAAATTTCGAAGGATGAACTGTAATTCTGGATCGCCCCATGCTGCATCCTTATCGTGTCTCCGATCCTTGATACCTTGAATTTGTAGTACCGTATGAATATCATCAGGAACGGTATGATCTCGATCATCGCCACGAACACCAATGCAATGATCGTTCCTGTCAGGTCTTGCCCCCACATGGCGTTAAGTACAGAGTACACCAACAGTATTATCGTTGCAAGGGTCTGCCATGATGACAGCCCGAAGAATCCATGAAGAACTACATCGCCGGTCGTGAATTCCACGGGCGGTTCTGCGGTGTCATATTCTTCCTTTGTGTACGACTCCTGGAATATCTTGTTGGATATCTCCAGTTTGATCCTCTCTGCCGTCGGGAGATCCAACGTAAGCACTGCCTCCGCTTCCATAGCGTTGCGGCTGGTGTTCACGTTTATCTTCAGTTTCGCGGTTCCGAATATCCTGTCCAAGACATCACGGTCTGCGTTTATTGACGCTATTTTGGAATAAGGGATTATCTTCTTCATTTTGAAGATCGTGTCCCTTTCCAATATTATCTCGTCATCAGTGAACGTTATGAGCGTTCTTTTCCAGTAAATGAACAGTATGACGACGGCCACTGCAAGCGCTGCAAACACTATCAAAACCGCAGGAGGGTACTCCAGGAAGATGTAGAATGTGGATACGAGAGCAATAGCAATAGCAGATATCGCATTCTTGACCACGACGGTCCCGCTGTGCCTCATCGACTCATTGGTCATTTCTCATACCCTTCACGATCTTATTCACAAGGGAGTTCAGATGCTTCGCGATCTCTTCGGCCTGTTCCAGTTCAAGGTACTCTATCCTTGCGACACCGCCTGCTGTCGTGACGTCAACATTAGCAAGACCCAGCATGTTGTTTATAGGCCCTCTGGTGACCTCTACCTGGTGTACCCTTTCTATAGGGACCATTGTCCTCCTTATGATGAGGATGCCACGCCTTACGTCGATACGTTCGTCATCTATCTTATATCTGTAACGGTTGTAGAATACAATAGGTCCTACCACCAGATATGTTAGGAACAATACAAGGCATGCTATCGTGATGATCCATATATACATCTCATCGAGATATTCTGTCATGTCCCCTATCCAGAAGTACAGCGCAACGGCCACAACGGCCACCACTATAGCTACAAGGATAGCATTGCCGATATACATCGACTTCTTGCTCTTTGGATTCAATTTCTTATATTCTTCCATTTGATCACCCCAGATACGCCCCTTCGGACGCGTCTCCGACCAGTTTTCTGTATTTTTTGAGTACGCCCGCAGGTTTGCGGTCTACTACTTCCGCATTATCCAAACGTCTTTTAATCTCTTCGTCCGAGATATTCACGGATAGCGACCGTTGCGGAATGTCCATTGTTATAACATCCCCGTTCCTGACGGCTGCGATAGGTCCTTTATCGAACGCTTCCGGCGAAACGTGGCCGACGCTTCCTCCTCTTGTCGCTCCTGAAAAGCGACCATCCGTTATCAGGACGACGTCCTCGCCGAGGCCCATTCCCGCTATCAATGATGTAGGAGAAAGCATCTCAGGCATTCCCGGCCCGCCTTTGGGGCCTTCGTATCTGATCACGATCACGTCGCCTTTGGATATGTTCCCTTTCAATATCGCATCGGTTGCGTCTTTCTCTGAATCGAATACTTTTGCTGATCCTGTGAATTTCATCATCTTCTCGCTCACCGCAGATTGTTTTATAACAGAGCCGTTCGGTGCAAGGTTACCTTTCAGTATTGCAATACCGCCTTCCTTATGGAACGGTCTGTCCAACGGACGGAGTACATTATCATCAAGCACTTTCGATTTCTTCGCTATCGTCTTTACGGACATACCGGACACCGTGTCGGCGTCTTCCAGCATATTCTGAATGCGATTAAGCACTGCAGGGATCCCTCCTGCCTTATCGATATCCGTCATAGAATACGGGCCGCCGGGCCTCATGCTCGTGATATGCGGCACTTCCCTTGACGTACTGTCGAACATGTCCAACGTAACTGAACAGCCGAATTCCCTGGCTATCGCCGGTAAATGCAGTGCGGTGTTGGTAGAACCGCCGATGGCCATGTCCACACGTATGGCGTTCCTGAAGGATCCTTCTTTTACTATATCTCGGGGTCTTTTTCCTTTCAGCACCAATTCAACTATCCTTTTTCCGGTTTCTTTAGCTATGTTCAGCTTCTCCGGACTTGTTGCGATCGATGTTGCGCAGCCTTTCAGACTCATTCCCAATGTTTCTGTAAGACATGCCATTGTGTTCGCTGTGAACAGTCCCGCACACGACCCTTCCCCGGGACATGCTTTGCACTCGATGTTGTGCAGTGCGGCTTCGTTCATCTTTCCTACTTTGTACTCGCCGAGTGCTTCGAACACAGACTGAAGATCAAGATCGTTTCCATCATTCTTACCGGTCTCCATCGCACCGCCGGTTATCATTATCGCGGGGATGTTCATCCTTCCTGCTGCCATCAGCATTCCCGGCGTTACTTTGTCGCAATTGGTTACGCCGACCCAACCGTCAAGCTGGTGGGCCTCATTCATTATTTCGCAGCAATCTGCTATTGTCTCTCTCGACACAAGTGAATAACGCATGCCTATATGTCCCATGGCAATGCCGTCACAAACTGCAGGGACGCCGTATGTAAGCGGAACTCCTCCTGCTTCCAGTATTCCCTGTTTGACAGCTTCGACTATCTTGTTCAAATGCACGTGTCCGGGAACGATCTCATTCCATGAGTTGGCGATCCCTATGAAGGGTTTCTTCATGTCACTGTCCTTAAGACCAGCCGCTCTCAGCAGAGAACGGGATGGTGCTTTGTCTGCACCCGTCTTAACGCTGTCACTCCTCAATGTCATACCCCTTTCTGATAACGAAGAATGGAATAAAAAGATGATGTGTAAGACCACATCTGAAGTTGATGGTCAGAAGAAAAGAAAAAGTAAAGGGTTTGTTTTCATTTCGATCAGTATGTAGCGTACTTCTCGACTGCTGTGACCATTGCCTGCAGGTTAGCCAACGGTGTGTCCCTGGGCGTCTCACATCCTGTTGCAAGTATGAATGGTAATCCTTCAGACTCGTCGATGCATTTCTTAGACGTTTCGATGACAAGTTTCGGGTTACCCTGCCAAACGACATCCATAGGGTTCAAGTGAGCAGCGAGTATCATCTTGTCGCCCATCAGGCTTCTTATCTCCTTGATATCGGTCATGTAGTCAAAGCTGTATACTGCACCGCCGAGCTTTGCAACCTCTGCCGCTACCGGTGCGGTCTCACCGCACACGTGGATGTACGTCGGTGCGTCGAACTCCTTCTTATACGAACCGATCATCCTCGTAAGATGCGCGCCAACGAAGTCCCTCAGTGTGTCGCCTGATATGAGCGATCCTGAACTTGTAGGGTCTGGGAGATATGCTGCACCGCAACCGTTCTCCAGCCCTACTCTTATCACTCCATCGACCAATTCGGCTGACTTTGCCATCACTTTGTGCGCCAGTTCTTCTTCGAGAAGGACATCCATGAGTAATGCTTCCACATTCCTTAAGAAACCGGCAGTGGTCATAACACTCCAGGAGAACTGCTGTATGAGGCGGTCCTTTGCCATTTCGGATATGAGCTTCGTCCTGTCCAATATTCCTTCATACAGGTACTTCGCTTCCTTTTTGTTCCGGGGATCGTACAATGGTTTCTTGTCGATGTCCTCAGGGTCGTTGTAGTAGTGTGACATCACGTTACTGTAGTTGTCGTCAGGAAGTTTGACATCCACTCCGGGAAGGTCCATGAACATTATGTTCGGCTCCAGTGCCATGTGTGCCATCGTATCCGTTCCGGATATCTTTGCAAAATCCAATGTTATTTTGGCAGCGAGTTTGGTGTTGAGCCTTACATCTTTCCAGTCGTGCCCATAGTACTTGGCACCGACTATACCGTTGATCTGCCATATGGGCATCCTGTCGGGCTTTTCTCCGTTCAACAATGCAGTCTCTCTTTCCTTTGGGGTCATTACTTTTGCCATTTTGCACCTCGAACAACCACCGAAATTGAGGGTATTTAAATATTTTCAATTTTGAACAAAATGTTAACATTGTGTTTCATATTTCTGAAAAATGATGAATGAAATGTTACATTTTACCACGTTATGTGAACTATCATTCGTTTCATGGAGTTAGAAAATTAACAATCTTTAAATCAGATGAGAGAAGCGAACCCTTTTCCTGAAACTATTGTTAATTTCAAAGTGTTCTCAAGATCTTCAGACAGGAAAAGGAGAGAAAAAAGCAGAAGCTGAAGTAAAAGGAAATTAAGAGGTTTGAATGGTGCGATCAGTACTTGGCGTACTTCTCGACTGCTGTTACCATTGCCTGCAGGTTCTCGATCGGCGTATCTCTGGGCGTCTCGCATCCTGTTGCAAGGACCGCCTTCTTTCCTGCGGCATCTATGAACTTCTTTGAAGCATCGATGACCTTCTGCGGGTTACCCTGCCAGACGACATCCATCGGGTTGAGGTTACCTGCAAGGATGATCTTGTCACCTGTCAGTTTCCTTATTGCTGCGGGGTCGTTCATGAAATCGAAACTGAACAATGCTGCTCCTGTTTCCGAGATCGGTTTCGCGACCGGCGCGGTCTCACCGCACACGTGCAAGTATGATGCGACGCCGAATTTGCTCTTATATCCCTTCATCAGCCTCTTCAGGTGATCGAGGTTGAACGCTCTGAATGTTGCCTCATCGATCAGTGAACCTGATGCCACCGGATCTGCAAGGTATGCTCCGCCGCATCCTTCGGAAAGACCTGCGCACATGATGCTGTCCACAAATTCCGCAGCTCTCTTGACCGCCTTGTGTGCAAGTTCCGGTTCAGTTGCGATATCCATCAGCATTGTTTCCGGGTTCCTCAGGAATCCTGCTGTGGTGAATACGCTCCAGCACACCTGCTGTATGATGAAGTCCTTCTCCTTGGATGCGAGATCTGTAGTTTTACCAAGCAGCCCTTTCCACAGCCACGGACAGTCCTTTTTCTTTGTCGGGTCGAAGAATTCTTTTTTGTCAATGTCTTCCGGCTCGGAGAAATAGTGTGTCATCACATTTGCATAGTTATCATCGGTCAACTTCACTTCCACTCCGGGAAGATCCATTAGGTATGAGTTCGGTTCAACGCACCCCTGTCCGAGAATATCCGTACCGCTCTTCTTAGAGAATTCACTGATGACCTTTGACGATACTTTCGCGTCAAATCTTACATCTTTCCATTCGTATCCCATGACTTTGGCCGCTACTATGCCGTTGATCTGCCAGATAGGCATTCTGTCTAACTTCCCGCCCTCGAGCATTGCTAGCTCTCTTTCTTTCGGAGTAATTGCCATTATAATCCTCGGAATTGGAACCGAGATAGAAGGTATATAAAGCGCATTGGCAACTCACGATGTTTAGAACGATCGACTCGAGAAATGTTATAGAAAATACTCAAATGGATAGGAAATTCAAAAGAGTTCACATTTCGATTCGGGTAACGCGATGCCACATTGATAACCTATAAATAATAGTGGTTAGAGCCACATTAACAATAGTTGTAAACGGCCTAAAACATATCTTTTAGGAATAAAAGTATGAAAATCAGGCTGAGGATAAAAGGAAAAAGAAGGGGGTTTGTAGAGGTTTATGCGCTGCGCAGCACTATCTCGATATTGACACCGTCAGGGACCTGGATCCTCATAAGCTGGCGGAGAGCACGTTCGTCCGCATCGAGATCGATGAGGCGCTTGTGAATACGCATTTC
>JGI994J12354_10002260_pt1 | contig 18900 bp, 15 predicted proteins | sample IntmicLarv3ML3BL_FD_12354 | JGI IMG/M metagenome (IMG submission 12354)
TTTGAATACAAGCAGTTCCCAAGAGTGATTGAGGCTTTTAGAAAACTTCGGGATGGTGAAAAAATAGAAACTTTTGGAGGACGGGTTGCGGCAAGTATAGAAAATAAAGACTTTATGAAAGCTATAATCTTGCTTAAGGAGCGTCCGGGTGAGCTTGCAAGGAGAATTGACCACTTGCTGAGAAGCACTGAAGGTGAGGCAAAACAGGCTGTTATCGATGCATTCAGAGAGGTTGCCGAGCAGGTATCAACCAACGTATTACTGCAGGTTAAAACCCATTTTGATAACAGAATGAACAGACAGGATATAAGGGTGTTTTTCCCAAAAGGGAATACAGCAATAGCAAAAGCATTTTTAAATGATTTGCCTGAGCTTGATAAAGCGGATTGCAGTGAAATTTCAAATATTTGCAAAAATGCATTGATAAAGCAGTATGAATTGAGAAAATATCTTGGGGCAGTTTACCTTTCAGAAGAGCTGAGAAATTATATGGTCCCTTTTTCACAAAGGAGTGCAAGCAAGGCGCTAAAGACAATTGTAAGAGGTAGCAGACTGACAGTTGGAAAAGGAGCAAAGGTGCTGAGAAGCTTTATTTGGTGGAAAAACGGGGAAGAGCGAACTGATATAGACCTGTCCGCCGCCATATATGATGAAAATTTTGGCTATGTTGAGCATGTATCATATACAAAACTGAAATCCACAAAATATGATTCCTGTCATAGCGGGGATATTGTTGATGCACCTGTCGGTGCAAGTGAATTTATAGATATAGGAATTGACTCGGTTCTTAAATTTGGCGGAAGATATGTGGTATTCACAGTTTTTTCATATACTCAGCAGCAATATTGTGATTTGCCGGAATGCTTTATGGGGTGGATGGAGAGAAAGTTTGTCGGACCAGGGGAAATATACAATCCGGAAGAGGTAAAGAATAAAATAGATTTAACTGCTCCTTCAAAAATGTGTGTTCCCATGGTGTTTGATTTGCTAAAGCATGAAATGATTTGGATGGATTTGTCATGCAAGAACAATCCGTTTTATTTCAATAATTTAGAGGGCAATAATGCGAGTATTTCAGAGCTTTGCCGTGCGGTTTGCAATGTAAAAAAGCCAAACCTTTATGAACTGGTAAGTCTTCACATCAAAGCCAGAGGATACCGTACAGAGGATAAGGAAACAGCAGATATTATTTTTGATGTTGAAAAAGGGAATGGTTGTTGTATAACACCATTTGATACAGAAATTTTTATGGGAGAATATATATGAATCAATACGTAGATATAGGTATAAACCTAACACACAAGTCATTTAATGCAGATAGAGAGGAAATAGTGAAAAATGCGGCGGAAAAAGGTGTTTTTCCACTTATAATAACAGGTACAAGCGTAAGGGCGAGCCAAATTGCCGCAGATTATGCAGGTAAATCTACCGCAGGCGGAACGCCAATGTATTCAACTGCGGGAGTTCATCCGCATGATGCCAAGGGGTGCAATGAAAGTACTATAGAGCAGTTGAGAAAGCTGAGTAAATTGCCGCATGTAGTTGCGGTAGGAGAATGCGGATTGGATTATGACAGGGATTTTTCACCAAGAGATGTTCAGAAAAAATGGTTTATTGAACAGATAAAGCTTGCAGAGGAAGAAAATATGCCACTGTTTTTGCATGAAAGAGCCGCATTTGCTGACTTTACAGCAATACTTAAAGAGCATAGGAGCATTTGCAAAAGAGCAGTGGTACATTGTTTTACAGGTACTGACATTGAATTGAAAACCTATTTGGATTTAGGCTGTTACATAGGAATAACAGGCTGGATTTGTGATGAGAGAAGAGGTATGAATCTTCGTAGGATTGTGAAAAATATTCCTTTAAGCAGGCTCATGATAGAGACGGATGCACCATTTTTGACCCCAAGGAATCTAAGAGAAAGGCCTGCGGACAACAGAAACGAACCATGTTATCTGCCTCATATAGCGGCAGAAATAGCAAAATGCCGGAATGAGAGCACCACTATAATTTCACATAGAACAACACAAAATGCCAAGGAATTTTTCAAAATATGAAAACACTGTTGGTTTCATTAAGTGCCAAAAATATTCATAAATCATTGGCTGTATGGTCAATAAAGGCCTATTGTGATGAAAAACTCAGGGAAATACTAGGGTACAGTCTTGATATTGCCGAGCATAGCATAAACGAAAGCACAATAGATATACTTGCAGAAATAGTGGAGGGAAAACCGGATATAGTTGGTTTCTCTTGCTATATTTGGAATATTGAGCTTGTTAGAAAGCTTGTTAGAGAACTTGAAAAATGCCTTCCGGACCTTCTTATAATTCTGGGTGGTCCGGAAATAATTCAAAATTCGACAGGGAATAATTTGATTGAAATAACAGGAGTAGGTGAAAAAGCCTTTTGTGATATACTTTGCAAAAGGTTTAATGTTGTGGGTTTGCCAGATTGTATTGAAAACTTTGCATTACTTCCTTCACCATATACAGAGGAGTTTTTCCAATCCTTTGAAAAAAGCGCCATGCTCTCAATAGCAAATCAGCTAGTCTATTATGAAAGCTCAAGGGGTTGCCCATATTCATGTGCATACTGCCTCTCTTCAATGAGAAATGGTGTTGAATTTATACCAGTTGAGAGGGTAAAACATGACCTTGAAAAATTCGTTTTTCATGGGGCAAAGTGCATAAAATTTGTCGATCGCACCTTTAATGCGGATAAAAAACGTGCAAAGGAAATATTGGAATATATTTTGGCACTTGATACAGACTGTACCTTTCATTTTGAGGTGGGAGCGGATTTGTTTGATGGTGAATTGCTGGAAATAGTGAGAAAAATGCCTGCCTGCAGAGTTCAGTTTGAAATAGGAATTCAGTCAATAAATAAGTGCACTTTGGAAGAAGTATCAAGAAAGAGTGATTTAAACAAAGCACTTCAAAATATAAAACTTCTCACAGAGCTGGGAAATACCCACATTCATGTTGATTTAATAGCAGGACTGCCCCATGAAACCGCAAAAACCTTTGCTCAGGCAATAGATAAATGTCTTGAATTAAAGCCTCATATGCTTCAGGTTGGTTTTCTAAAGATTTTAAAAGGCTCGGAAATGGAAAAACTGGCAGCTCAAATGGGTTATATTTACACAAGCTTTGCGCCCTATGAAGTGCTAAAGAGCAACAGTATGGATTTTAAGGATTTGCGAAAAATCAAGGAAATTGAAGTACTAATCGATAAATATTATAACAGTGGGAAATTTGCAAATACAGTGGGCTTTGCAATTGAGTTGTTTGGCGGGTATGAGTTTTTTAGCAGATTTTCAGAGTTTAAGGGCTCTGGGTTTAAGGCTTCTTTGAAAAATGCTTATACACTTCTTGCAAACTTTCTTTTGAATCATGCCCCAATTGATAAAGTTTTTTATTATATAAAGCTAGACTGTCTTACCTTTGATTCCAAGGGTATATTACCAGATATGATTCCTCATGACAGGGATAAAATTAAGGAGGCCGCGCTCAAAAAGGAGTATAAAAATAAAGGATATACCAATATAAGGGTGGAAAACTTTAGTGACGGAGCGCGTGCATTTTTCTATGATGTGAAAAATCCAATTTCAAATGAATATTATGTTGTGAAGTTGTAAGGTGCCGTGCAAAGGGTGAGAATGAGAAATTTACAGGCATTTTTGAAAAATAGTTGTGGTTTTTAGTGGTTTCTCACCAGGATAGTGCGCGGTATGGTAGATTGTCCTGGTGAGAATGAGGAAATTTACAGGCTGTTTTGAAAAATAGTAGTGATTTTTAGTTGTTTCTCACCAGGATAGTGTGCGGTGTGGTGAATTGTCCTGGTGAGAACCATTTATTGGGAAATATTTATTATATAAAACCTATACAAACAAAGGCTTTTTCACATTTCAAAATAACAATCGGGAAATTATTGACTTTGCAATATATATACCTTACAATTCTCTGAAAAAGGAGATTTTTCATGGGTAAGGTTGACAGAAAATTTGTTGACAGAGCAATTGAACAATATAAGGAAAACCTTGTTAATAAAGAGTTTTTCTGTCAACAGAATGTAGAAAATTTTCCTAAAGGTAGCTTAATAAAGAAAACATCTGTAAAAAGAAAAAATAACAAGGTTTATAAATATGATGCATATTATTTAGAAATAACAGTGTATGAAAATAAAAAAAGAAGGCGCATTTATAAATATATAAAAAAGAAAGAAGTCGAAAGCATAAGATTACTGGTTTTTAAACGTAATGAATTTAAGCGCAGTTTACGAGAATTGAGTGCTAAATACAGACCTTGGGAGCGCATGATAAAAAGGTATATTGATAAAGGTCTAGCAGATATAAATCAGATATTAATTGATGTAAATAAGAGAGTGAAAAATAGAACAAGTTCAATAAACCATAGAAAACGGAAGTTAGCAGAAAGTAAATTGGATAAAAATTTTAAAGTATATACTTGTGCAAAAGATTTAGTAAGATCTAAAAATGAAGGATTTGTTGCTGATTATCTGCATGCAGAAAATATTGATTATATGTATGAATATAAATTAAATCTTAAATCACGCAAAATTGGTAGTTACACAAAACAAATAGTTCTCAAACCAGATTTTACAATATTTATAGATAAAGGTATTTTTTATATAGAATTTCTCGGAAAAATGGATGATGAAGGATACCGTGATGAATGGCAAAGAAGAAAAATTGAATATGATATAAATGGAATAAAGATGGGAAAAAATTTGATATGTTTTTCATGCAGTGACGCACAGGAAATAGACTGTAGTAAATTAAGACAAGTCATTCATGAAATTAAATTAGGTAATATTCCGCAAAATATTGTGAATTTGTCACTCGTTCGTTAAATTTGGTGAATTTAGAAATCACTAATGGTGATTTCATCATGCGAAAATTGCCATTAATTCAGGCATTTTCAAATTTGTTAAAATTTGTTTTGAAAAAATTGAAAAAACCACTTGACAAAACAAACGAATGTTCGTATTATATTAATATAACGAACATTCGTTTATAAGAACTGGAGTTCGTCGAAAGTGGAGGTAATGTTATGATTTCAAATGAATATAAAGCATTAAGACATGATTTGAGAAGAAAGAATATAACAAAGAAGAGAAGGCAAATACTGGTGATTGTAGTGTTGGTATTGATTTCATTGTTTGCAGTAATTAATTTATTCTCTTCAGAAGCCTTTGGTGCAGAAACACATGTTGAACCTAAAGAGGTAATTGTAAAAAATGGAGATTCTCTTTGGAATATTGCATCTGAAAATTCAAAGGGTAAAGATATAAGATTGGTTGTTAATGAAATAAAAAAGTTTAATAATTTAGAAGACGGGAATATATATCCGGGTATGATTATAATGATTCCGATAGAAGGTTATTAGAGTAAACCCTTTATAGATAGCATAGCCCAATGCCTGAGCTTGCTGTTTGTATAAATTATAAAACCCAAAAGAAAAAGAAGATTATCTATTGTTATAAAATAAATAATCTTCTTTTTCTGTGTGTTGAAATGCGATTTTGTTATATAGATTATGCATTAAGATATTCAATAATGGTGTTTGCTATCACTCCGGCAATTTGTTTTTGATAATTCTCATCATTTAATTGGATTTCTTCTTGTTTGTTTGACATGTATCCGCATTCTATGAGTATAGCGGGTATATTAGCTTCGCGTATTACCATTAAATTTTCGTGGCGGGAAGAACGGCTGCAACCTGTAAAGCTATTGAGTTTTTCTTGCAGAGTGTCAGCTAGAGTAATACTTGAAAGAGATTTGGCAGAGGTTCCTTCATAATAATATATTTCAGGACCTTTTATTGATGAGTTTTCTATGAAACTGTTCATATGTATGCTTATAAATAGATTAGCACCAGAAGAGTTGGTAATGTCTACACGTTTTTGCATGTCATCTTCTTTATTGCTTGCAAGAGCATCATTTGTTGTTCTTGTATATATGGGGGTTATTCCTGCATTTTCAAGGATTTCGCCAATTTTCATTGATACAGACAAGTTTAAGATATATTCATTTTTTCCAGTGCCACTTTCTTTACCAATATCGAAACCGCCATGACCAGGGTCTATAACAACAGATAAATTTGTTTTGTTTGGTTGTGATGTGAGTGGCTGAGCAGCATAGGTAGTTAAGTCTGGGGTGGAACCTGGGAAAGAAGTGGCAGGCTCACTTTTTTGTGAAAATACAAATAAAAGAGTGACTGTGAATATTACTATGGCAATTAATCCGAAAAACTTTTGTTTATTTTTGATTTTTCGTAACTTTTTTCTATGTTCAAGTTCGGATTGGATATCTGTTTGAATGTTTTTATAATGTGAATCTTTTCTTTTGTTCATTTTGTTCTCCTTCTAAAGTTAGTATAAAATTATTTTAGGGGTATATTTGTGGTATTACAATAGCAAAGAGGGAAGTTTTACAAAATCATTACAAGTTATCTGAAAATACAATACAAATTTATTGGATTCGACATGAAAGTGAAAAATATTATAATTTATATTTCCCAACAATTGGTCTCACCAGGACAGTTCACCATTCAGCACAACCTCCTGGTGAGAATTCACTGAAAACCACAACAATTTTTCAAAACCACTCATAAAATTGTGATTTCTCACCAGGACAATCCACTATTCAGCACAGCTTCCTGATGAGAATTCACTGATTAATAAGTTTCTGATTTTCCAAACAAGTGAGTTTCTCAATTTCCATTTGTTTGCTCAACCGCTGATTTTTTAAAATGTGTTGACCTATTGTCAACACTATATAGTAATGGTATAATGAACAACGTGCTGAAAGAATCAGCAAAATTAACCATTTCCTGTGAGCAAGGATACTCCAGCCCAATCACGGAAAATGGCGATTACGAATAAAAGGAGAAAAGTTATGACAAAAGAGAGAAAACAAGAAATTATTACAACTTATGGAGTTCATGAAGGTGACACAGGTTCACCAGAGGTGCAGATAGCACTTTTGACAGAGAGAATTAATCATCTTAATGAGCACTTAAAGGTTCATGCAAAAGACCATCATTCAAGAAGGGGATTGCTCAAAATGGTTGGACAGAGAAGAGGTCTTTTGAATTATTTAACAAAGATCGATATCGAAAGATACCGTTCAATAATTGAGAAACTCAAATTGAGAAAGTAATTAAAATATTAAATGATGGGCGGATTACCGCTCATCATTTTAATATATTGTTTGATTTACGATGTTATTCAGTTGCGAATATATTATATTGTAAATCACAATAATAAAATTGGAGGTTAGTAAGTAGATTGTGTCCCTGAGCAAATGATTCGGACAAGCAATTCAGATATATTTTTGAAAAGCTTATCTCGGAGACAGAACCTACATTCTACACCTCCGCAAGTAATATAATCCATAGGAGGAGAAAGAATGGAAAAGATTTTTGAAACACAGTTTGCTGGCAGAAAGCTGGTAATCGAAACAGGAAAGCTTGCACAGCTTGCAAATGGTGCAGTATTGGTAAGATATGGTGATACAGTGGTTATGTCATCAGCAACAGCGTCAGAAAAACCAAGAGACGGAATTGACTTTTTCCCGCTGAGCGTTGACTATGAGGAGAAACTTTATTCAGTAGGTAAAATCCCAGGCGGATTCATTAAAAGAGAAGGAAAACCTTCTGAAAAAGCTGTTTTAACATCAAGAGTTATTGACAGACCGATAAGACCGTTATTCCCAAAAGATTTAAGAAATGATGTAGTAGTAGTAAATACAGTAATGTCTGTTGAACAGGATAATTCACCTGAAATAGCAGCTATGATTGGTACTTCCGCGGCTATTGCAATTTCTGACATTCCATGGAATGGACCTATAGGTGGAGTAGTGCTTGGGTTGGTTGACGGAAAGGTTGTTGTAAACCCTAACGTTGAAGAGAGAAATGTAAGTGATATGTATGTAACACTTGCTGGAACAAAGAAAAAGATTTGCATGATTGAAGCTGGTGCAAATGAAGTTGATGATACAGTAATGTTTGAGGCAATTAAAGAAGGTCATAAAGCAATTATTGAAATATGTGAATTTATAGAGGGAATCGCAAAAGAAATTGGAAAATCTAAGTTTGAGTATATTTCATGCGATATACCAAAAGAAATTTTTGAAGACATAAAAGGAATTGCTTACGAAGGAATGAGAGAAGCAGTTCTTGCAGTTGATAAGCGTGACAGAGATACAAAATTGTCTGCATTAACTGAAAAAGTTCAAGAAGAACTTGCTGAGAAGTATCCCGATAGTACAGCAATTATAAAAGAAGGTATTCATAAACTTGAAAAAAGTGTAGTTAGAGAATATCTGTTTAAAGAGCATAAAAGAGTTGACGGAAGAAGGCTTGATGAAATCAGACCATTGTCAGGACAGGTTGATCTGATTCCAAGAGTACATGGAAGTGCACTTTTCCAGAGAGGACAAACTCAGGTTCTTACAATAGCTACTCTTGGTGCTATGAGAGATGTACAGATGCTTGATGGTATAGATGAAACTGAAGTAGAAAACAGATATATGCATCATTACAATTTCCCTTCATATAGTGTAGGTGAGGCGAGAACATCAAGAGGTCCTGGAAGAAGAGAGATAGGTCATGGTGCACTTGCAGAGAGAGCACTTGAACCAGTAATCCCATCAGCCGAGGAATTTCCGTATGCTTTAAGGCTTGTATCAGAGGTGTTGATGTCAAATGGTTCAACATCACAGGGTTCAGTTTGTGCAAGTACAATGGCACTTATGGCGGCAGGTGTGCCAATTAAGGCTCCTGTTGCAGGAATATCTGCAGGCTTGATTACATCAGCAGAAGATGAGAATGATTTTATAACTTTCATGGATATTCAGGGAATTGAAGATTTCTTTGGAGATATGGACTTTAAGGTTGCTGGTACTAAAAAAGGTATCACAGCAATTCAGGTTGATATTAAAGTGGATGGCCTTACTCATGAAGTTATAAGACAGGCGTTTGAACTTACAAAGAACGGAAGATTCCAGATAATAGACGAAGTAATATTAAAAGCTCTTCCAGAGCCAAGAACACAGCTTTCAACATATGCTCCTAAAATTACTTGCATTCAGATTGACCCTGATAAAATCAGAGACGTTATAGGTTCAGGCGGAAAAGTAATTAACAGAATTATATCTGAAACAGGTGTAAAGATAGATATAGAGGATGACGGAACAGTTTATGTTGCTACACCTGATGCAGAGGCGTCCGATAAGGCAATAGAAATTATTCGCGGACTTACCGGAGAAATTAAAGTTGGAACAATTTATATGGGTAAAGTTGTAAGAATAATGGATTTCGGTGCATTTGTTGAATTCCTTCCAGGAAAAGATGGATTGGTTCACATTTCAAAACTTGATTCAAAGAGAGTTGATAAAGTGACAGATGTTGTTAATATTGGTGATGAGTTCCCTGTAAAAGTAATGGAAGTAGACAAACAGGGTAGAATAAACCTTTCACGTAAGGACGCAATGGAAGCGCCAGTTGACAGCCAGGAATAATTAATACAAATAAGAGTTATTAAAAGGCTGTTCTGTTAATGCAGACAGCCTTATTATGTTTTTGAGGGATTGGAGAACATTAAATCAAAGGAGTGATATTATGGGAAGATACAATTTGCACACGCATACATACCGTTGCAGACACGCATCTGGAGATATACCAGAGCTTATTGAAGTGGCCAAAGAAAACGGATACACAACATTGGGTATTTCCGAGCATACAGTGCTTAGTGATGAAAAATGGCCGGATATGAGGCTTGGCAAAGATGATGTTGATGAGTATTTTTCCTGTATTGAGAAAAACAGATTAAAAGAAGAGGCAAAATTTGATGGAATAAAGCTTTTAGCAGGACTTGAATGTGAACCATTGGAAGAATATTTTTCATTTTATAAAGAAATAAAAGATAAATATAAAGTGGATTTTCTCCTCATGGCGAATCATTTTTTCCTGTATGAGGGAAGATATATAACAGCATTTGATGATAGATTCGATATACAGAGGAAAATAAAGGTATATGCAGAGCATATTATAAAGGGAATGGAGAGCGGACTCTTCTACTACTTGGCACATCCGGATATATTTATGACCACCAAGGAACGTTGGGATTCATATTCTGAAAGTGTAATGAAGGACTTAATGCAGGCTGCAAAGCAGTACAATATGCCTATGGAGATAAATTTAAATGGATTTAAGAAAGGTAAGGTCAGAAGGGGTCTTAATTTAAGGTATATGTATCCTTTTGAGGAATTTTGGGAGCTTGCGGCAAAAGAGGGTATTGATGTGGTTATTGGAGTGGACGCACATACTCCGAGGATATTTGCGCAGGATTTCCCTGATTGTAATGCAATGCTTGAAAAATATGATTTTAATTTGCTGACTGAGGAGGATATTCTTGCAAGAATTGATGTTTAGGCTGTTTATAAAGGATTATAAACAAACACAAAAGCCTGAAGTACGCTTGTTATATGGGACTGTAAGCGGAATAACCGGATTGGTGTGTAATGCACTGCTTTTTGCGGTTAAATTGTTTATAGGTGTCATTTCAGGGAGTATTTCAATAACGGCGGATGCACTAAACAATTTATCGGATGCAGGCTCTTCCGTTATATCATTGATTGGGTTTAAACTGGCAGGGAAGCCTGCCGATAAAGAACATCCTTTTGGGCATGGAAGGATGGAATATATAGCTGGATTGATAATATCGTTTTTCATGCTTATAGTGGGTTTTGAGCTTGGACGCTCTTCTATTGAAAAAATTATTTCACCAACTGAGGTTTCTTACAATGCACTGACAATTATTATATTGATAATATCCATGCTCATTAAATTGTGGATGTCGTTTTTTTATCGTGGAGCAGGAAAGAAGATTAACTCGGAAACCCTCATTGCAGCGGCAAAGGACAGTGTAAATGATGTACTTACAACGGGAGCAATACTCGTTTCAGTTATAGTTATGTATGTATTTAAGGTAAATATAGATGCTTACATGGGAATGGCAGTTGCAGTTTACATTATAATTTCAGGGGTGATGGCGCTTAAGCAGACAACAGACCCGCTTCTCGGTCAGCCTCCGAGCAGAGAAATGATTGACAGTATTGTAAATACCCTTTTGAGTCATGAGGAGATAGCAGGCGTTCATGATATCATAGTACACAATTATGGACCAGGAAGGTGTATTGCAACAGTTCATGCAGAAGTGCCTGTAGATGCCGATATATTAAAGGTACATGATGTTGTGGATTTTGCGGAACACGAAGTGCTTGAAAAATACAACATACTTCTCACTGTTCATGTGGACCCTATTGAAACGAACAATGAAAAGGTTCTTGTTCTCAGGGAACTGGCTACGCAGATTGCACTCTCTATAAATGAGAATATTACCATACATGATTTTAGAATTGCAGGAGAGGCAAATACTAATATGATATTTGATTTAGTAAATCCATCCGATTCGAAAATTTCTGACAGTGAGATTAAGAGGATTTTTCAAGAAAAACTGAAAAATATTAATGAAAAATATTCCGCCGTCATTACGGTTGATAAAGATTTTATTTGATAAAGGAGATTTTTTATGAAAGCATTTGAAAAGAGGCATATTGAGAGAATGAATACAGATGTTACAATTCTCGGATTTGGAGCGCTTGAAATAGGGAGAAACTGGGGTCTTGGCATGGATACAGAGCGTCCGCAGGAGGAAATTGCAAAGGAAGTTTTAAATACAGCACTTGATATGGGAATAAATCTGATTGATACAGCAAATGCATATCATAAAAGTGAAGAACGTATAGGGAAATATATTTCCGCGAGGAGAAAAGAATTTGTCCTTGCGACAAAGTGCGGGGAACACAGCAGAGAACCAGATACATATTATGATTTCTCTTATGAAGGGATTTCCCAATCGATAGACAGAAGCTTGAAATTACTCAATACTGATGTTATAGATTTAATGCAGATTCATTTCGGTCCAGATCCTAAAGGAACTTTGGACAAAGGTGAAACGGTTTCCGCAATGAAGGATGCTCAGAAAGCTGGTAAAATACGTTATCTTGGGGCATCTATTGACGGAGACCTTGCAACAAGATGTATATTGAGCGATGATTTTGATGTTATGCAGTTGGGATACAATATAATGCATCAGGGAAATGGTGACAATATAAGACTTGCTAAATCCAAGGGGATGGGCGTTTTCATCCGTTCGGGATTAGGCAATGGATTACTCACTTCAAGAGTAGTTGAAAATATGGATAGACTTGGGGAAGAGGATAAGAGAAAAGCAAAAGCTCTGCTTGAACTGGTTGAGGGCAATACAGATATGCTCACAGCAATTGCGCTGAATTTCCTCTATCAAAATGATGGTATAAGTTCAATCCTTGCAGGTACAAAGAAAACCGCAAATCTAAAGAGAAATGCGGAGTTGCTTGAAACGGAAATAGACAATGTTATAATGAACAGAGCCATTCAAATCTGCTTATAGCATAAAAATATTCAAAAGTATCAAAAATACACACCAAATCAAATAGGGCAGAGTAAATATAAGCGTATATTTACTCTGCTTTAAAAAATTCATACCCACTGCTATTGTGAGCAGTACCAAGATAAACAGGGAAATCAGTGCCGCCAGAGGCATTTTGAAATTGAAAAATAAAACAGGCCACATGAAGGAAAATATAAGCTGGAGATAATAGAGTTTGGTTGTATTTTTCAAACCTGTATAGCAGGGAGCATCCTTCATTTCACTTATATATGCGCTGATTCCAAGTCCGGTGTACAGCAAGGTCCAGATTATCGGAAAAATGAACCCAAGAGGGGCGAAGCTAGGTGTTTTCATCTGAGAGTATGTTAATGAAACATTTCCGGAACAAAAAGCGGCGAGTATACCTGTTCCTAAACTTATTGTAAGATTTTTAAAAAGTTTTTGAATATTAATATAGGCATTTACTATGAGAATTGACATGAAAAACCTCCAAAATACTTAGTGGTTAAGTATATGGAGGTTTTTTTGATTTATTACATTGGTTTGCTTACTTTTTATATTTTGCGTATGATTTCATATATTGCTTTTGTGCCGTCTGCATATGGTTCTGATTCCATTGACTTTATTAGTTCAGGTGTTTTTTGTTTGAGTGTCTTAATGTTGTCTATTAGGCTTTCCATTGTCAAATCTTCCTGTTTTAAAACCATTGCAAGGTTCCTCTTTTCAAAGGAGTCCGCATTTAAAAGCTGGTCGCCTCTGCTTGCAGAGAGAGGAAGAGGTATTAGCAGCATTGGTTTCTTTAAAGCGAGAAATTCGTGAATGGCATTAGAGCCAGCACGTGACAGTATGTAATCGGAAAGTGCCAGCGCATCGTAAATTTCGTCATTTAGATATTCAAATTGTGCATATCCAGCCGTGTTTTTAAGGTTATCATCAATGTTATTTTTTCCGCATAGGTGGATTACATTCATTTCTTTTAGTAGGGTGGGAAGTGATGCACGCAGTACTTCATTTATTGCTTTTGCACCAAGACTGCCGCCCATCATTAACAATACAGGTTTTGAGTCAAAGCTGAAAGATTTTCTTGCTTTTTCGGCATCTCCTTTGTAAAACTCAGGTCTTATTGGTGATCCTGTATATATTCCAAGCGGCGGTTTGATTTCGTTTAAAATGGTAGGAAAGGTGAGGCATATGTTTGAAGCATATCTTTTGGAAATTTTGTTTGCTAAGCCTATTGAAATATCCGATTCATGGGATATTACGGGTATTTTGCATTTGTGTGCGGCGGCGGTTACAGGTACTGTTACAAAGCCGCCCTTTGAGAATACCACATCTGGTTTTATCTGTTTCATAAGCTTTTTTGCTTCATAGTATCCGGCAATTACTCTGAATGGGTCTGTGAAGTTCTTCATTGAAAAATATCTTCTCAGTTTTCCGCTTTTTATTCCATGATATTTGATTTCTTTTATTTTTGAGATTATTTCTCTTTCTATACCATCCTTTGAACCTATGTAATGTATTTCATAGTTGTCTTTTAATAGATAGGGCAGTAGTGCAAGGTTAGGCGTGGTATGTCCGGCGGAGCCGCCGCCAGTTAATATTATCTTCTTCATTTCTCTTTCCCTTCTTTTGAGTGATAATAAAGTATATTCATTATACTATATGGTATACCATTTGGAAAAGTGGCTTTGTGAATTCTCATCAGGACAAAGTGCTAAGTGGGAAAATGTCCTGATGAGACCAACTGTGAGAAGTGAAAAAAATGTGTAGTTTTAGGCGGTTTTTAGAGAGTTTAGGTGTGAAAAATGATTGGTTTTGTGAATTCTCATCAGGACAAGGTGCTGAGTGGGAAAATGTCCTGATGAGAAAGGCACATTTTCCTACAAACTCAAATAAAAGCGGAATTTTGGTTTCCCAAAATTCCGCCTTTCACTTTACCTTATTATACTATCTTAGTTCCATTGGATTTTGTGTTTTATCAAAAGGTTTAAATGTATACTCATATGAATAAGTATCCTTTGAAAACATTTTGTATTCATTCAGTGGCTCAACATCTATACCACAGGAAGCATTACCTAGACCTCTTGAGCGGCAGTCAATATTAACTACAATATTTTCATTTGGTCTCAAATTGTATGGATGTGCTTTCCAATGGTAATCCTTAGCTTTAAACTGAACAGCTGAGGCCTCAAACAGATTTTCATTACTATAGAACATGACACCATAATCTTTTGAATCAGAAGTGAGAGCAAACCATCTTACATCAGTTCTATTACCATATGTCTGGGCAGTTAGGAATGGTATGAATTCATCCATTACATTTGAAGTATATCGCCCGACAAGAGAACCAGTATTTCTGTCAATATAATTTTCCTTTGGACCCCTTCCGAAATACTCAATGTTTGAAAAACCAGAAGGCAATACCATTTCACTTCCGAATTTTACAAGTTCGCCCATACTCTTGCTTGGAACCAATGTATTTTTCACAGAAACCTCACCATTAGCGTAAATTGTATATTCAGAAGTTACCTTTGAACTCTTGGCATTTGGGAGATTTATTTCAAAAATAATTTTTACAGCTTTGTCATTGCTAGTGTCTGTTTCCACACTTTTAACCTGAATCTTTGAATCTGCGGATTTCCAAGATTCATCCAATCCACGGTCATTATGAACCAACGCTCTCCAGAAATTTAATGCTGGAGCCTCAACAAACAATTCATCATTCATATAATTGTATGATGATATGTTTCCGGCTTTTTTATCAAGAGTAACTGAAAAATCATTTCCGCCCAAAACAACTTCATTGTCATTTTCAGTCACAGACAGGCTTTGATATGATGAAAAATCTTTTTCAGGCAGTGCAGGCGCACCGAAATCCATTTTAAATTGTTCATTTACAATAACGTGGTCCTTGGCTGCCCATATGGTATCTTCATTAAGAAGTACATAGAAGTTTAGGAAGTACTCACTACCAGCTTTAAGGCTTGAAGGTGTTTTACAAGGCAGTGATATATTTTTTTGACTTAATGGATTCACATCTGTATCTTTGGTTGAAAGAATACCTTCTTCCAATACTTTATCATCCTCATAAAGTACCCATTTGACAGTATACTCATTTACATTGGTAAAGAGAAATTTATTTCTGATTGATATATTATCACCATCAAGGGTGAAATCAATATTTTCATATACTTTTTTTACTTCAAGTATTTCAGGCTGAGGCTCACGAGTGGCACTTACAATACCATTTCCGCTAAAGTTTCCATCATTTGGATTATCCTTGAAATCACCACCATAACCGAGAAATTTACCAGTACCAAAATAATCCCAGTTTTTAGCTAGATTTGGAATATCAACCCATAAAGCCTGATCAACAAAGTCCCAAATAAAAGCACCTTGCATTTTATCATGATTGTCAATAATATCCCAGTATTCTTGAAGGTTGCCAACACCATTACCCATAGCATGAACGTATTCACATATTACATAAGGCATAGAATCTGTAGGAGAGAGTGCATAATTTCGAACATTGGCAACAGAAGGGTACATGGTGCTGGCAACATCTACACCACCTTTATTCCATAAACCCTCATAATGAACAGGACGAGTTGGCTCATTATCATGAACCCACTTTGTAAGTTCAGCAAAAACAACTGGACCTCCAGATTCATTACCCAAAGACCACATTACAACAGAGGCACGGTTTTTCTCTTTATGAATGAGACTTGTAACTCTGTCAAAACATATTTTTGCAAAAGTGGTATTTTGTAATTCTTTTGGTTCTAGTCCATGAGATTCTAAATTTGCTTCTGCCAAAACATAGATACCATATTTATCACACAGATAATACCAGTATGTATCATTAGGATAGTGAGAAGTACGAACAGAATTGATATTGTTTTCTTTCATTATTTTGATATCTTTTTCCATAGTTTCACGGCTTACATACCTTCCAGTTGAAGGATCTGTATCATGTCTATTTACCCCTCTGAAAGTAATCAGTTGTCCATTGATTTTAACAAGATTGCCTTGCCCGAATTCCATTTCTTTAAAGCCTATTCTTTTGCTTATTACTTCAACCAAACCACCGTCTGGCGATAATATTTTTAAAGTCAAAGTGTATAAATTAGGTTTTTCAGCGGACCATTTTAAAGGGTTCTTAATGAGCTGTGACATATTCAATGTTATTTCAGTGTTTGATGAAACTGAGGGGATATCCTTCTTGAAAGAGGTTATCTTTTTGTCATTATCATCATAGAGAGTGGCTTCCGCAATAAAACCAGAATAGTCAATGTCACCTTGGTTTAAAATATTTAGAGAAAGATTTAAATCAGCATTTTTGTAGGATTTATCAAGGTCTGTTACAACTGAATAATCTCTGATATATAGTTGAGGTGAAGAGGTAAGGTAGATATCTCTGAAAATACCGCTCAGTCTTATGAAATCCTGATCCGAAATCCAACTGCTATCTGACCATCTTACAATTTTTAAAGATAGTGTGTTTTCTTCTCCGTTTTCTTTCAAAAATGGAGTTATGTCGAATTCAGCCTGTGTATATATATCTTCACAATAGCCGAGTTCATGTCCGTTTACCCAAACGTACATGGCAGATTCCATTCCTTGGAAGTTCAAAAATATTTTTTGATTGTTTTCCTGCCATTCACTTGGAGTTGAAAATGTTTTTGTATAGAAACCAACTGGATTGTATTTTACAGGTGCTAAAGGTGGCTTTTGTTTGTCTTTTGCTGTCCAAGGATATTGAATATTTACATATATAGCTTTGTCGTATCCCTGTGTTTGCCAGTTTTGTGGAAGGGGAACTTTATCCCATGAAGAGTAGTCATATCCTTCTTTATAGAAATCTAAAAGATTGCTTTCTTCTGCCTTTTCCATATTATCGGCAATAGCAAAGGACCAGTTGCTCTCTCTGTCAGTTAGGAGCATGTAGTTTGAGGACAGAGTTCTGTCAAAGTTCTTTGCACCCTCAATTGACTTCTTTTCACTTGTATATGAAAGAATGTCGGAGTCTCTGACTTTAAGACGGTTAATTTCATATGTATCAACTGTATTGTCTGCGCCAGTCCATTCATTTCCGTTGAAATATGTATTTCCTGGACCTATATCACTTTGGGTTTTGTTTGAAAAAACATACAATGGAGGTTCTTTGTCCAATAATGTTTTTACAAGTAGAAAAACACCTGTAAGCAGTGAAATGGTAATTAGTACTGCAACAGATGAAATTAAAACTTTTTTTGAAGTTTTACTCATATTATCACCTCTGATTAATAAATTTTAGATAAGCTTACCTATTATTTTACCGTGAAAATATGACTTAAACAATACTAGAAAATTTTGATGTTTTTATCAATTTTGATAAAAAAGAAGATTGTTACTCTTTTTTATATGAAATATAAAGATTTCTGAACTGAGAGGGAGAGATGTGTTCTTGTTTTTTAAATGTGGTGCAAAAATAGCTAAAATTGTTAAAGCCGCATTCTTCTGCAATTAATTGGATGGGTTTTGTATGGTCTCTATGTATCATTTCTTTTGCTTTATGTATTCTATATTTATTAATGTATGAAAAAGGACTTTGCCCATACAGTTCTTTAAAAACTCTGCAATAGTGACTTTCTGTTAAGTCCATGATTTTTGCCAAATCAGAGAGGGTTATGTTTTTATTATAATTCTTTTCAATATAGCTTATGGTGGGGTAGAATCTTTTAAACAGTTTATTTCGTTCTGCTAGATTTGAGCCTATAAATTGTTTCATGGTTATTAAAAAATAGTAGAGCATAGAAGATACTACTGTTGAAATACTGTGATTGTCCGCTACAGCGTCTATACTCCAAAAACCATTTTTTTCTACAAGTTTTTTAAAATCTTTAATTGATGGTTCTTTTATGCATTCTGATATATCAAAGAGCATTTTATCAACATATTTTGGCTCTGATATTGTAAATACTTTATATTTTTCTATTCCTTGAGATTTAAGTAGCGATTCAACACCATATCCCTGAAATGTTACCCATGAGGTGATAAATGGGGGCTGTGTTTCATAATATGTGTGAGGTACATTTGGGCTGAATATAAACCCCATGCCTTTTTTTATTTCATAGCGTTGTCCATCTATTTCTAAAATGCCAGCACCATCATCACAATGAAGCCATTGAAAGTCAGGAAATCCATTATCTCTTCTTATAGGCATCTGAGGTATTTTCAGACCTATTGTGGTTAAGTAAAAAGGGAGCTTTTTACTTTCCTGTGGCATTAATGGGAAATATGTTGAATTCATAATGTACCTCATGTGTTGCTCAGTTTATTTGTCTCTATTTTAACCTTTTTTTTATATTAAATAAAGAGGTGGATTTTTTCTCA
>JGI994J12354_10002261_pt1 | contig 18893 bp, 17 predicted proteins | sample IntmicLarv3ML3BL_FD_12354 | JGI IMG/M metagenome (IMG submission 12354)
GTCTCCAAAACCGCCTTTGGGGGTTCGAATCCCTCTGCCCCTGCCAGACAAAGAGCTGAAAAACCTTGATGATTCAAGGGTTTTCGGCTCTTTGTGTTTTTAACGCGAAGAGCCCGAGAAACTGAAGAATTAACCGCCGTGCCGCCCGCAGAAAACAGGGTGGCGCATTTTTTTGTCCGTCTTTGTCCTGATTGAAACTGCCAAATCCTGACGATAAGGGTAGCGATAAGGGTAGTAATAAGGGTAGCGATGGGCGGCAAAACAGCTCCTCCGTTTTTCTCAAAAACAATCATACTATGCGAAGAAGGAGAACGGTATCATGGCTAGAACACTTGTAACAACCGCTCGGGGCAAAAAGGGCGACGGTAGCATCCGTTATAATCAGTCGATCCAAAAATGGGAGGCGCGGCTGGTCTACGGCAAAAAGCGGGACGGCTCCCCCGATCGGCGAACGCGGTACGCCGCGACGGAGAAGGAAATTCAAAAAATTCTTCGTGAGATGAGGAAGGAACGCGACAGCATCATCGACTTGGACTCCTGTGAGGCCCGCGAAATGACTATGCGCGACTATTACGCCGGGTGGCTGAAAAAGAAGCGGCTGTTGATCAAGGACAAGAGTTTTGATCGTCTGGAACAGACTGTCAACCTCCATGTGCTGCCGTTCTGTGGAATGGTAGTCATGAAAAACATGAACGCTACCAAGATTCAGGACATCATCTTTGCCTTAATCGAGGAGGAGTATTCCTATTCGGTCATCAAAAAGGCATACTACGCCCTGAATAATCTCTTCCGCGATGCGATGAACAAGGGCGACATCGAGCGCAGCCCCATGATGGGCGTCGTGCTGCCCGACAAGAAAAGCGACGTTATCCGCCCACCCAAGGAAATCCTGCCCTTTGAAGAAGACGAATGCCAAATTTTCATTGATGAAGCCACGCGTTTGCATCGGAATGGCAGCAGCGTTTATCGCTCGGGCTGGCTGTTTGTCCTCATGCTCAACACCGGCATGCGCATCGGCGAGGCACTGGGCCTGCGCTGGACGGAGGTCGACTGGGAGAAAAAGCGGATTCATATCTGCCGAAGCTGCTACACGACAAAAGTCCGAACCGAAGGGGCCACGCGCAAACAGCAAACAAAAGTAACCGACACCGTAAAATCCAAAACCAGCAACCGCTACATCGGCCTCAACCAAGCCGCCCTCCAAGCCCTCAAACACCTCCACCAAATCAACGGCAACCACGAGTACGTCGCCGCGAACAAATACGGCGGCCTGGCCAACTACAACAACACCTACAAAACCTTCGCCTCCATCCTCTCGGCGGCCCAAATGCAACCCCGAGGCCCCCACAACCTCCGCCACACCTTCGCCACCCACCTCTTCAAACAAGGCATCGACGTAAAAGTAATCAGCAAAATCCTCGGCCACGCAAGCGTGCAGATTACATACGATACTTATATTCATATTATTGGGGAGCTGGAGGTGGATGCGATTCAGGCGATTGACTTTATGCCACCGGAGAAGGTCTATAGGGTTTTGGAGGTGGAGTAAGGGGGGAAACGGCACGGAATCAACACACTTGTATAACAACCCCTCAGATATGACACGGGCAGGTGCTTAATGATTATTGATTGTGATTCATCTCCTAACCATTCGCACACTCCCACTTGCTTCGGTTCGCCTGTGTTTCTTGTGTTACTTGCGCGCCACCATCGGGTGTTGGGGTTGGGGCAGGAAAAGAGCTATCCAGATTTCAATGTTTTGGACTGGGCACAGTATCGGAATAACGCGAACGAGCGCAACTCTCCCTAACCATTATCATGTTACACCAAATACAATTATAGGGCTCCAGTCACACTGCCGACGAACTCGTATTGATCGTGGAAGCCGCTCCGACAATGTTGCGCGTCTGTCCCGATTGGTTTTTTGAATCAGTTTATCAGATTGCAACTTCACCATGCCAATGGATGCTCCGCTTATTGAGATTATAACATTGTCAGTTGCGTTTGTTCTGGTAAAACACTATTACTAACCAAATATCCAAAGCTGGACTGTGGACGAATCTCATCATGCGAGATCAACACATACACCCACGGTTTCCCGCCATTTTCGGCATTGAACTCGCTTGCGGCACGGCAATATTCCTGTCCGGCAATTGCTTTTTCTTTTGCGTCAGCACCTTCAATGTTTTTTCTCGCCTTTGGCTCGCACATATAGATTATATCAGCCGTCTCAACGACAAAGTCCGGTTCATACCGATTGATGCCACCATGTCCCCAATAGATGTTGAACTGCCGCGGCGCTGGACGCAGCCAGCGAAGAACCGCGTCGTCATTCTCTAACACAATGGCGAACACGCGCTCGGTGTCGCTGTCAAATTTATACAGAGTGTGTCCGGCTTTTTTAAATCCGCTGAACACCTTTGTTTTCACTTCTGACTTTACAAGAGGGGCTCGCAAATCGTAAATTTCGTCGAATTTGAATTTGCCGCCAAAACTCGGCATAATCCGTGAGAACGGGCGCATATTGGCAGCGCGGTAGCTTACTTCCTCTTTGTAAAAGTGTTCATTCATCTGAGTGTAGACGATTTCAGCAATGGTACGTTGGCGGTCACGCATAACCTTTTCGGCTTCTTCCTCTTTTAAGTACGACAAAAAGTGCTTTTTGGCGTCTGTGATAAGAGAATAAATCAGCTCAGAGCAACTGGCATAATCCACATTGTCGTGGACGATAATGTGACGCACAATTTCATTTTCAACTGTATCTAATTTTGCAAAAGCGGCGGTGCCGGTATTCATCGTGAATGTTTCTCCGCCTTCCTGCAACTCGGTCCCAAGAAGTGTGTCATCTGAAGGATGCCAGTGCATATTGCGAATATCAAGGGTGAAATCATAAAATCCGCGCTTTACTTCGGTATGCGGTTGAACAACCGATTGCGGAATCGGTATTACATTTTCTGTTAATGCTTGAGCGCAGGTTTCGATAGCAGCTGTAACAACTGCCTCTAAGTCCTCTTTCTTTAGTTGTAAATCCGGGAATTGTCGCAGGGTTTCATTGACAATGCTGGAATGGACAACGCGTCGGATTTCCGGTTCGTTAATGGCGTTGATTGAGCGGACTTGCTTGTTAACTTCGACTACTGTTTTTGCCGTAATGTGTTGCACTACGCTTGCAATGGCAACTGTCTGCTGAGGAGTTCTCTGAGCGGCAAACTCAGGCGTTGCCGTTTCACGCAAGGTGAACGCCAATTGCTCGGTAAATGTTTGTGCTGTGGTTAAGTCGTCATATACCGTTGGAAGTTCTACCGTTTCCCGTTGGTCATCGTTATCAGGGGTTTCCTGTTCTTCGATATAGAAAACCTTGCGCACCAGCGAGTTCGGGTCTTTGGCAAGGTCGACGATGGCTTGATATCGGTCGTGGCTGACTATGGATAAGCGGTCTACCTCATCAACTCTGGCGCGTTGGCCATATGGCAAACGAAGCCCTCGACCGATAGTTTGCTCGGTGAGCGTTTCGGATGCAGACGCACGGAGCGGGATGATGGTATAAAGGTTGGTCACGTCCCAGCCCTCTTTGAGCATATTAACGTGAATGACAATTTCAATACGGTTGTCCGGTTGTTCTACTGATAACAGCAATTCAATATTTTCGTCTTTTTCCGAGCCGCGTTGTGCAGAGTTGACCTCCAAAACCTTATCTTTATAATACCCACGAAAAAATCCATCCGACACCAGATATTCTCGGATTTGTCGGGAATGTTCGGTGTCCTTGGCAACTACAAGCACAAACGGTTTCACGATAGGTTTGCCGTGGGTACGCGCATAGACATCCAAACTGCTCTTGGTTTCCTCGTGGATGCGGATGCCGTCATTAAGTTTTTCACGGTCAAGTTGTGTTGGAGTATATTCTTCCGGGTGAAAATCGCGGCGAGTAAATACGGCGGGAACTTTAACATATAGCCCGTCGTTTAATGCGGCGGCGAGAGAATACTCGTAAACCACATTTTTAAAATCAATTTTCCTTGCCCCTTTTTGAATTTTCGGCGTGGCGGTAAGCTCCACGCCTAAGATGGGGCGAAGCTCGTTGATGGTGTCAAAGCCACGGTGCGCATGATAGTGATGACTTTCATCCATAAAAACGCAAAGGTCGGGCAGCGATTGCAAGTACGAGAAATAGGATTGCCCCAACACTTCTTGCAAACGGCGCATGCGCCCGCTTTCATCATTAAGTTTATCAATATTAAATACATTTATAGTTATATCGCTGGAAAGCATCTTTGACTGGCGAAATTCCTTATAGTTATCGCCAGTGATGATGCGCGGAGGATTTACGAATTGATCCAGTCCGCGAAAGACATACTTCGGGTTGGACGCGTCGCCGAGGTCAGCTTTCAATTTTTTATATATTGTAAGATTGGGTGCCATGACGAAAAAGTTCTTGACGCCTTTTTCATATGCCAGATACGCAATCAGCGCGCCCATCAATCGGGTTTTACCGATGCCGGTGGCAAGAGCGAAACAAACAGAGGGAAACTCCCGTTCAAAACTGGATAGCGTCGGGAATAAGGTGCGGATTTTAACAAGCTCATCCGCTAAATCCGGGTTTTTGGAGAGGGAGAGAGTGTCCGCAATCCGGGCGAGCCGCTCTAAGCTCTCTGTTTGTGGAGGACGGAGAGCAAGGCGGTTATTGATAAATTTTGCGTTACTGTTCAACATCGTCCCATTCCTCCTCGTCCAGTTCCGGCGGGTTAACAATATTCAAATTGTAATTGTCCACGCCGTATTCGCATTTTAACAATACCGACTGCGGAATTTTTCTCACATCGATATTATCGTAGCGTTTGCCAAGTCCGACATCAAACGCCGGAGAGCAGATGAGCAGCCGCTCGTACTCCGGCAGATCGCGGGCGATGTCATCCAGCTGCGCTGCCGTGAGATATTGCGTGGTAATGTAAATGTAGCTGTTGTCTTGACTTTTTCCTTGCTTCCAGAACACCTCTGCATCCGGAACATAGAAGAAACCATTGAGCTTTGCTACAGCGGCGACAAGCATCTGTGGATTATACTGTTCGCTGAAAACGGGTTGTCCGTGTTTATCTTTTATGATAAGTGTTGGTGCAAGCTCATAAAACTTGAATCCGCCGCCGCCTTGCCAGTTTTGGTCTTTTGATATGCCTCCCTGTTCTCCGTCAACCACGGCGTGCAGTCGGGGAATGCAATGTGTGTAGCAATGGTCACCGAGTTCGATACCTATGTATCGCCGCCCCATTTTATGGGCGACAGCAGCGGTGGTTCCAGAACCGAGGAAGGAGTCGAGGACGAGGTCGCCGGGGTTTGAAGATAGCAACAACACGCGCTCAATCAAATTTTCGGGCTTGGGATTTGTGAACGGATTTTCCTTGAATAATTGTTGTGAATGTTTCGTTGCATTTGTTGTTGTATCTACGTCATTCCAGAGGGTGGTCATCACTTGCCCCTTGCCCTCGGCGTCTGACAAATATCGTTTTAGCTGGGGCTTAGACTTTCCTTTTTTGCCGAAGACGATACGGCCTTCGGCAAAGGCACTAGAGAATCGCTCTTCAGTGATTCTCCAGTGCCTTCCACTTGGTGGAAGGTGCTGTTCTCCTGTGAGAGGATTTGTTATTGGGTACGTCAAATTTGGACGAATATTAGGCGCGTCCATGGGATCGGCAACCCATGGACCCCGCGGGTCATTATCTGGATTTTCAAACTTGCTTGTGTTAGTCGGCCCCTTAAATAAAAGGCTTTTCTTGGACAATGCTCTGATAACCTCAATATCCTTTGCGTAGCAAAGAATATGGTTTGTATTCATTGATATGATTGCATCATTTGAAACTGATTTTCGCGAATTCCACGTAATATCAGCCACGAAATTTTGTCGCCCCCATATCTCATCACACAAGATTTTACAGTAATGCACTTCATTGTCATCGAGCGTGATCCATATGCTTCCGTCCTCACGCATAAGGGTGCGCAGCAGTTGAAGTCGCTGTCTTATAAGTTGTAACCAGATAGAATGCTCTAAATTATCATCGTAATGCTCAAAGGCACTCCCCGTATTATACGGAGGATCAATATAGATACACTTCACTTGCCCCGCGAACTCCTGCTCCAACGCTTTCAGCGCAAGCAGATTATCTCCGTGAATGAGCATATTATCGGCGGCGGGTTCGCCGTAATCCTTTGAGGCGTCATGCAGCAGAATGCGCGGCTCCACCGCCGGTTCCTGCCCTTTGCCAATCCATGTTAATTCCAGTTTCTGCATTGATAATTCCTCCGTATCCTATACTATCTCAAACGAGAAAGTCATAATCGTTTGGGTTTTGATTTCGCCGTTGAGGCGTTGCCGGATATTCTCCTGCAGGGCATCGCGTTCGCGCTCCAACCTATCTTCTTCATCATAAAGCTCACGTTGTTTCTTTTTGCGTTTGCTTTCGAGGTCGTTAATTTCAGCCTGCACATCCAGCATTTCTTGCAGTGTGCCTGTATCTTTCATGGCACGGGCTTCCTTTTTCTTGGCTTCAATATCTTTTTTTATGGTCTTTAAGAATTTCTGCAAGCCGTTTTTCAGGTCTTCCGTGTATGCGTCCAATTTGGCGCATTCGTCCAAGAAATGTTGTTTGTTGCGCTCGGCAATCTCGTCCTTTTGATCTTGGATTCCAGCTTGTCTTGCGGTAATCAGTTCGGCAGTCTCAGGAGAGCATTCGCCAACAACTGTTGCCTGCAGCTCCATAATGCGGTCAACGGTTTCAGCATCAACAGCGGTGCCGTCCGCGGTTATTACCGAAATTATCAAGTGTTCTTCGTTAGAAATACCTTTATGTATCAGCCTATCTACAGACATAACACCCTTTAGGCCAGGGTGGGCATCCACAAAGCTGATGTGATCTGTTAACGGCAGTGCCGAATGTTCAAAACAGATAGCGACTGGGGTAACGGGCTCGTCCATCGTCGAGCGTAACCACGACTTGCAAAGCTCATCATCACGCCGCAGGAAGATGTCATGTTGCGTTTCGGCATCCTTCCAGCGCAGATTATAGGTTTGTTCTTCTCCGTCCTCTGTATAGACAAAGCGCCATTGATTGAGCGGTTCCATCCGTTCAGCTCCGCGCATCATGAAGAAAGCCCAAAGCCAGCGGCTGAACTTGTCAAGCCCCGCCTTGGTATCGTCATGGCAACCTTTCAGACGCTTTGACACATCTTCGTCGAAGTTTTCCAAAATAGATTGTCGCGCTTCGGTCATCTTTTCGCTAATCTGGTCGGAAAGTTCTTCTTGTAGCGCATCAAACGCCGCCTTGATTTCTTCCGGTTCGCGGCAACTTTGGTAAATATCAAGAATACGCTTTTCAAAGTCCACGCCGTCCTCGATAACGCCCAGCACTTCATCTGAGGAGCCGAACACGCCTTCAAATAAGCGGAACTTTTGAGAAAGAATATCAAACACTCGTTGGTCGGCGGCATTTGCTCTGTTCAAAAAGTTTATAACAATAACATCGTTGCGTTGGCCATAACGATGGCAACGACCGATGCGCTGCTCAATTCGCTGCGGATTCCAGGGCAAGTCATAGTTGACAACGATATTACAAAATTGCAAGTTGATGCCTTCTGCCGCAGCTTCCGTCCCTATAAGAATGGATGCACTGTCACGGAATTCCTCGACAATAGCAGCCTTTTTATCAGCGGCAACCGAACCGGAAATCCGTCCGTCATTTTTATGCCGTTCTTTCCATCCATTATATACCTTGGCGGAAACAGGATCGGTGTTGCTGCCGTCTAAGAAAACGATTTGCCCTTCATATCCGTGCTGGGAAAGTAGGTTCATCAGATACTTTTGGGTACGCTTTGACTCAGTGAAGATGACGGCTTTTCGCGCACCGCCAACTTCCTCGTTTCTTTCAAACCCTTTATCAAGGGCAAGCAGTAAATTATCACCTTTTGCATTTGTATCAATGCGTTCAGCCAGTTCGGTGTAACGCACCAGTTCATCAATTTCTTTTTGAATACCTTCGCAGTCGGCTTCCACTGCGCCAGGGACTCCATTATCATCGCCGTTGACTTCGTCATCGATCAGTTCTTCGATGCCATCATAGTCATCAAAGTCGCCCGGGCTTAACTGCGCTTTGTAATCATTCAGCTTCAAGTTTAATCGCTCGACTATTGTAGAGAGCGTTCCATGTATCGCCATTGATGATGATGCTAACAATTTGCGGGCAACCAACATCAACAGTTGTCGCTGTCCTTGTGGAAATGCATAAAGCCGATCCCGCTGGAGGTATGCTGACACATTATTATACAAGGTTTCTTCATCGACGCTGGGGGTATACTCCTGTAGTATCGCTATGCGATTCGTGTACGGAACGTATTCCTGCACTTGCCTGCGCAATGTGCGCTTGCAAAAGTTTTGCAAGCGCATCCGCAAATTGCGGTTGCGGAGCTCAACTTCATTTACATTTAGGTACATTTCACGAAAAACATCTGCATCGCCAAAAACTTGTTCGTCAATAATACTGACAAGGCCGTAAAGTTCCATAAGGTTGTTTTGCAGCGGCGTTGCGGTAAGGAGTAGTTTTTTCCTTTTCCGCAACACTTCTTTCAGCCGATTGCCTATTACATTCCCGCGTTTGTAGACATTGCGAAGTTTGTGTGCTTCGTCCATGACAACCAAGTCCCACTGAACTCGGCGAACATCCTCCATTTTATTGGAGGCAAAATTGTATGAACAGATGACAACTGCATCCTGCACTTCAAAGGGATTGCACGCAGGGTCATCCTTCTTTTTCTTATTGTAATTCTTCGATTCCAATATTTCGGATTGGATATAGAACTTTTCTTCAAGTTCAGTTCTCCACTGGGTTCGCAGTGAGGCGGGTACAATCAATAGAATTTTCCGTTTGCGCTCCGACCAGTGTTGCGCGAGAACGAGCCCTGCTTCAATCGTTTTACCCAACCCGACTTCATCTGCTAAAAGAACTCCATCAGAAAGCGGGGACTCTAACGCGAAAAGGGCTGCATCCACCTGGTGAGGGTTCAAATCGACCTTCACTCCAGACAGCGCCGACGCAAGTCCCTCGGCCGTATGCTGCGGCCGTTGGAGAAGCAGCTGCTCTGCAAAATAGCGAATCTGGTGTTGGGTATAACGAGATATGTTAATACTCACTTTGCAACTCACTCATCTCCATAATATCGGCGATATCGCAATTCAACGCATTGCATATTTTTTCGAGTATGTCTGTGTTCACGTTTTCATTTTTCCCCAGTTTTGTCACAGAGGCAGAACTAATGCCCGCCAGTTTCGGGAGGTCCTTTTTCTTGAGGTCTCGGTCAATCAAGAGCTTCCATAATTTCTTATAGCTGATGGCCATTAGACATACCTCCTCCATTACTGACTGCATTGTATCATTTTTGCGAAAGCATTGCAAGATAAAATGATGAGAACTCAAGAATTTATCTCTCCTTCGCACGCGTGATGCGAATTGTCACTGCGCGTCCGTGTCAACCATGCTTTCTGTAATTTGGTTAACCAGGGTTCTTGATGGTGACTGGATTGTTGATTCTGAGCGAGAGGCTGATGCTTGCGAAAGATCTATCTGCAATTTACTCAGCAAAAAATTGTGACGGACCTCAAACACCTGAAACACATCATCCCATGTAAGCGCATATATTTCAAAATTCTCAATCTTGTTTGCAAGCCCAAGTCTTCCGTATTGTTTGAAATTGTCGAACTTCGTTTTAACGTCATCATCAATGGCTGCACAGATTGCGTAGAATCGCCATATTCGATTTGCCCCATTAAATCGCTTTTCTTTTCGTATCGTATTGGCGTAACGCACCACCTGCGCAAAGACAGCCTCCGTTAGGCGAACAGATGGCGCTTTGAGCTCGACAATTATCATTTCGCTGGTGCTGTCCTCTTGCACTCTCGCTGTATAGAGGAATATGTCCGCTCTCTGACTCGCCTCGTTTTTGCACATCGTCGCATCGCCAATTGAAACTTCTGTTATTTTTTCGAATTCAGCCAGCGATCGCCCTAATGTTTTATCGGCGGAAAGCAAATGATATTGTTCACCAAATAACCAAAAATGCTGTTCGATAATTTTCTGAAGATGGTCACGTTCGTTGGCGAACTTAGCCATATCAAATACAATTTGCTTTAGTTGCGCAATAATTCCTATGCGCTTCTCGATGATTCCGACTGCGTCAACAATAAACTGCAACTTTGTCGTTTGTAGGATAGTTGCAAAGCGATCCCTTTGCTCGGCTGTCAATGCCACAATCTGTTCAACGATGTTTAATATGTTTTCACGCTCTTCTGATGACAAAAGCAGATTCATAAAACCCAACAGAGCTCTTGCTTGTTGATCATTCAACTTGAAAAAGATTCTTGGCTCAACGCAATAAAGTTCTCTTGTAACTGTCTCAAAATCTCTCTTGCGCAATTGTCCATATTCGTCCTGTGAAAAGCGAGGAAGCGCGCCGCGCTTTTCCATTTCGGCGAGATTTTTGTCTGCCCGACGAACAAGAAACGCCTTCATCTTCTCTTGTATTTGTGCGGATATTTCTTTTTGTAGTTCGCCAAAAACACTTCGGTTTTCATCTAGGTATTCGAGGTGCGTTTGCGTTGTATTGTTATCCTGCAACAATATTGCATTCTCAGAAGTAATGTAGCTGGACGCAACAAAAACATTATGAAAAAAGCCTACAGTATTTTTGTTAAATCCTGTATTCCGCGCGGCATGTATTTCTCCATTCTCTGACAAGTAATATACCTTTGATGAATTATCGATATTGTTTTTCCAAACAATCAGATTAACCACAAATTTTTCACCGCTAATCTCGATGGTGATATCCGCGCTTAGCTCTTCGTCAATGTATTTAGTATAGTCAAGTGTTTTTCCGTCATAAGTGAGAGCAACATTTCTGCTCTTGTTCAAATAAAGGAACCAGGAAAACTCTTGAAGAAGTTTCTCTCTGATGCTGTCAAAAGATAGTTGTCGAGCGATAGTAGCCTCGCCTAATGGAAATTCGACGGTTGTTCCTGTGGGTGTTGTATCCACTACATCCGAAATATCAGATGTAGAAAACTCGCTCCTGTTGACCTGACTCGTAGAAATAATATATCGTTTCTTCTTCCCGTTTCTTTCGTAAACCGTCACCCACTCGGCAGAAGGAGAGAAACAAAGGTATGAAAAACGTCCTTTCCCTTTATTCGCCTGAGATTTTATACGAATGCTAGATGCGTTTTTTAGTGACGACAAAAACGCGCCAAAAGTTTGCGCGATAGTGTCAAAAGCAACTCCGCGGCCGTCGTCCTTAACTTTGATAGACATCGCTTCTTTGAGCGGAGCTCCCACAAAGGCCACCTCGACGGCAGTAGCTCCCGCCTCAAACCCATTCCAAATATACTCGCAGATCGCCTCTTTACAATCTTTCGTAATGCCCGCTCTATCAAAGCTGGTATTGTTTAGTGCAACTTGCCATTCCATGTGTTTCCCTCCTTTGGCTACCCTTTTATCGCAACACCTTCATCCTTGAAATTCATGAGGCCAGGACACAGACCCAGTTCAGCCCTCTCGCGTTCAGAATAAGGTGCGTTTTTACTCGTCGAGAACCACATCCATAATATCGCCAATGTTGCACTCCATCGCCTTGCAAATCCGCACCAGCACATCCGTGGTGACGTTATCGCCTCGGGTGAGTTTGTTGACGGTGTAGGTGCTGATGCCCGTTAGGCGGGTCAGGTCTTTCTTTTTTAGGTCCTTATCAATCAACAGTTTCCACAACTTTTTATAGCTTACGGACATTGCGGCCACCTCTTTCTTCAAAGCGTAATCCATTTTACCATACTCCGCCAAAAGAACGCAATGCAAAATAGCGCGAATGCACCATTTTGCTGTAATGGGGTTTTGCGCTTTTGGATTTATTTGATATGATGGCGTTGCCCGCTAACGCGGGACGAAAAGAGGAGGAATGAGGATGGGAATCATCGTGGATTTTGAGGAGTTTCGGAAGAATCGGAAAGGGACGCAGCGGGGGGATGCCGACCTAACGCTGGCAGAACTTTTGGGGCCGCTTCAGACTTGGGCGTCGGACGAGGAAAAGTGCCAGGAGATGCAGGCGCAAGCGGAGCGGGATGAGCGAGAGTTCGCGGAGTGGATGCAGGGGCTTCCGTCAATATCGCTTGAGTAAAACGCCGAATAAGCAACAGAGAGGCCGCCGCATGGTGGCCTCTCTGTTTTTGAGGAAATGGCAGTCGTAGAGGTGACATCTTTTGTCAGTCGTAGAGTTGACACCTCGGTCAGTCGTAGATGTGACAATTTGTGTCAGTCGTAGAGTCGACACTCACGCGGGCCGCCGCTACTCCACAATCGCCCCATCCACCGACAGCGTCACGACTTGCCATTGGATGAGCTTGCCGCAGTTTTGCAGAGCGCGTTTGACGGCGTTTTCGATGCCGCCGCAGCAGGGGACTTCCATGCGTACGACGGTGACGCTGTGGATGTCGTTTTGGGCGAGGATGGCGGTCAGTTTTTCGGCGTAGTCGCCTTCGTCCAGCTTTGGGCAGCCGATGAGGGTGATTTTGCCCTTGATGAAATCCTCATGGAAGTTGGCGTGGGCATAGGCGGCGCAGTCGGCGGTGATGAGTAGTTTGGCACCGTCGAAGTAGGGCGCGTTGATTGGGACGAGCTTGATTTGCACCGGCCATTGGTTTAGGCGGGAAGTCGGGGCTGCGGTCGTTTGTTGTGTTGGTTTCGATTCTTCGTTGCGCGTGAGGGTTTTTGCGTTGGTGCCGGGGCAGCCGCAGGGCAGTTTTTCGTGGGTTTGTGCCTTGTTGCGGGTGACCTCTGCTTCATTATATTCCAACGCCTCGCGCTCGACAAAGGCAATCGCGTCGGTTGGGCAAACGGGCAGGCAGTCGCCCAGCCCGTCGCAATAGTCGTCGCGCAGGAGCGTGGCTTTGCCATCTACCATGCCGATGGCGCCCTCGTGGCAGGCCTCGGCGCACAGGCCGCAACCATTGCATTTGTCGGCGTCAATCTGGATAATCTTGCGAATCATTCTCGTCGCCTCCTTGACTTGATGGGTTGATTATACTATACTCAAGCTGCCAATTATGTTGTAGTTCCAACAAGAGGGAGGCGTTATGGAAAAGTTTTTGGACATCATCAAAGGCTGCCCGCTGTTCGTGGACATCGCCGATACCGATTTGTGGCACCTGTTGGATTGCCTGCGGGCCACGCGGCGTTCCTATCCAAAGGGTGCCTATGTGTTTTTTGCCGGAGATGCGGTCGAGTCCATCGGCATTGTGCTTTCCGGCAGCGTGCATATTTTGCAGGAGGACTATTGGGGGACGCGAACCATCCTCGCGCAGATTCCGCCGGGCGGGTTGTTCGGAGAGGCGTTTTCGTGTGCGGGCGTTGAGCGATTGCCCGTCAGCGTGCTGGCCGCCGACAAAACCGAAGTGCTGTTGCTGGACTATCGGCGCATCGTTACAACCTGCTCGATCGCTTGCACTTTTCACGTCGCGCTCATTCATAACATGATGAAGCTGCTTGCGCAGAAAAACATCCTGCTGACGCAAAAGATGGAGATCATCATCCGCCGCACCACCCGCGCCCGCCTGCTGGCTTACTTGTCCGCACAGGCGATGCAGGCCGGACAAAGCCGTTTCACCATCCCCTTCGACCGCCAACAGCTGGCCGATTATCTTTCCGTGGAGCGCAGTGCGATGTCGGCAGAGATTTCCAAGATGCAAGCGGAAGGGTTGATTTGGTCGCGGCGGAGTGAGTTTGAGTTGTTGGCTGACGCGCGGCAAGCAAACGGTATCGAGTTGGAGTAAGGGCTTGGCATGTGATAGAATGGTATGAAAAAAATGACGCTTTGGAGGCGGTGAGCATGGAAAAAGCCGTGATGTTGGATCGGGTTAGTCGCCTTTTAGCCGCGTACAAAGGAGGCGAACTTGGCGGCGAGGTGATGCCCGAGGATGCCAATCCTGGATTGGCAAAAGATAGCGCGGAGGCCTATCTTTATTTCACCCTACCCATGGCGTTGAACTACCAGCGGAATTCATATACGCTGTGGAAATGTGCCTGTCAAAGTTATTTGGATCACGACACCCGTGATATTTTTTCGCCGCTTATCGTATCGCGGATGGATAATGCCACGCTAAGAGAAAAACTCCTAAAGTACAAAGTCGCGCTGCAACCAAACAAGCAGCCTGTTATCTGGAATACGCTTTGCACCTCCATCGTAGCGTTTTTCGATGGCGATATTCGTAACCTGTTTGCCTCGTGCGACTATTCCGTGGCAAAAATCAAGCGCTTCCTCGCAGAACACAAAAAGGCGTTTCCCTATCTCGGCGGCGAGAAGATAATAAACTACTGGCTGTTCGTCATGCAAGCCTACACAGATTTATCTTTTTGCGACCGCCACATGATTACGGTCGCCCCCGATACACACGTTGTTCAAGCCAGCGTCAGGCTGGGCATGATTACCGCAGAACAAGCTACCAAAGCAGACGTCCAGCAGAGTGTCGCCGCTGCGTGGGAAGACCTCCTGAAAAACACATCACTCGACCCGATTGATGTGCATACCCCGCTTTGGCTATGGAGCCGCGGCAAATTCGCTCTGGATATTATGCGTTTGTCATGAGAAAATAGGTGCCCTTATTGGTCGCCGTAAAGGCATCTCCCAGATGAGCGTGATTGTTCATCTGGAGGATGCCATTTCTGGAATGATTGGATTCGCTTACATCCCCGTTGCCCACGGTACAGATGCCCATTGCGGGATAACAACAACAGCGAAAGCACCTTGCAGCCCCGGTGTCGTCATAGCGCGAGGAGGGATAATCAAGATTGGATAGCGGGGTGGTTTTACTCCCGCTCTTTATAAAATCGTAATCCGTACGACTACCGTCTCTTACGAGAAGGCATGGAAGAAGGATTCGGTAATTACGGCTTTTCCTGCGGAAATGACTTGGGTAGCGTGACAACCCATGGCGAGGCATTTTGTAAACCTCCGCACGTCTGCGTAGCTCTCTGTAGCTACCCCCGGCATATTTCGCGCCCATTTCTCTTCCAAAACTTCTCTCCATCCCTTTTTCTCGCCATCCTATTCCTCATTTTTCCGCTGGGCTGCCAAGCCCGGCTTGAAATTATGCCGGAGTCAGTGCCGGAAGCCGCCCTCATCCTTCCGGCAGAAATGCAAGAAAAAGGGCAGAGTCTTTGCCGGAAGTTCCCTCCCATTCTTCCGGCGACAGGTGCTGAAAAATAAATCCGAGGCACTGCCAGAATCTTCCCTTTCCCTTCAGGCGCGCTCCTCTGTTTTGTAATGCAGGCAAATCATCAAACTATATGCAGGAAGCATCGACTTCCAGCTATGCCGCTGTCAGTGGCGGCGCACAATCGGGGCCTCCTTGATTGTGCAAGACATATATGTCAGAAAGGGACAACATTATGGAAAGCTACTTTATCAGCGTGGGGTACGGCAATGTCGTATCTGCCGGGCGCATCACTTCGATCGGCATTCCGGATTCCTCTCCTGTCAAGCGGGATATGGCGGCACTTCGCAGTGCGGGGCGGTTGGTCGATTACACCAAGGGGCGCAAAACCCGCGCGCTCATTTATTTTGACGATGGCACGGCGGCGGCCTCCGCGTTGCTGCCTGAAACCCTCGCCACGCGATTTGTCGGCAGGGCTGGCAAATCAGGTATATGATTTTGAGGAGGTCATTTTATGTTTGAGCTTACAGAAAGACAATACAAAAACCTGCTCGCCGAGCTGTCTGCCCTGCAAAAGAGGGTCGGAATGCTGGAGGCGCAGTTTGATTTGCAGGGCGCGCGCGTAGTGCAGCCCGCCATTTATCGGCCAGAAAAGACACCCGAGACCGCAGTCGCACATATGGTTGACCTGAACGACTTTACAAGCAAATTCGATGACACCATGTGGAAAATGATCGAGGTGATCGGCAAAGAAGGCTTTGCCCGATACCCGGACATTGAGCGCGTTTTTCGGCAGGAAGGCAGTTTTGTGGAGACGCGGTTGCGACGGGCGGCCAAGGGGTTGACCGAGATGAACATCTTGACGCGCACCGAATTGAACCTGCCGCTGACACCCATTACCATCCTTTATTCGCTGTCCTCCATCGGAGACCGTGTGTTTCGCAAGCAATTCAAGGTCGCACCTGTGCCTTCCGAAATGGTGAAGGTCATCAAAGAGCACGATAACCTTGAGCATGGGTACGGGATTTTGGAGTTGGGGCAGTTGCTGGCCGACAGCGGGACGTTTAAAGGTGTGCATGTCTTTAATCGCAGTAGGCCGGTTCGGTTCAACAACGGCACCCAGTACATTCCCGATGTCATGTGTATTGAGCATGAAAGCAATGGCCGAACCTATTTTGAATATGAACGCGGCAATCACACGCAAAAGGATTTTAACGAGAAGTGCGACAAGATGTGCATCGCGACAAGATACTTGAACTTCGTCGCGCCCAACCGAAAAGCGCTGGTCAATCGCCTGTATCCGCTGGCGAAGGGATGGGTGAAGAAAAAGGGGTGCAATGAAAGCTCTAATATCATCATTCGCCTGACCACGTCAAAGGAACTGCAAAAATGCCAGTTGAGCGATCACGCATGGCTGGTCGTGTTTGATTTGGGGCAGAGCGTTACGCCTGTTGTTTGCGAGGTGGCTATTGGTGAGCCGTGAGGGAAAGGGCCTATTCCTCCAATCGAACACACAGCAACGCTTTGTGTGTTCGATTGTATTATGTTCAGAAAGTTTCGACGATTCGGAACAATGCGCCAGTTGACATTGTTCCGAATCGTGGTAAAATAAGACAAGGGCGTTTCTGTGAATCGTCTGAAGGAGGGGAAAACCCATGGAATACATGACCGCACAGCAAGCTGCCTCCAAGTGGGGTATTTCCGACCGCCGGGTGCGGTTGCTTTGTTCGCAGGGCAAAATCCATGGAGTGGTGAAGGATGGGAAATCCTACCAAATCCCCGCCGACACGGAAAAACCTGCGGATGGTCGAATGAAAAGTATCGCCGTGTCGGAGCGTTATCTCAAATGGGCGAACGATGTTATCGGCGTGATTGACGCGACAAATGCGGTGTCTTTTACTGCGCCCGACTACAACGATATCGTTGCGCTGTATACCCGTGGGGCGGGCGGGTGGTCGCCGGAGCAGTTCGCGGAGTTTCTCTCCGAGCGTGTCATCAGCCGCGACCGGCGCGACATTGAGCGAATTCTGTTTCGTTGCGGGATTTCTACCTATGACGTGTTGCGCATCGCCGAGATTACGCGAGGCATCCACCCCAAAGACCTGCTCTGGATCGCCAACAGCAAAGACGAGCCGCTGGATGAGGTGATTACGGATGTTTTCTCCTCGGTTTTTCATCAGCGCATCGACCAAGTCGGCGACAGCATTGATACGCCGGAAGGTTATAACATCAAGCGTTATGGTGTGTACCAAGGCAAATATGGCATCTACAAACAGCGCATCAACCCGCTTGTCACGGATGTGGAATCCGAGGTCGCGGTGTATCTGCTGGCCCAAAGGCTCGGCGTGCCCTGCTGCCCGGCCATTCGCGCCGATAAAGATACCGTGTTCTCCACCTTTCTCTATGATTTTTCCAAAGAGTACATCGTCCACTTCCGCCGCCTGTTCGACAGCGTCCGCTCCGACAACGAATACCGCAACCTCATCGCCGTTCGCCCGCAATACAAGGATCAAATCGCGCAGATGATTCTACTCGACTTCATCACCCGCCAAGACGACCGCCATCTCTCGAACATGGCCATCAAAATCAGCGGCGGCAAGGAATCCTTTTATCCGCTCTACGACAACGGCCGCAGTTTGTTCTACGAGGACACCGAAGAAATGGTCCAAAATGCCGCGCGCGACCCGGCGCTCTACGCCACCAGCTTTGGTTTTGCCGGAACTTATTGGGATTATGTGCAGGAAATCGCGGCGGAGCGCGGGGATTTGAAGGCGCTGATGAACCTTGATATCACGAAAGACGAAATCGTTGAGATTCTGGTGCAGTCTGGGTTTGTTGGGTATCGTCTGGAGGGGGCGACGGAATGGATTGTCAAGGCGATTGGCATGATTAGGAGCCTCATATGATATACATCACCGGCGACAAGCATGGCGACTTCACGCGGGTGGCGGCTTTTTGCGACACGGTTGGCAGCACGAAGGACGACATCCTGATTGTTCTGGGCGATGCCGGGATTAATTACTACGGCAATCCAAAAGACAAACGCTTGAAACAGCAGTTGAGCGAGTTGCCGGTTACGTTCTTTTGCATCCACGGGAATCATGAAAAGCGGCCCGAAAGTCTTCCTGCTTATGAAGAAATTGACTGGCAGGGAGGGACGGTTTATGTCGAGCCAGACTTCCCATCGTTGCTGTTTGCCAAGGACAGCGAAATATATGAGCTAGGCGGAAAACGGTGTGTCGCCATCGGTGGCGCATACAGCGTGGATAAGTATCATCGCATTGCCAACAAATGGGGTTGGTGGGCGGATGAGCAACCATCGGAGGAAATCAAGCGGCGTGTGGAAGCACGCCTTGACGCGGAGGGCTGGGCAGTCGATGTCGTTCTTTCCCACACCTGCCCGCTACGCTACATCCCCACGGAAATGTTTCTTGCCTGCGTTGACCAAAACACCGTGGACAACAGCACCGAGGTGTGGCTGGACACGATTGCAGACAGACTTGCGTATGAGCGGTGGTACTGCGGGCATTATCATGCCGATAAGACCGATGAGAAAATTCGGTTTTTGTTTCATGACTTTTTGGAAATGCGATAATCATTATGCGGCTTACGTCCTCGGCGCCTGATCCGGGTTGCGTTCATAGAAAAAGGCGGTTTT
>JGI994J12354_10002262_pt1 | contig 18855 bp, 15 predicted proteins | sample IntmicLarv3ML3BL_FD_12354 | JGI IMG/M metagenome (IMG submission 12354)
ACCGCTCCCTACTTTATTAAATCCACAAAATATGGAGGAATAAAAATATTTTAAATTTGTTAAACTCAGTAGAATCAAGAGTTATGACTTTCCGAGAGTACCAAAATTTAAAAGGGAGGAGTAGGCTCTTGGAACATTTAGAAAATTTACAAACAGAAAAAAATTTCTTTTGGCAAATCGGACACGACGCGGACGTTAACAAATTTTATAACGACTTGGGCAAGTTTCTTTTTGATTTGGAGTCTAAAGATATTCCCTATATAACGATATTTAAGACGGATTTAAAAAATCCTTTTGACGGGCTTGAAAGGCTGAATGAAATCTGGATAAAAAATATGGAAATCTTGGGCGATTTGGAAATATCAAAACTCACGGATAAAGAAAGAATGATTTCGTTTATCAGAAAATTTATTGTCGCGATTAAAATCGAAAAAACGCCGTTTACTTTTTTGGATTTGGAAAACGCGTTATATTCGACTTTGAATATGTTCATTAAAATTTATTATAAAGAATATTACGTTGAAAAAAGCAAAAATGTTTTTATCAGCAGGTTTAAGGCGTTTTTGTTCAAAACAATTTATTGGTTTAATAATTATTTGCATGAAAAAATATCTGCGACGAACACGAAACTCATGCCGAAATTATTTTATTATGATGAGATTAAAACAGAGCAAATTTTATTTTTTTACTTTTTGAATTTGTTGGGTTATCGAATTTTGATAATAGATACCAACGGCGAAAGAACCGTAAGGGACGTGCATATTTCTGGTATGCGCATAAACTGCGTTGACTACGATTATAAAAGCCCGAAAAGGGATTTGGATAAAATAAAAATAAAGATTGAAAATGTTAACACCGTTGCGCTCAGAGCCCCCCCCCCCCCAATTTCAATTTAAATCCGATTTTGTTGAATACGATTTTTGATGAAGTTCCGAAAATTTTATATCAAGAAATTCGATACCGTGAGGGTTTTAAAGTTATCAAAGATGTTGTTTACAGTCCGCAGTTGTTTTTAAAAATTGACGGCGTGCCCGAAAAAAGCGTTAACGAAAATAAAAAAATATTAAACACTTTTTATAATAAAGACTGCAAAGAATGGATTATTTTTGATTTGCCTTTTTTGGATTTTGAGGAAATCGGAGCGTGCGTTACCAACAGAGAAAAATCTTTTTCGGAATTATATTCGCATTACGATAAAAAAATTGCGAAACGACTTCAAAACGCTTGTGAGAAAGTTTTGAACGCAAATAATAATTTTTGGGATAAAAACAATGCGTTTCTTCATTCTCAAAATGCCCCAAATGCTCAAAATGCGTTTAAAATGACGGGAATAATAGCATCTGCTTTAAAATACGTTTTGCAAAATAACGTGTTCTCTTTTATGTTCAAAAAAATTGATTTGCCGTTTCAATCACCGAAAGTTATGGTAAACGATATTATGATTGATAAAATAAATGCGAGCGATAATAATAAATTAATCGGCACGACATTTTTGCTGTTTTGCTATTTTATGGGCATGGATATAATTGTTTTTTCAAGTGCGTGCGATACTTTTTTTGAAAATTATTTAAATCGGAATATGTTTAATAAATTGACGCTGAGAGAAGTTTATAATTACACACAAAGCCGAATGTTATACGATGAAATTTTAAATGATTTTAACAGCGTGACTTTTGAATTTGAAACGGACGTAACAAACGAAAACAACGGAAACACAAGTTTTTGGGAGCGACTTTCGGATTTTTTGACTAACAGATAAGAGGTGTTTTTAATGGGGTTTGCGGATAATTTTCCGATGATTTATGATTTTGTTAAAGCGGAAGAATGGCACGAAGAAAGAAAAGATGAAATCGTTAATGAATATAAAAATAAAATAAAAATAAATTCGATTATGGATATTTCGGAACTTGCAATACCCGAAATTCGCAAGTTTAACATTTTGGTTAACAGGGCGAGCGAGGTAATTATAAGATTTAAAGAATACGACGACACGCATTTAACGGATTTATTAAATGAATTTAATAAGCCTTTCTTGAAGCGTGAAGAAGTTGTAACGAAAAAGGGGCTTTTTTCTAAAAAAGTAGAAATCGTGGAACCTACTGGAATCGTGGAAGTGGATTTTAAAAAGTTTTTGGAAACGCCGAAAGACGAATTGGTTTATAAAATAGAAAAATTATATATAGAATTAATGCAGTATAAGGCGCAGTCAGAGAAAAATTTTAATGAAATATTAATCGTTAATGATGGTTTAATTGAAACGTTTAAAATTTTACTGGAGTATATTTATTTTTTAAAATCAATAGACAATGAGGAATTTGAGAAATTTATTTTTGATAAAATACAAAATATAAAAAATTGCATATTAAACGCTACAATGGTTATGGGTCAAGTTTATGATAGTCTTAAAGTGATTGCATATACTTGCGACCTTTTAGACAAGAATTTTTTGATAACTATACCGAATCTGAAAAATCTTGTTGTGATGTCCAATGATTATTTTAAGGAACAAACTAAAATCGAAAGCGAGAAAAGTTTTTTAAATTCCGAAACGGAATATTTGAAAAGTCAAAATGAAAGTGAAGAAATTAAAAAATGTTTATCTATACTTTCAAATAGTATACATTTTGATAGTGCACAATATTTACATGTAATGTTAAAAATTTTTTTAAAAACTTGACAAAAACGCTAATTCAAATTACAATTACCACGAGAATATAATTTATCAAAATGTATGCTTAACGATAGCTGATTTATCAGATTTCTTTATATTTATTCACTTCCGCTGTATCTATTCAATAAAAAATTTTTAATCGAATATTACTGAATTTTTCATGCATCTTTGCTTGGTCTTTTTTGCGTTAAACCTTTCTTAAAGAATCGCAAGAAAAAAGGAAAAGTCAAGACTGTTCCCTACATCTGTCACAAAGTAAATTATATTTTAAATGTTTATGATAAATGTGAAATTCCGTTTTATCATTTTAATGTATTTGAAGATTATTTTTACGGCGTCGGGGTTTGTTTAATTGAATGGCGACTGTTGTAAATGAAATGATTCCGCAATGCTCATTACTAAATATATCCATCATAAAAAATTGTAATGAAGTCGTAAAAAAATATGTAAATAAAAAGGATTATCATTTTTATTTCAAGTTGCCTTGATTATAAAAAAGATAATCCTAATAAACACACAGCGTATTGACATTTCATATTTTAAGGAACAATTTAGTTACATTTTAAAAATCATTAATTTTATATTCCTGCTAAAACTATGAAGTTAAGAACAAATAAAACAGTTGAAACTATTAAAATCGGGTGTAAATCTTTAACTTGACCTTTTGCGATTTTGATAAGGCAGTGGAAAATGAATCCCGCCGCGATACCATAACTGATGTTGTATGCAAGTGTAGTTATTATGATAGTCATAAAAGCAGGAATCGCTTCATGAATATCGTCCCATTTAATATCTTTAAAAGATGATGACATTAAGATACCGACAACTATTAACGCAGGTGCGGTAACTTCGCCCGGAAGAACGCCTACAACGCCCGAAAACGGGATACATAATAAAAACATAATGGCAACAACGACAGATGCTAAACCGGTTCTTGCGCCTGCGCCGATACCCGCCGCACTTTCAACGAAAGTTGTAACGTTTGAAGAACCGAGAATAGACGCCATAGAAGTTGCAACAGCATCAGAAACCAAAGCTTTTTCGATTTTTGTATTGCCGCCTTTTTCGCCGATGGACGCAAGGTCTTTTTCATCGAAGATACCGGAAACTTTTCCCGTACCGATGAAAGTACCGATTGTATCAAACGTATCTGACAAACTAAAAGCAAAAATCGTTGCGAAAGCTAAGAACAATCTGCTTGGGTCGCCGAACAAACTAGGGAAACCTGCTTTTGTGAATATAACACCAAAAGTTTCTTTTAAGCTTGAAACAGCACTCATGTCGAAGAAATTTACGCCCGCAAAACTAATCGACCCTGCAATCATTCCCGCAACAACACCGGCAACGATACCGATAAACATTGCGCCTTTAACTTTCAAAATCATAAGTATAACCGTAACTATTAATCCGAAAATAGCAACTAAAACAACCGCATCATTCAAAGCCGAAAGTTCCGGAACAGGTGCAAAACCGGGTGCAACGATAGTTCCGCCCTCACCGAATTGCTCATAGTTACCCGGGTCAATCGTGAATTTTAAAAATCCGCCGTTTTTAAGACCGATATAAGCGATAAACAGACCGATAGCCCCACCTATTGCATTTTGCAAATATTCGGGGATTGATGCAATAATTTGCTTACGTACATTTGTAACCGTAATAAAAATATTAATCATACCACAGATGAAAACTAAACATAAAGCTTCTTGCCAAGTGAATCCCAACGCACCACAAACAACGTATGTGAAAAATGCATTGAGCCCCATGCCCGCTGATTGTGCATAAGGAACATTGGCGTAAAGCCCCATTATAAGAGTACCGATAACTGATGCCAAAATTGTCGCCATAAAAACGGCACTCCAGTTCATTCCGCTTTCAGCCAGAATTGATGGGTTAACGAATATAATATATACCATTGCAAAAAAAGTTGTTAAACCACCTGTAATTTCCGTGCCAATCGTAGAACCGCTTTCGGTTATCTTAAAAAACTTATCTAAATTTTTCATTTTATTACCCTCCTACCATCCCTTTGTTTTTAGTATAAAAAAAAACTAAAAAGTTAAATGAAAAATATTAAAATGTCGCTACCCCAATATTGTATAACAAAATGAAAAATAATTAAAGTGATTTCATCAAAAAAATGTTAAAAAATTATGAATTAATATTGCAAATTTACCTAACACCGAAGTAAAATAGGCAAACAAAAGATTTATTTTCAAAAATTATTTCATAAAAAAGTTTTTGAAAAAGAATAAGTTTTTGTGAAAAATTTAGGTTCTTTCTTAACTTTAGATGCATGTTCCGCCCTGCGAAAAACGAATATCCAAAACTCAGAAAGAACCTAAATTTAAAATAGTTGATTTTTATAGTCAAGACAGCATTACATTTTCTTTGAAAATATAATGCTTATTTGGTGGGGGATTTCTGTCTTGAGTTAAAATTATTTTAAAATATCGACGGCGAATCAACTCTCAATCATGAAAGTTATCTGCGCCTCACAAACAAGCTCGTCATCGACATACGCTTTACCGAAACCTATCCCCGCGAATTTTTTTAACTTTAAAATTTCGATTTCCAAAATTAAAGAGTCCCCCGGGACAACTTTTTTTCTGAATTTGACTTTATCCGCACCCGCGAAAAAAATTAATTTACCTTTAAAATCTTCTTTGCTGTTAATATAAATACAGCCGGTTTGCGCAAGCGCTTCCAAAATCAAAACGCCCGGCATAACGGGTTCTGTGGGGAAATGCCCTTGAAAAAAAGGCTCGTTTATCGTAACGTTTTTTTTTGCAATTATTTTTTTATCATCGCCCAGATGTAAAACTTTATCCACCAGTAAAAACGGATATTGATGAGGTAAAATTTCTTTGATTTCATTTATTGTTAACATAATTAAAAACACATCCTAACTTTAAACTTATTTGACATAGTACATAATAATATCTTTCAAGAACAGAATCAAATATTTTTTTTCGGCGCAAGATTTTAACGCCCAAACTCAACAATAAATCACGAAAATTATCACGTGTGTAAAAAGTGTAATTTAGTTGTCACGTCCAAATATTACAATTATTTAAAATTTGTATTTGCATCAAATCTTATACGGAGGTTTTATTCACAAAGCATCTTTCAACGTTTTTCACTTAGCATAAATAAAGCTGAATTGCCTGCCGGCAAGTTTCTGCGAAACATTGCTTTTGTGAAAAATTGCCCACGGGCAACCGATATCTTTCGGCGACTATCTTTTTGTTTGGTCAATTGGGGGGATTTTAATGAAAAGAGATAAGAACACGATTATTTTATTGGCTGTAAATGCATTCGTGGCACTCATAATAATTTTTGTTTGTGCTTGGAGCGTTACAGAAAAAAATATTGAAAGCATCAAAAGTATTAATTTTAACGGCAACGCTTTTTCTAATCACTTTGTAACTTATGATTTGAACAAGCAACTTTCTAAAGGAAATTTCTGCATTAATGCAAAGGGCAACGAAATTATAAATAATCACGGTTCAAAAAACGCAATAGTTGAAATATCTTTTAAAGACGCAGTTTCTTACAGTACGGAAATAAGTCCGCCGGAAAATCTCAAAGAAGATTTTATTATGAGCGGCGAGACGTGGTATTTAAAAAACAAAAAATTAGATGAGATTGTTTCTGTGAATATGGATTTAAATAAATGGATTAAAATCGGCGAAAATTTTTACGCCGTAGTTCCCGTTGGGGGAAATATTTTGGTTGACGATATATTTTTAAATACATCGGATGACCTTTACGGAGTCAACGGCATTGCCTCAGAAGATTCTAAAATTACGATTTCCTATAAAGTGTCCGTTGCTTGGGCAGATGAGGAAACGGTAGAAAATTATTTCGGTGATGATGTCGCGGAAACTATTCCAAGACAGTGGTATGAATTATAATAATTAAATGCAAAAATCCCTTGCAAAGTGAATTTACAAGGGATTTTTTGTTATTTTAAAAGCCTGCCAAAAAATCAAGAACACCTACACATGAAATTTTTTATCATGTCGGGTTGTAAATTTTATAGTATAAGCAACCATTAGATTTTTTCGGAAAGAACTAAAAAAAAGCCGACCCAAATTCAGGTCGGCTTTTTATACTTTAACTTTATTTTTTTAAAGAAATAACAACGTGTCTGTACGGCTCTTCACCTTTGCTATAAGTTGAAATATATTTATCGCCTTGCAAAGTCGAATGAATAATTCTTCTTTCAAATGAACTCATAGGCTCTAAATAAAAATCTTTTCCGGTAAGTTTAACTTTTTTAGCAAGATTAACAGCCAATTTTTCAAGCGTATCTTTTCTTCTTGCGCGATAATTTTCAGCATCCAAAGAGATGTTAATATAAGGCGCATTCCCTTTATTAACGGCAAGATTAACGATATATTGCAACGAGTCCAAAGTCTGTCCTCTTTTTCCGATTACAACGCCGATATCCTCGCCTTTTAATGTGATGTCAATCCTGTTATCTTTTTCAACGATATCAAAATCGATAGTGATTTTCATACATATAAAAACTTCTCGCAAAAAGTTTTTCGCTGTGCTGACCGGGTCAAATTTCAGTTTGGCAGAAATCTTAGCAGGCTTAGAGCCGAATCCCAAAAAGCCTTTTGAGCCTTGGTCAATAACTTCATATTCTATGTTTCCGATAGTGGTTTTCAATTCCAAAACAGCTTGCTCTAAAGCCTCTTCAACTGTTTTGCCTGTTTTTTCGATAGAGAGCATAATCAATCCATCTCCTTTTTCCTAGAATAAAGTTTATTCAAGATGATTTGTTGTAAAATCATCACAAGGTTTCCTGTTATCCAATACAGACCAACACCGACAGGCGTTGTTATTGTGAAGAATGCCATCATAAGGGGCATCATAATTAACATATTTTTTTGCGTAGCCATCATCGTATCGTTGCCGCCGCTTGAACTTTTTTCTTGTTGCTTCATCATGATATATTGTTGAATGAAAGATGTTGCACCAGTTAAAACTGCAAGGATGATTCCCGGCGCTGTAAGTCCCGCACCGTCTGTAAGTCGAAGCCCCAAAAAGTTTTGCATTCCGACAACTTGATTAGCGTATCCTAAAAGTTCCGTTCCCGTGCTTGAAAGTGAATCCGGAATCGCGCTCACAAAAGCACTCCAGTCTTCCTCTTTAAATAAATAAATAATTCGCGCCAATTGCTCCGGTATCTCTATCGCAACTTCAATGCTTCCGTTAGGCGGTATTTTTGTATTCGCGATAGGTATAATCGCCGCCAATAATTCTTGTGACGAAGAAATCGTTTCTGAAATTTTTGTAACATACACATCATGTAGCGCACCAATATATTTATAAGAATTATTCATAACACTTGTAAGCGCAAAAAATATCGGCATCTGTATGAACATCGGCAAACAACCCGACAAAGGATTAACGCCTTTTTTAGCATACAAAGTTTGTATTTCACTATTTAATTTTTGTTGAGATTCAGGGTCTTTTCCGGAATATTTTTTCTTGATTTTATCCATTTCCGGTTGAATCTCTCTCATTTTAGCACTGCTTTTATATGTGTTAATCGAAAAAGGTATCATCAACAATCTAGCCAACAATGTGAATATTATAATCGTAATACCCAAAGTGTTGGTTGTAGTAAAATTAGATACAAAATTAAAAATAACGTCCATAATCGAGCCTAATACTTTTGCGATAGTGCCTATCAACGCACCCGGTTCTTTTTGTACCAGCCGATTTAAAAAAAGATTAATTAACAAAAAAACTTCCTCCTCAAATTCCTACTATTCCCAGAAGTTTCAGAACTTCTATTTCCAAAAGTTTGTGGCACAGGGTCATATCCGCCTTTTGAAAAGGGATGACACCTTAAAATTCTTCCGACTCCCAAAAAAACACCCTTAATAACGCCATATTTGGAAACAGCCTCATAAGCATATACGGAGCAAGTAGGATAAAATCTACAAGCATTGGGCAACATCGGCGAAATAAATTTTTTATAAAATTTCAAACTTGAAAGTAAAAATCTTTTCATTGAAAGCAACCCTTCTTTAATTGCAAATTGCACGAAACTACTTCTTTATAAAAATGTTTTGTTTTTTTAATAAATGGATTAGTGAAGATTTAATTTCCAAAAAACTCAAACCTTTTGCGGTTGCTCTGGCGATGACAACAATATCAAAACCGGAATCAACACTATCCTCCGTAAGCCTGTAGCTTTCTTTAATAAGCCTCGTAACGCGGTTTCTGACAACGCTGTTACCGACTTTTTTGCTGACGGAAATCCCCAGCCTATTAAATCCAGAATTATTTTTCAAAACATATACAACCAAATTTTTGTTCACATAAGACTTTCCTCTGTTGTAAACTTTTCTGAAATCTGAAATTCTTTTTAATGACGAGGTGAATTTCATGAAAATCCCCCCAAGAAACTTTTTAAAATAAATTATGTAACGTATCGCGTGTCAAAAAAGACTTCCTGATGTCGGTGAACAAATCTTTAAAATCATTTAAAAATTTATTCACCGACACCGGATTAAACAGGTCAAAGCGTATAAAATACAGCTTTGAAACAAAATACATTTCCTCTTAATATTTCGGAGTTCACAAAAAAACTCCGCAACAGTCATCGATTATACTAAAACAAAAACAAAGGCCTGCATAAAAGCGGCCCTCAATATCTCAGACTTTATTTAATATCAAGCAGATAATATTTTTCTTCCCTTTTTACGTCTTCTTGCCAGTACGGCTCTACCGGCTTTTGTTTGCATTCGGTTTCTAAAACCATGAACTCTGCTTCTCTTCCTCTTTTTAGGCTGAAAAGTCATTTTCATAACGATGTACCTCCTCGAAATTCTATACTAAAGCAAAAGTGAATTTGCTTATGTGCCAATTCGTATTATATTAGATATGCTTGCGATAGTCAAGAATATTATATATCAAAAATATAAGCTGACTTTAAAACTCTTGTCAGATTTGAAATCCGGCACAGATTAAGTTTTAAAACAAGCGAATCGGATTAAAATAATTTTATTGTGTTTTTATATTAAACGCAACTACATAAGTCCACGACGCTTATAATAAGCTAAAACGATAACTTTGCCGCGTTAAAAATCGCAAAATTAATCGAGCACACAAAAACACAATAAAATTTTAAAAATATAATTAAAAATTTTTTGGATACATTTAAAGAATAAATTTTTATAAGTTTAATAGATTAGACACGTGAATTTGCTCTTTCCAAAGCGAAAAGAACGTCCACAAATTTTGCATTGTTTTCTGTTTTCTTTAATCTCTCAACGACCTGCTCATTAACCTCGATTGCATTCGGTATGTTACTCATGGATTTCCTCAAGATATACATCGCATCAAGTTCATCGGGTGATAATAAATATTCTTCTTTTCTCGTTCCTGATTTAATAACGTCGATAGCAGGGAAAATTCTCTTTTCGGATAATCTTCTGTCCAGTATAAGTTCCATATTTCCGGTTCCTTTAAATTCCTCGAAAACCATATCGTCCATTTTGCTTCCCGTATCGACCAACGCAGTGGCAAGAATCGTTAATGAGCCGCCCTCTTCGATATTTCTGGCTGAACCGAATATTTTTTTCGGCATATATAAAGCCGCAGGGTCTAGACCGCCGGACAATGTTCTTCCGCTTGGCGGAACGGTGAGGTTATACGCTCTTGAAAGTCTTGTAATACTATCTAATAAAATTACGATATCTTTTTTTTGTTCAACTAATCTTTGCGCTCTTTCCAAAACCATTTCGGAAACTCTTTTGTGATTTTCCGGCAATTCATCAAAAGTAGAATATATAACTTCAACGTTATCGCCGGAAATTGAGCGTTTCATATCCGTAACTTCTTCCGGTCTTTCATCTATTAAAAGAACTATCAAATGTATTTCCGGATGATTATTCAAAATAGCTTTCGCGATTTTTTTAAGCAAAATGGTTTTACCTGTTTTCGGCGGCGCAACAATCATACCCCTTTGTCCTTTTCCGATAGGAGCCAATAAATCTATAAGTCGTGTTGAAAGTTCTTCTTTTTTTGTTTCCAAAGTTAATCTTTCCTTAGGATATATAGGTGTCAAAGTATCGAAACTCGGACGTTTTGCAGAAAGTTCCGGGTCATCGCCGTTAACGCTTTTAACCAATAATAACGCGCTGAATTTTTCGTTTTCTTTAGATATTCTTATATTTCCGCGAACCAAATCACCCGTTTTTAAATTAAATCTTCTTATTTGCGATGGTGAAATATAAATATCACGCGGTCCGGGCAAATAATTATCCATTCTCAAAAATCCGTAACCGTCCGCGAGAACTTCCAAAACGCCTTCTTCGATTACTCCGCTGTTGAGTTGTTCCATATTAGCCGCCCATTCGCTTTTCGTTTGGGTTTCGCGTCTTGGTCTTATATTTTTATCGGTTGAATCATTGTCGCTACTATTTGTATTTTCAACGTTGGGTTTCGCCGCCGCGGTTGTTTCGGCAGGCTTTCCTTCTGTTTTTGCAACTGTTTTGGTTTCGGGTTTCGTTTCTGTTTTCGCAGCTGTTTCTTTTTCCGTTTCTTTTTCGATAAATTCAATTAACTGAGCTTTTCTATATTTAGTGACTCCTTTTAAACCGAGGTTCTTTGCTTTCTCACGCAAATCACTGAGAGTCATATTCGCTACTTCCATAGTTCCTCCTTCTTGATTGTCTTGATTGTTTAGACGCGTTGCACATTCCGAGCATTAAGGGATAATAAGCGTTTGTCCTAATTTAATTGCATCATTATCTAAACCGTTTGCATCAATAATTCTTTGGTAACTTCTATGATTTCCATAGAATTTAATTGAAATTTTGCTTAAAGTATCATTCTCTTGAACAACATAAGTAATAGGTTCCGGTTTCGGCTCGGGTTCTGCCACCACCACAGGGCTTAACGGTATAATTTCATTCGCTATCGGAGGATTTACAGAAGATAAACCTGACTCTTCGTTAGATTCCTCCACGATTTCCGGAGTAGGGTCTGCTTCCGCTACCGCCGTGCTGTCAGAAGTCAATTTTGCCAATTCACTTTTTAAAGATTCTATTTCTGCATACAAATCTTGATTTTGGCTGATAAAATTTTCAACCTCTTCATCTGTGTATTGAGGTTTGCCCGAATCCCCAACTTCATCAAGTTTGCCCGAATCTTTGCTTTGCGCAGCGAAGTAACACGTTATTACTAAAAAAACAAGAAAAAGTCCAAATAACACCTTTCCTCCGACGCCGGAATTATATTTATTCCGCGGAGTGTCCCCTTTTATGTAATCATCGTCTTCGTTTTCTGTAACATCATCATCGTAGTCTAAAAAATCTTGAGCAACAAAACCTGAGCTGTAAAGCAAAAGGTCTTTGTCACTGCTGTCCTCTTCCTCCTGTAAAAAATCGTCAACAACCGTGTCGTCAAGCTGAACATCTTGTTCTCTTTCGACTTCGCTCATTAAATTTTCTACAATTCGGTGGGAATTAACGCTGTCATCAATTTCTTCAACTTGAACTTCTCTGAACCCCTCAAAAAAATCTTCGTCGTACTCATCAATACTTTCCTCTGTCGTGTTTTCTTTTCCCAGAAGTTCTCTTTCAACTTCGAGTTCTAATTTTAAGTTTAACTCGTCTTCTATCTTTTGTTGTCGTTTCACCGACTACACCTCCAAAACTCTTTAAAAATAAGTTAGTCAATTTAAATCAAAAATGAATTATTAAAATATGAAATTCCTGAAAAACAAATTGAAATTGTCAAGGCGACATTATATATATTGAGAAAATATAATATTTATTCGCATCGCGAAAATAAAACTGCCTTGAATTAAAAATAATTTTCGTAAATTTGTTTTATGCCGATAACCATGATTGCAAATTACGTCTTTCAATTATGAATTTAAAATGCATCAAGAAAATTTCTCTTGATTTAAAAAATTTAGAACGATAAGAGCAGACGTTTTTCATAACCGAATTTTTTATTACAAAAAACCGATAATAATTACAACGAATATTTTAAATTTAAAAAATCCGTATTTAACTCAAGGCAAAGAGCAGCAATTAAACATCGCCTGCCTCGACGGTTTTTGTAAGCGCTCATAGATAAGCATATTTATAGTATCTATTCTAATATATAGCAATTATACATAATTTTATTCTTAATTTCAATATTGTATTTCATAAATTTGTGTGTGTAAATTTTTTGTGATACAAAAAACATTGATTATGCACTTTCATTTTCAGAAAGCATTGTTGCTATTAACGCCATTGTGTAATATAATTTACGTATGGATTGATACGCCGTCGGGCAGCGCGTAAATTTCACGCGAGTTTTCGATATTGTCGATAAGGGGATATGACAATTTCCTTATTATATCATACCAGACAAAATTTAAAAGCAAAAATAATTTACATTAGTGTGACAAATATTTGTCGTTTCCGTAGTGTCTGAATTTCGTAAGTGCAGACAAAACTTAATCAGCATAAAAATTTTTCAAAGTATTTTCGTTTTGTGAAAATTACTTTTCTGTTTATAAGCCATAAAAAGGACGTGATTTAATGGAAATTAATAAAATTAATGAAAATCAAATTAGGATTACCATAAGCAACGATGAACTTTTAGAAAAAAATATAAATATTTCGGAATTGGATTATTCTTCAGACCAATCAAGAAAAGTTTTTCAAGAACTTTTGGAAGAAGTTTCTCTCAACTATGATTTCAGATTGGAGGGTGTTCCTTTAATCGTTGAAGTTACGCCTAATTCTAAAAATTTTCTGGATATTACGGTTACCAAAGTTACAAATCCCGAAGAAATCGCGAAGAGATTCAGTTCGTTTCTTCCGAATTTAAAAAATATCGAAAGTGCTATTTCCGAAAGTGTCGGAGAGTTTCTTGATATTTATGCGAAAGAACTGGAAAACGGAAACGACGGCGTTATTGAAATGACGCGTGTGCACAAACTGCCAAGGACAAACGATTCGACAAAACCTCTTTCGGATAATAAAGAATTGGTCAATGCTCTTCGCAAAAGTTTGGCTAAAAATTATATTATGGTTTACTCTTTCAAAGATTTAGATACCATCGTTAATGTTTCAAAAAGACTTTCCGACGGTTTTAATTCAAAAAGCAGTGCTTATAAATATGATAATAATTTTTATCTTGTTATAGAAAACAGCCGAGAAAAAAAGCCGACAAATATATTATATGAGCTTGTGTTATCCGAATACGGCGAAAAGCAAAAAGCTACGTATTTAACGAAAACTTTTTTATCCGAACACGGCGAGAAATTTATTAAAGCCAATGCGGTTGAAATTTTAAGCGCGTATTTGTAATTTAAAAATATCGAAAAAATTGTGCCGAGTGCATTTTTTATTATCGGTAAAAAGGGGGAGAATTATACATGGATATAAACGGCATTATCGGTGCGGTTATCGACAACACATATAAAATTAACGAAGTCGCAAAAAGCGATAACCGTCTTGTCACCTATAACGCGATTGACAGGGATGGTGCGCATTTTCAAACTATCAGATTAGTTAACGATTTGAATGATTCTTTTTCCAAATTTGAAAATCTCGAAAAGTTTTTGCAAAAATTTTCCCTTTCAAATATTCCCTCTTTCGTGAAATCGTATCACGGAAAAATTGACTGTTTGATAGTTTTAAAAAAGCACGAGGGGATTTCGTTGGATAAATATTTGGCGTCGTTAAACCAAAAAATTGATTACAGACAGGGCTTTTATTTTTTAAAGCAACTGTTTCTTTCCGTGGATATCGCCGCCAGAAATAATATTTGCGTGGATTTATCTTTAGATTCCGAAATTTTGGTTTCCTCTTCGGGGATTGTCGTTAATAATCCTCTGAGTTTTGAAATAAATCAAGATGAAATAATTAAGAAAATGTGTAATTTATATTTTAAAATATTAACGGGCGATGATTTTTACAGGTCATCTGCGAGAGTTTCTCATTACAATGTGAGATTACCTCTTGAATTGGATAAATTTATAGATGATGTTTTGAGAGGCGTAATAACTTTCAGAAGTGTTGAAAATTTCGCCAATACGCTTGCGGATAAAGTTATTTTCAGCTATTTTGACAATAAAGCTCCCGTCGGCGACACGGCTACAAAATCAAAATTTACTAAAATTATGTATACTCTTTTTATTATTGGGATAACATTTACGCTTACTATTCTCGCTTTAATTATCTTCATCGTTGTTCCCTTTTTAAAAAATGTTTATTCGGAAAGTTCGCCGTTTAATGATTACGCTTACAATGATTATTATGATTACGAATATGAAAAAATAGATTTGTATTCGGAAGAAAATCTTTTGAAATTTGATGAATATTTCAATTCGTTTAAAAAAAGATATTTCGGGTATGAAATTTCGGAAAAAGATATTTTATATGATGCCGATAATTATGCAAAAAGATTTACTTACTATTATTTGCAAAATGTAATTAAAAATAAAGACAATTACTATATTAAATATTATGACAACCAAAACTCGGGAAACCGAATTTATAAATCTTCGAATAATAAACACGATGAACTTATAAATTATTTCATTATGAATTTTGCGTGTACCGTAAATGATGAAATTTATTTTTCGCATAACGAAGATAATTATTATTTATATTCCATAAACAGCGACGGAACAGACTTAAAATGCATTTTGGAAAGACCTGTTTCGCATATTCAAACGAACTCCGCAAAAGATAAACTTTATTTTGTTATGTATATGGACGAGGAAGAGTTGATTCCTAAATTATACAGTTCCGACTTGGACGGAAAAAATCTGAAAATTCATACGGATTCTTATAAAAATAAAGATTATCAAATATTTCAATATGCCGAAATGCAAGATGTTATTTCAAAAATCGGAATGGACGCATATGAAAAACTTAATATAAAATATGATTATAATAAAATAGACTTCAAATTTGCCGATGATAAAATTTATTATATTGATGATTCGGAATATGAATATGATTTTTATGAGTTTGTGGACGGCGAATCGGATATCAAAATAAAAGACGCTGTTTACGAGGGAATTATAGCCGATAATAAACTGATTTATATTGATGATGAAGATTTTCATTTGAAAATATATGACCTCGAAAGCGAAAAAACCGAAACAATTTATAAATATGTCGATGATATCATTGATTATCACGACGGCACGCTTTACATCAGAGTTTTTGATGAGGACGAAAATTATACTTCCAGATTTATTGAGTTTAAAAAGGAAAACGGAAAATATCAAGAAATAAAAACTAAAAATGATACAAATAAAAAAGAACCCGATACCATTTAAGGTTCTTTTTTATTTTCGGGTATTTTTTGTTGGGGCGACTGATGTCGGTGCTCTTTTTATTTGCGCTTAAAAATAAATTTCTCTTTCGTATAAAAAATAAAATATACTTTGCAAGGCGGAAAACACATGCGCTTTTACTTAAAATTGACAAATCAGAAAATCAAGAGAATTTTTATATATTAACGATTTTCGGTTCAAAATAAGCTCAAACGGTCGTTATTAATATACTGATTTTTATAGTCGATATAGGAAGTAAGAACGCGCGGTTTTTTTAATTCGAGGCAATGCTCGCCTTGAATGGTATGTGTAACGAAGTTTCAGTCTTGTTTGGGGTAAACTGAGATATCGGACACTTTTTAAAAACTTGATTTTTATGACGGAAAAAATTGACCGATAGATAAAAAACTACTGATTAAATAAACCGTTAACACAAGAAAAATGCGGAGCATTTGCATATTTTTCTTTGCTGAGAAAATGCTTTATAAAATACAAATAAGGGAGATTTAAATTACTATGGGGAAGAATTTTTATTTCGCAACACGGGCATTTGTATTACTTTTGATAACACTACTTTTTTTAAATTTTTTACCGATGGAGTGGGCAAAGGCGAATCCTACATTTGAGTTTGACGATGCTTGGTACGAACGTTCTGACGGAAACAGCTATACTATTGAAAATGCCAATCAATTGGCGGATTTAGCAAGGCGAGTGAATGATTACAATTCGTTTGAAGGCAAAATAATAAAATTAGCGAACGACATTGACTTAGGCGGGATTGATTGGACGCCGATTGGCTCAAAAGTTAATTATTTTAAGGGTGAGTTTGACGGTGGCGGACATAAAATAACGGGATTGAAAATTGCAAACAATAAAAGTAACGGATATGAAGGGCTGTTCGGAGCGGTTTCGGGAGCAACGATAAAAAATCTCAGACTTGTTGATATTGATATAAAGGTTTCAGGAAATGAGGCTGCAAGCGATTATGTCGGCGGACTTCTGGGCTTGGGTCTGGAATCTACGAAAATTGAAAATTGCTCTTCGAGCGGAATTATTATCAGTGACGGCATGTTTATCGGCGGACTTGTCGGGAATTTAGAAAGTAAAACCTTAGACTCTGTTATTTCAAATTGCTATAGTTCAGTAAACGTTACTTCTGACGGTGAACGTGTCGGCGGACTTTTGGGAGACGGCAATCGTGTAAAAATTTATAAGTGTTATTCAACGGGAAAAGTCGTAAGTAGCGGCGACATTGTCGGTGGTCTCATCGGTCACTTGGCAAGTGGCGAAATTAATGATTGCTATAGTTTATCAGATGTCATCGGTAAAAATTATGTCGGCGGTCTTTTAGGAGTAATTTCAGTCATGCATATTAACAGATGTTATGCAACGGGAAGCGTAGAGGCAACGGGAGAAGTTGCGGGGGGTCTTGTCGGCTCGTTTACAAGTACGGCACAAGGAGATAAAATATTAAATTGTGTGGCTTTAAATGAAAAAGTAATAATGCAGGGGGTTTCCAAAGATGCTATCGGACGTGTTGTCGGAACAATTATCGGAGCAATCGGAAACAGTGTTTCATGCAGCAATAATTATGCTTTTAATGAGATGGAATTAAGTAACAGAAAAGCAAAATCTCATTTAGATGAAAAAGACGGCGAAGATATAGATGCAAATAATTTATCCGAAGTTTGGAAAGAATTTAACGATGACGGCGATAAATGGATTATCGAATACGGCAAACTTCCGACTCTTAAAGGCGATGGTGCGGATTCGGTTTTAGGCGGTGCGGAAAATCAAAATAACGGTAAATATCCTCTTCATATTGTACCTAAATCAGAAAAATGTGATATCACAAGTTTTGTAATTAACGGCGTTGAGGGTGTTAATTCTAATATGGACTCTGATGCGGACGGTAACATAATAATAAATATTAAACTTCCGCATAAATATAAAAAAGATGTTAAAAGTCTTATTCCCGAAATTAAAGTTTCGGACAAAGCTGAATATGGCATTATAGAATTAGCAAATTCAAATTCGGACGAATCGGAAAATTCAGAGGCACAAGATTTTTCACAGGACAGAAGATATATTGTCAATGCGGAATATGAAAGCAAATATCAAATTTATGTCATTAAAGTTGAGTTTGAAAAAGCATCAAACGATGCAACTTTGGCAAGTTATTCCATAGAGGGTTCTACAAATTATAAAATCGAAGACAATCCAAACTCGGCGAATCCGAATACAGATACGGAACATATCACGGCGTATGTAAAAGATGATACGACAAGTATAATTATCGGCGCAACAGCGAAAGACGGAAACGCAACTATCGTCGGTAAGGGTGAAAAAATTCTTGCGAACGGCAGTGTATTTGAAATAGTTGTTACCGCAGAAGACGGGGTAACAAAAAAGACTTACGTTATAACCGTGGTAAAAGAAGTCGCTGATAATAACAACAGCTTAGGCGGAAACGGAAATACGGGAGGCGGAGCAGGAAATAATAACAACTCAGGAAATTCTTCGGGTGGCGGAAGTGTAGCAGGAAACGGAAACTCGGGAAATACGGGAGGTGGAACAGGAAATAATAACAACTTCGGAAATTCTTCGGGCGGCGGAAGTATAGCAGGAAATGGAAACGGCTCGGGTGGTGGCGGAAACGGAATTACAGGGGACGGCGATTTTGGCGGTAACGAAACGGGTAACGGCGTCGGTACAGGCGGAACAACGCAAAACTCAAATTCGGGAGTTAGATTTGATGATGTAAACGCATCGGATTGGTTTCATAACAATGTATATCTTGCGAATGACAAAGGCTTGATGAAAGGCGTTTCCGATACGGAATTTGCTCCGAATCTTGAATTAT
>JGI994J12354_10002263_pt1 | contig 18842 bp, 19 predicted proteins | sample IntmicLarv3ML3BL_FD_12354 | JGI IMG/M metagenome (IMG submission 12354)
GCGCCTAAATCTCTTAATTGAAAGTAATTTCTGTCATTGATGTTATAGGCTCTTACGGCGGATTCTTCCCCGTCGATTAAAATCGTTGAGGTTGTCGGCAGAACCGTGTTTCCCAGCGCGCAAACGGCAAGTACGCCGAAAAGCAGACTAAATACTATAAGCAATCCTATCGAATATTTTTTTGCCATTTTTTTTCCTCCTTGGGTTTTATTGTAAGATTCAGTTAATTCAATCAATAAGACACAATTTCCAAACTGTCTATTCTAACTTTCACTTCGTCAGCGTTACCATTCGTTAAAGTGATATGCGTTATTTTTTCGCCTTTATCTACAACAAAAATCGCAATTAATTCATCCCTCATATCTGTATGCTGTTTAAACCCTGGGTTATCAAATACATCCCTCGTATCAAGTTGTTTATATGTTTTGTTATTCTCACACACTAAATCCTTGATTATATCGCTGTAATAGCTTCCTCCTGAATGGTTTTCAACAGTATACAAAACAAATATAAATTCAGATGTTTCGGGGTTATAAGGAGTATGCGTTTGCGATCGCATCCAGCTGGTTACGGTAACCGTCCTTCCTTGAAATTCCACAGTGCCGATAAATTCAGGTGAAACAGTCGCAGGAGCACTTGTCGGATCGGGGCTTCGCGTCGGTTCCTTTGTCGGAACAGGAGTGCTCGGTTTTTCCGTCGGTCCGTTTGTCGGCAATTCCTCTTCCTTTGTGCTGATTAAAACTGTGTTGTTCTCTTCGTCCCAATCAACCTCAAACCCGACAGCCTCTCCTAAATCTCTCAGTTGAAAGTAATTTCTGCCGTTCACATTATACGCTTCAATGTCGGCTTCCTCGCCGTCAACCAAAATTTTTGAAGCCGTTTTGACAGCGGTTAATTCAATTTCATCGTCTTTTGTCGTCTCCGGTTTTTCCGTTACGCCGTCGGTAAAAATCAAAACAGTGTCGTTTTCGCTGTCCCAATCTACGCCAAAGCCTACTTCCGCGCCTAAATCTCTTAATTGAAAGTAATTTCTGTCATTGATGTTATAGGCTCTTACGGCGGATTCTTCCCCGTCGATTAAAATCGTTGAGGTTGTCGGCAGAACCGTGTTTCCTAACGTGCAAACGGCAAGTACGCCGAAAAGCAGACTAAATACTATAAGCAATCCTATTGAATATTTTTTTGCCATTTTCTCCTCCTTGGGTTTATGAGAAATCATTCGTAGCAATTATAACATCATATATTAGCCATTGCAATTTAAAATTTAACACATTCCATTAAAAAATCCTTGCGCTTTGTCCCCTTTCGTGGTAATATTCCATATAATAAAAACAGATGTGCTTGTGGGGCGGATTAATGGACAGAAAACGCTTTGAAAAAACCGGGCTTTACATCGTCCAAGAGGCGGCATTGCCCGAAGTAATATTAAAAACGCTCGAAGCAAAGGGATATTTAGAGCGCGGAACAGACAAAACCGCTCAACAGGCGGCGGCAAGAGCGGGAATAAGCCGAAGTGCTTTCTATAAATACCGTGACATGGTTTTCCCCTTTTACGAAAACAGCCGCGGAAGAACGGTCACTTTGGCGTTTAACCTTGACAACAAAAAGGGAGTTCTGTCAAACGTGCTTAACCGCGTGGTTGACTATGGCGCAAACATTTTGACAATTAATCAAAACATTCCGCTGAATAAAATCGCCAACGTCACCTTAACGATTGAAACAGTCGGGGCGGACGGCGATTTGCAAACACTTATCGACGAGCTTTCAAAAAGCGGCGGGGTTTTGTCAATAAAAACAATAGCAAGAGAATAGGAGAGGCTTTATCAATGGAAAAAACATCATTTGCAAACATAGCAATACTCGGTTATGGAACGGTCGGAAGCGGTGTGTTTGAAGCTTTGAGCATGAATGCCGACAGCATTGAAGAGAAAACAGGGCGCGAGGTGTCTGTGAAAAGGGTTCTCGATTTGCGCGATTTCCCGGGCGACCCTGCTGAGCCTTTAATTACACATGATTTTAATGACATTTTAAATGATGATTCAATTGAAATCGTCGCGGAAGTGATGGGCGGAATGAACCCCGCTTATTCGTTCACAAAGGCGTTGCTTTCAAAGGGTGTAAGCGTTGTCACGAGCAACAAAGAACTGGTTGCTTCACACGGGGCAGAGCTTTGCGAACTGGCATGCGAAAACAACGCGAACTATCTGTTCGAGGCAAGTGTGGGTGGAGGCATTCCCATTATAAGACCGCTGAGAGAAGCGCTCACAGGCGACAGAATTACTAAAATATCGGGCATTTTAAACGGCACGACAAACTATATTTTAACGGAAATGAAGAACGGCGCAGATTACGGTGACGTGCTTAAAGAGGCTCAACGGCTCGGGTATGCCGAACAAAACCCCGAAGCAGACGTTGAGGGACATGATTCCTGCCGAAAAATTGCGATTCTTCTTTCGCTTGCGACAGGCGGACAAATTGATTACACAGACATTCACACCGAGGGAATAAGCCGCCTTACGCAAGCCGACATAGCGATTGCAGAAATGTTCGGTTTGTCTGCCAAGCTGATCGCGTCGGGTGAAATCAGCAAAAATGGTGAAATCACTGCGTTTGTTTCTCCTGCGCTGGTTGAAAAAACCGCCCCTCTTTCGACCGTAAACGGTGTTTTTAACGCTGTTATGGTCACGGGAAACATCGTGGGTGACATAATGTTTTACGGTTCAGGTGCGGGAAAGCTTCCTACGGCAAGCGCTGTTGTTGCGGATGTGATTGCCGCGGCTAAACATAAAGGCGTGAACATTCCCATTATTTGGTCAAAGGATAAACTCTATGTTAAGCCGTTTTCGGAAAGTGTAAGCTCGAAGCTTGTCACAGTTTCTTTCTCCGATAAGAACAAAGCGATTGAAAGCATTGAAGCCGCTTTCGGAAAAAAAGCCGCCGAAACGCTTTTGTTCCCATCGGAATTTAGCGGGACGGCCGCTTTTGTTACCAATGCGGCTGCTGAAAGCGACACCTCAGCTCGTTTGGATAAGCTGTCGAGCGGTGCAGGGATTGCAAGGGTTGTTGGTTCGCTGCGGTTGATTTGAAGTAAAACCTATTTTTAACGTAAACAACTATACACAGCTACGTCTAAAAACCTGTGCGAAACAGGTTTTTAGACGTAGCTGCCAATTTTAGGCTTGTCAATTTTATGTGTGTCATAAGCGTTGCAATTCTCAATTCTTAAAATTTCTCTATTATGAAGATTACAATTTCAAATGTAACCTTTCCTCACGTCAGGAATAGATTATATTATTGGCATGTCAATAATATAATCGACGAGGAGGCAATAAAAATGATTTTGTTCGATGATGATCTGTGTTTCGGAAAAGAACAAAAAATTGAAACGCAGAGCTGTGAAGAGAACAAAAAATTGGCGGAAGCATATGTTCCGATGCAAAAGCCGGGGCGAATTTATCCGCCCGAAAAGGCGTTGATAAAAGGCACGGTTTTCCCTGAACTTTATCGCCCATATCAAACCTGCGATTTTGGCGGCAACAACGGTTATAACCCGCCAAAATTCTTCTGGGAGGCGGAATTATGACCGAATATGAAAACAAACCGAATCACGAGCTTTTGAAACATTTGACAAAATTAGATTTCATGGCGACGGATTTAGCTCTTTATTTAGACACACATCCACATGACAAAGAAGCGATAGATGCCTACAACAGCGTAATTTCCGAAGCGGAAAGCGTAAGATGTGAATATGAAAAGCAGTGCGGTCCGCTCTTGTCTTTCCGTTGCAAATCCGACAACAACAAGTGGTCATGGATAGACGACCCGTGGCCGTGGCAAAAACAATTCAACTATAAAGAAACACCAGAACAGGAGGGCTATTATGTGGGTCTATGAGAAAAAACTGGAATATCCCGTGAAAATAACCAAGCCCAATCCTAAACTCGCCAAAATTATCTTAGAGCAATATGGAGGGGCAGATACCGTTAGGTAAAATAATCGGCTCAAAGCCAGTAAAATCAAGGGTTGTCAGGTTTTTGAAAAATTCAGCCAAATTTTCTCTAAATATGCCGATAATTCTTTTATTCTCTTGTCTTCTTGCTCTTTTGTCGGGGGATTCACAACGATAATTTTTATGGGTTCATTTTTATTCATGTCATAGCTCCTTTTCATATTTTATGAAAAGAAAGCTGTTTGCTATTACAATGAAATGATTTTTCTAAGCACTTCTTTAATGGGGTGCTTATTTTATTTCAAATATTATTGAAAGAAAGGATTTGATAAAAAATAATAAGTATAATAACAGACATAGACAGCTTCAATTTAAAAGACTGGCTATGGAGTGGAGCATTAGACACACTTAAAGTAATTACAGAGCAAGACAAGTTGCATGAGCTGATGTATTTGTTGGAAAAACTATATCCCGAACCGACAGACATCACGACAATAAATGATTTGCTGTGGTTTGAATCGGACTTTATCTATGAGCAATTAGATATAAATTTAGATGATGATAACGACTTAAAGATTGGATTGTAAGACATCACATAGAACTTGTCATATTTGTGAAACAAGCACCATAAAATAAAATTAAAGTTCTTTTAAATCTCTTAAAAAAATGTCTTTCCAGCACGTTACAAAACTTTCCGATGAGGGAAGACACTAAAATTTACAATATAATCCAAGTCATAATGCTGTGAAATGCTGTAATTACGCACTTCTAACGTAGTAATAGTGGGGTGTCGGCTGATGAGGATTACCCGACACCCCACTATTACTACGTTATTATTACAGTAGAGAAGTGCGTACAGCATAATAAGTATAGTAATAGTAGGGAGTGTGAGTGTGTGTGGAGTTAGTAAATAAAGATATATATATATTAAGATGGGTATGGAAGTTTAGGTTTTGTTTGGGTAGGCATATAAAGGTGTTGGTGGGGTTCGGTGGGGTTCGGGCGACGGACAGACGGCTCAAAACTTTAGTTGACGGTGGATATTTAGCCCGAAAGAAATATTTATACAGTATGCCTTACCTTTACACACTTACCCACAAAGGACGAGTTTTGTTAGGAGTTAATAAACGTGAAGATATAATACGGGTTGACCGAATTAATCATGATATTCATGTTTTGGAAACGGTCGTTTTTTATGTGGTTAAAAATAATGTTTCCATTGATAATATCGTAAGTGAAAAGGAATTGCATATAAAAGACGGGTTCGGAGCGAGGAAACATCACCCCGATTTTGTTATTCTGCTTTCAAATAAAAAATATGCAGTTGAGATTGAGTTGAACCCGAAAAATAAAGAACGGTTAGAAAAAAATATCCGTGATAACTATTTGAATTTCGATAAGCAAATTTGGGTTTCGGATAACAACAAGGTTTTAGAGCTGATTCAAAAGTTTAAAAATGAATATTCAGGCATTGAGATTATTCATTTAGAGGAAGTGTTGAACTATGTCAGAGAACGATATTCTTAATATTGTTTTTATTTTGATAATATTAGTGATTTTTGTAGCTCTGCTTAAATTTATCCAAATCATAAAATCAAGTACGGACGACCTTTTCAACTTTGAACGTGATTATGAAAGAAGTACGAATAAGCCGACCTTGAAAAAAGAAAAACAAGAGGGCGAATCAACATTGATTGGTGTTTCGCCGAACAGAAAAAACGTGTTTATACCCAATAATGCAAAACACGTTTTTGTTTGTGGCACAACAGGAAGTGGAAAAACAGTAGTATTATCAAATTTCATTAAAAGTGGAGCAGATTATAATTATCCGATGTTGATTGTTGACGGCAAAGGGGACACCGACACAGGCTCTTTGCTGAAAATTATAGAAAATCTTTGCCCGAAGAGAAAAATATATGTGATAAACCTTAACGAGCCAACTAAAAGCGACAAATATAATCCGTTCAAAAATACGAATACCGATGTTATTAAAGATATGCTTATCAATATGACAATTTGGAGCGAACCACATTACAAATACAACACCGAGAGGTATATTCAACGTCTTTGTCGGCTTTTGGCAATGAAAGATATAAAAATTTCTTTGGATAGCCTGACAAATTATCTGCCGACAATTAATTTTATCAAGTTAAGCAATGAATTAAGCCAAGAAGATTTTATAAGCAAGGAAGAACACATCGAAGATATTGAACTCGCTAAAACAAGTGGTAAAATCGCCGAGAGTGCGTCGGCGAGGTTTGCGACAATCAAGGAAAGCGACTTAGGGCAAATTTTCAGCGATACGGGAATAGATGTTTATACGGCTTTGAAAGAAAACGCAATAATCTTGTTTATTCTAAACCCTTTGACATATCCCGAAACTTCGCCGTTGATTGGAAATCTTGTCATAATCGACAGCAAAAAAGCCGTAAGCAATTTTTACAGCCACAAGAAAGACCGAGTTTTTTATATTCTCGATGAAATAAATGTTTATGCTTCGCCGTCGCTTCTTGACTTGGTTAATAAATCACGGTCGGCGAATGTAACGTGTGTTTTGGCAACACAAAGTTTATCGGATTTGGATAACGTATCAGAACAGTTTAAAGAACAAGTAATTGAAAACTGCAATAACTATATTGTTTTAAGGCAGAACAGCCCGACAAATGCCGAACATTGGAGCAATGTTATCGGCACAAGGGAAACCATGCAAGCGACATATCAAATAAAAAAAGAGAGTGGCGAACCACAAAGCACCGATTTAGGGTCGCTCAGAAAAACAAGGGAGTATCTTTACCACCCAGACGACATAAAGATGTTAGCAACAGGCACGGCAATATTTCTTTCACGAGATAAAATGATTAATTCCAAAATCAAAGTAAATAAACCATTTTAGGGGGATTTTCTCATGCGTAAATTCATGAAAAAAGAAATAATAAGCAACTGGCCTTATATATTTTGGTTTCTTTTCTACTTCATGATGTTTTGGCTGATTACAGGGGCGACAGCAGACGGCTTTTTAATAGTGTTTGTGATTTATATTTCTTCAATATTGTTTTCATTCACCCCGTTAGCCGAGGGGTTATGGCGAAGTGTGTTAGGATTAAGACCACCAAGAACCGAAGCCGAGCGAGAAAGACTTGATTCATTATTCGCAGATGTTCTTGATAACGGAATGGAAGAAAGCCCCAACATTTCCCGTAATACAAGATTATTCATACAAGAAGAAATGGATATAAACGCATTTGCTTTCGGGCGAAACACCCTTATTTTAACTAAAGGCAGTGTCGAATTATTAAGTGACGATTGCCTAAAAGGATTAATGGCTCATGAACTGGGGCATTTTGCTCATTATGATACAATGGTTTTGTTGATAACGACGGTCGGGAACATTCTGTTTTCGCTGTTGATGAAGATTCTTCAAGTAATAGCAAATATTTTACTTTTCATAGTCAGAGGTAAAGACCCGACTTTCAGCATGATTTTTAAAATATTATATAAAATAGTCGTCGGCATACATACAGCAATTTTGTTTATCGGCGACATGATTTTAATGCAGGTAAGCCGTAAGCATGAGTTTATGGCTGATGAGTTTGCAAACAAAATAGGTTTCGGCGATGAATTAATAAAAGTTTTATCGCATATTAATATGGTAGCAGGGGCAGAACCCGAAAAAATAATCGAGCAGTTGAGGAGTACCCACCCACCACTTACTAAAAGGATTGAAGTGTTGGAACGCATTATAAAAGAAGAATAAATCCAATTTTAAAAATAACGACAAAAAAGCTATGTGCGTGGACACATGGCTTTTTTAGGTAAAAAATTTAGTTAAAATTATATAATTTATAAAAAATTGTTAAAGTAGCTTGATAGAAAGGATTTGATAAGATTTGAAAACATATGGTTATATTAGAGTTTCCAGTATCGACCAAAACGAGGATAGGCAATTATTTGAAATGACTAAATTACATATTCCTCACGAATTTATTTATATGGATAAACAATCAGGGAAAGATTTTGAGCGACCGAATTATAAGGCATTAGTTAAAAAGCTAAAGGACGGTGACATTCTATACATAAAAAGCATTGACCGATTGGGACGTAACTATGTTGAAATCCAAAATCAATGGCGAATACTGACAAAAGAAAAGAAAATTGATATAGCAGTCATTGATATGCCTCTTTTAGATACAAGAACTTATAAAGATTTGCTCGGAACATTCATTGCCGACTTAGTTTTAAACATTCTTTCTTTTTTCGCTGAATGTGAACGTGAAACTATTAGGAAACGACAGGCAGAGGGAATTGCAATAGCGAGGTCAAGGGGTGTTAAATTTGGTCGTCCTGTCAAAAAGCCCCCTGAAAATTTTGATTTTCTCGTTAAATCATGGGAACAGGGAAAAATGCCTTTTGAAGATGTTTTAGAACAAACAGGCTTAAAAGAAGCCACGTTTTATAGGCGATTGAGGGAATATCGGGCTATGAAAGGCAAAAACAAAACTATCAAAAAGTGTACTTTTTGATAGTTCGTCAACAATAAATATTATAAAGAGATTTTTCGTCCTTTGCAAGGCTTTTTTGAAAAAAATCTCGAAAACGGAAAAATCCACTATCAAATTGTCGTTTTTTGATAGTGGATTCTTGTTTTTTTGCTTAGATAGGGCTAATGTCAAAAAGTACACTCTTTGATAGCTCCGAAAAATTCGCTTGATTTATTTCGATAGACGGGAAGTGATTGATGAAAAATTTTAATATTTATATATATTCATTTATTGCGAATGGGTTATATGTTTTTTTAGTATTTTTACTATGTTTGGGGTTGCCTGCTTTTTTATTAACTTTACATTTTGCCCCATTACTTATAATTGGTATATTGGCTCCGTTTGTTTTTGGATTTTTATTATTAAAAAACTGGTTTAAAATGATTTCCTATTTTTGGGATGAGTGTAAAAGTTTTGGAAGTAACTATTGGTATGATTATTTAATGGTGTTATTTGCTTCTATATGTGGATTATACTTTGGGTTCATAAGTATTAAATTTCTTTTGTCGTAACTATTTAATAAAATACAAAACAAACTCTTTTGAGTTTTTTTGGAAAAAAAACATACTTTGGAGGAAAACAGCATGGGAAAAACAAGTATTTTTAAAAGAACAACAGCATTATTTTTGGCATTGATTTTTATGCTATCTTGTTTAACGATTTCACATAGAATAATTAATGCTGAGGGAACTGATGACAATGTAAAATTCATTTTAGAAATAGACCCACCTGATTCTAATGCGATTGAGATTTACACAGCACAAGATTTGTGGAACGTTCGGAATAATTTGTCGGGTTCATATGTTTTGATGAATGATATAGACTTGTCATCAATTAATAACGGTGAGTGGATTCCAATCGGAGACAATATAACAAATGCAAATAGATTTACTGGCATTTTCGACGGGCAAGGTCATATTATTGAGAATTTGGTGATTACGAATGGAAATTATGAATATATTGGACTGTTTGGGTATGTTTCTAACGCAACAATAAAAAATGTTGGTATGGAAAAAGGCTATATAAATATAGTCACATCTAAAAATTCATACATAGGAAACATATGTGGATTTTACTATGCTTCTACTACAATAAATAATTGTTATAATATGAATGATGTGTCTGTTTCTTCCGATTCACCTCTATATGTAGGAGGATTAGTTGGTGGTTTTGGTTCAACTACCTCTTCAAATTCTAGCATATTAAATTGTTATAATATGGGTAAACTGTCTATATTTTCTACTTCTTCAGTTTATTCAGGAGGTATATTAGGTTATTCTGCTTCGGCGACGACTGCATCTATAAGTAATTGTTATAATGCAGGATATATATATGCTTCTTCTAGTTCATCAGCTACTAATGGAGGCATATGTGGAAGAACTGCGTCTCCTCAAATAAGTAATTGTTATAACACAGGTGATGTGGTTTCTGTTTCTTCTGATAATGCCTCCACATCAGGTGGAATATGTGGTTTTCACGGGTCAACAATAAAAAATTGTTATAATGCAGGAAATATACAGTCTTCGGGTGCTACTTCTGTTTGGGGTGGTGGAATATGTGGTCAATCTGTTGGTGCAACTCTAAGCGATTGCTACAATTTAGGTGATATATCTTGCTATAATAGTGGCTCTTCCTCATATACTGGTGGAATATGTGGTTTCCCTAATAGAACCTCTATAAGTAATTGTTACAATACGGGGGAATTGTTAGCATTTTCTTCTCGAAATATCAGTTTAGGTGGGATATATGCTTCGTATCTTTTAAGTAATTCAATAACTTCAAGCAATACAATAAATAATTGTTATTGTTTAACTCGCTACCAAAGCAGTTACGGAACAAATCTTACTCCAGAACAAATGATAAAATTGTCAAGTTTTGTTGGATTCGATTTTATAAATGTGTGGGATATATCGCCATCAATAAATAATGGATTACCATTTCTTAGAAATATGCCAACTACACCAATAATTATACCCGAGGAGTTAAAAATCATTCACTACTCTCCTGCAAATAAACAAATAGGATTAGCTACTGATATAAACATAAAATTAACCTTTAATTATGAAATTGATGGTGATTTATCAGAGATAAATCTAAAATGTTTAAATGATGATTCGATTGTAAGATGTAATATGTCGATAGACGGAAATAAATTAATTATAACTTCTAACGAATTAAATTATGGTTCGACATATTATATTGAATTTCTTGATGGTATTATATATGAAGTTGACAATGAAGAAAACTGGGCGTATGGACTAAATAAAAATGATTATTCATTTACAATCATTGACTCTGAAAACGAAGGAGTTAATTATAAATTTAATTATTTCAGTCCATATAATAATGATGATTATACACAAGGAGATTTCCGTTATTCTGATAGTTGGTTTTTCGATGATAATGGAAGAAAATATAATCATAAATTAGCACGAACTTCATTATCAATGGCTATGTCAGCTTTTGGCTCAACTAAAAATATTTCTAATGAGAACGAATGTACTAAAGGTATTAAAGATTTTTTCAATACAATTAATTTTAATGATTTAAATGTTTCATATCCTTATCCGACATTAGATTCAATTGGCTATGCGATAGGAAGTAAAGAAATTATTGACCCCAAAACAGACGAACAATATACACTTATTGCAGTTGCTATAAGAGGTGGTGGTTATGCGTCAGAATGGGCAAGTAATTTTACAATTGGATTAGCTAGCGAACATCAAGGATTTTCTCACTCAGCAGACGAAGTATTTAAAGCTGTAAAGACGTATATTTCAAACAATGGATTTGATAAGAATATAAAAATATGGATTTCTGGATATAGCCGTGGTGGTGCAGTAGCGAATATAACAGCTTCTTATCTCAATTTATCAGCTTCGATGATGTCGATAAAAGGGCTTAAAGAAGAAAATATATACGCATATTGTTTTGAATGCCCCAATGTTACAAGCAAAATAGATGAAAACAGCACTTTAATGAACAATATTCATAATATTGTTAATGATATTGATATTGTTCCAAAAGTTGCACCAAAAGAATGGGGGTTTACTCGTTACGGCATTACATATTTTGTGCCATCTGCAAGGCAAACATCCAATTATAATAGGTTGAAAAATGCAATGGTGCATAATTATGTATTGGTAACCCACGACGACAATGCAGGTGTTAGTGAAATGTCAGATCAGGGAAAATTTACAGATGATACTGTGAAAAAAATGGCTAATTTTTTTGGTTCACAACATCATTATGTTTCCATTCCATTGCTTATTACAGGTATGACAGACGAAGAAAAAATGAGAGAAATAGGTAAGCAAATGGGTCAAGAACCTTATTGGGGGGATAAAGTTGTTACTTTTTTTACGGCAATAAAATATGGGTATCCACTTTTCGCAATCAGACATCTTGCAACAGTCTTAGATATTATGCTTGTTAGTGGTGAAACCATTGGAAAAGCTCATTATCCCGAGTTAAGTCTTGCATGGATGAATACTTTAGATGGTAAAAATGAGTTTGTTAGTAAATTAACACGTCAGCTCGTTCTTAATTGCCCGATTGATGTTTCCGTTTATGAAAACAATGTTTTGGTAGCACAAATAATAGACGATATACCTGTTGAAGTTGATAACAGTTTAATTAGTGCTTGTTTAGATGACAACGGGCAAAAAATATTTTTTCTTCCTATTGATGGTGAATATGAAATAAAAATAACGGCTACTGATGGTGGGACAATGACTTATTCTGTACAAGAATATGATTTGCTCAAACAGAAAGCCATTAGAGCTGTTAATTATTACGAGCTTGAAATATCAGAGGGTGATTCATTCACAGGAATTGTTGAAAATTTGAATGATGTTACACAAGCTGAATATCCTCTTTATGATAGTAACAATGAACGTTTGAACAATTTTGAGGATTTAGAGGGTGAATCTGAATATTGTGAAATAAATATACTTTCGCAAGGAAATGGAATAACGACTTCTTCGGGCTTATATGCAAAGGGCGAAAAGGTTACGGTCATGGCAGAAACCTTTGATAATGAAGAATTTTTAGGTTGGTATGAAAACGGGCAAAAAATAGACGAAGCTACGGAGGAGTATGTCTTCCTTGTGATGGGTGACAGAACACTTGAAGCAAGATTCACAAGCAATACAACAACTGTTACACCGTCTACAAATGCCCCAACAGCAGAACCAACAACACCAACTATCAACCCGACATCAGCTCCGACAGTAAACAATAATCCGACGACAAGACCGACACAATCAACAGAGCGAAAAGAAACCGTCGAGCCGTCGCCGACGACAGAACCGACAGCAACACCAATACTGACGGAAGCTCCGTCAGCTCCTACGGAAGAACCGACGTTAAACATTGAGTTTTCCAAAGAAAATAATCTTGCGTATGTTTTCGGCTATCCCGACGGCACTATAAAAGCAGAAAACAATATAACTCGTGCTGAAATAGCTCAAATGCTCTATAATTTGGCTGTAAATGAAAATAAAGACCAATATTCACAGCAAGCAATAATATTCACCGATGTTCAATCCGACACATGGTATAGCAACCCGATTGGATTTTTAGCAATGACAGGGATTATATCGGGCTATCCTAACGGAACATTCAAGCCCGACAATAACATCACGAGGGCAGAATTGGCGACGATTCTTTCTAAACTTGCTCCATTGAATTTAAGTAAAGAACTGCCGTTTACAGACGTTCAAAAAAGCCATTGGGGATATGACTACATAAAATCATGCTTTAATAATGCTTGGATTGTCGGCTATCCCGATAACACATTCAAGCCCGACAACGACATTACACGGGCAGAAGCAATAGCCATGATTAATAAATTCTTAGGTCGAGATGTATCGGCTACCATTGATGGTGATGTTCCATTCAGCGACTTAGATAAAAACGCATGGTATTACAAAGATGTCATCATAGCAACGGGTAAGTAAAGCGACGAGGTTAAATAAAATAATTAATTATAAGCAAAAAAACGGTTAGATTACACAAATCTTGCCGTTTTTTGTTTTTATAAATAACAAAAACAATTTAGAAAGAAGATTTTTAAAGATGAACAATTTTTTAATTTTAAAAGATTATGTCGAGTATGAGATTGCAGATATAATTTTCGCAGATGAAACAGGATATATTTATATAGCTGATAAGGGTGGGGTAAATTCTTTTTTCATGATAAAAAAAATTACAAAATGCAATAAGGGGAATTTGATTATTTCAAATTTAGATGATGATTCAGAATTAAGCTATGCAATGGCTGTCTTAATTGAAAAGCATAGATGGGTTGATAAGAAAATCAAAAAATATATGATTTTAGAAAACAGAATGAAATACGGAATATACGAAAACATTTTAATAAATAACGTGGAATATTTATATTTAGTCAATGTTGATGACTTCAACGATTTCTGTATCAGAAAAACCGAAACCGTTTTTAACAGCAGGGAAAAACACATTGTCGGCTTAGATAGCGAAAATGAGTTTTTCTTAGCATTGGTGTATTTGGCAAAGAAACATCATAATGATAAAAATTATGGGCTGTTGCCTTATGAGAAAGCTACAGACATAATTAAAATGATAAAGAAAATCAAATTGAAAGGATAGATGTTTTGAATTTAAATAGAATTTCAGATTCAAAAAACAATGAATGTGAAATCGTAGATATAATATTTCTATCACACATGGCTTATATATACCTAACAAATAAAGAAACGAATATTTTCTTTATAAAAATGATTATTAAAAGAAAAAATGAATATGTGGTTATCGATTTAGACGGCAACGAATATCAGTTCGCAGTTGTGCTTTTGTTGTTAAAGCATATGAAAGTTGATGAAAATAGAAATTTCGAGAAATACACGACTTTTAATGATATGGATTACGGAATCTTTGAAAAGATTGTGTTTAACGGCATTGAATATTTGTACCTTGTCAATGTTGATAATCATGATGATTATTTCGTTCAAGAAATTATCGTAGAGGTGAATGAAGTAAAAATCACAAATTTTGTAGATGGTAGCTTCGAGTTTGATTTTGCTATTTTGTATTTGGCGAAAAAACACCGTGATGATAAAAATTATAATCTTCTGAATGATGAAGATGTTTTTAAAATAACGGAAATAGCGAAAAAATTGAAGTTGTAAAATTTTCATCATATTATGTATGTAAATAATAATATGTATACATTACAAAGGTGAATAATGTGAAAATTAATAGAAATATATTTGATGAAAAATGCAAGCCGTTTCAAGAAATTATAGAACAATTTATAATAATATATTATAACGAAATGATAGTAAAATAAGCATAATAATGTTATAATACATATGTATTGAAATGCGTTTGCTACCGAAGAAATAGGAAGTAGTTATGGTAGGTAACATAGTCTATAACTTTTAAACGCGTTATAATTTTTATGTGAATTATAATTCAGGAAGTTGGTGTTTAAGTATGAAGAATAAGGAAATTGTTTAATTATCTAAAGGGGGTAATTATATTGGCAAAAAGTGATACAAATTATATTAAAACTAAAGCAATTGAACTTGCTTTACTAGAACTTATTAAAAAACAAAATTTAATAACAGAAAGTGATTATGAGAAAATCAAACTTAAAATAGAACAAGAATTCACAAAACACAATAAATTAAACAATTTAGAAAATTATACTTATGCAATATAGAAAATAATAATTTGAAATATGCTATTCTTTCAACAATTGGAAAGGAATAAATGAAAACAGTTGAAGTAATAGCACCCACTTCTAAAACAGAGTGCTTAAAAGAAAACAAAAAAAATAAACTATTAAAAGTCTGTGCCTATGCAAGAGTTTCAACAGATAGTGAAGACCAAAAATCTAGTTATGAATCACAAATAATTCATTATAAAACAATGATTGAAGAAAATCCTAATTGGGAATTTGTAAGAGTTTATGCCGATGAGGGCATAACCGGTACTCAAACTAAAAAAAGAGATTTCTTTAATCAAATGATGAAAGATTCCCTTAACAAAAAAATTGATTTAATTCTATCAAAATCCATATCAAGATTTGCTCGTAACACAGTTGATACTTTAAACTGTGTTAGATTACTAAGAGACCACAATGTTGATGTTTTCTTTGAAAAAGAAAACATACATACACTAGGTTTATCAAATGAACTCTTTTTAACTTTATATAGTGCATTTGCTCAAGCAGAAAGTGAATCTATATCTGAAAATGTTAAAGCTGGTGCTAAAATGAAAATGAAACAAGGTAGGTTTGTAGGGCAATATGCACCTTATGGTTACTTATATGATAAAGATACAAAAGAAGAAATAATAACTATTGATGAAACTAAAAGAGAGATTATAGTTGATATTTTTGAAAGTTATGCTAAAGGGATAGGATTTAGGACTATATCAGATAATTTAAATGCCAAAGGTATTCCAAGCCCACATGGCTTAAAATGGTGTCATTCAGGTGTTAGAAGAATAATAACAAACGAAAAATATGTTGGCGATTTAGTAACTGGTAAAAATTATTCTGTTAATGTGATTGCACATAAGAGAAAAATCAACTATGGCGAGAAAGAACTATATTATACTTCTGAACATCATGAAGCAATTATTTCAAGAGAACTTTGGAATGAATGTCAGAAAATATTAAAGATTAGGGGAACAAAAATGTTAGCAACTGGTAATAGAGACAAATTTAGTCTTCGATATTCATTTAGTAGTAAAACATTTTGTGGTTGTTGTGGCGAAAGATTTATCAGAAGATCATACAAAAAATCAAGAAAAAATCCTAACAGTGATGAAGTTGCTTACTGGATTTGTAGAAGTCATCGAAATAATATTGAATGCTCTAATTATATCAATTACAAGGAAGAAGAACTTAAAGAAATATTTGTAAATGTATTCAACGAATTATTTAAAGATATTGATAAATATATTAAAACATTTCAAAAAAAGATAGACGAAGTTATATCAGATAAAAAGTCGGATAATTCAAAATCAATAATTCAAAATCAAATAACAATATTAAATAAAAAGTCATCTGATTTAATTGATTTAAGATTAGATAATTCTATCACTAAAGAAATGTTTGATATGAAGCAAAAAGAGATTGCTTCAAAAATTATGGAACTAGAAAATGAATTTGATAGTTTAAAAGATATTGCAGAAACAAGAAAAATCAAAATGAATCAAATAAATAAAATAAATGAAGTTTTAAACACATATAAAAAAATAGATACATTTGATGATGAAATCTTTAAGACATTGGTTGACAAAATTATCATTGGCGAAGTATCATGTAATGAAACAGAGAATTTATTTAAAATCAAATTCATATTAAAAACTGGAGAAATGATTGTTAATAATATATCTAATAATAAACTTGAAATGGGAGAAGAGTTAGGTCAATATGGCTTTACCTTAAAAAAGCAAGAAGATAATGATAATATTACTGTCTATGTGTTAGAAAGGAGAAATCGCAATACGCATATACCGTATACTTTTACCACTTTAGATATAATGAATTTTAATTATAGATTAAATGATAAATTTACAACTAAATTTCTGATTAAAGATAATTTAGTATCATCAATCTATAAGATAAATATAACAATAGCCGTAGGGCTTTAAAAAGCATATTTCAAATTAAAAAAATTGTTGAAAGAAAAGGATTAGCTTTTCTGAAAAATCGGAAGCAAAGCATTTTAATACAATGGTTTCTATAAACACAGGATATAGAAACTTTTTTCATAAAAAGATGTTTTGACAGCCAAACGACGGCAAAATGACAGCAGTTTGCCTTGAGTTTGTCCTTGCTTTTGAAAATACAAGTGTTATAATTGGTACAATCGGGGAAAATCTCGATAATTAAGAACTCGTGAAAACGGGTTCTTTTTGCGTGAAAGTGGTGATAAGAATCGACAAAATAATATGTTTTCGACATATTCGGTCATATTTCGCTTATGACACATGATACGATGAGTTAAATTTCTTTTTTTATAAAGAAATTTTGTTTTTAGTGAGAGCTTTAATGTTATTAAAGCTAAAGAAAAAAAGGGGGATTATTATGTATATTGATAAAATTTTGTCAATTCAAAATTTAGAAAGTTTCAATTTTGAGGAAACAAAAAAGAAAATAAGCAATTTTTTTGTTTGTTTGGAAAAATTACAATGGCAATGGGAGAAGCTCAATGCCCAAAAAGGATTAACAGCTAACTACGATTTCTCGGTTGAATATAAAAGACAACCATATATACCTTTCGGGAAAGACGTTTTCGGATTATCTGTTAAAGATTATAAAGAAGAACAAATAAAACAATATATATCAAATTATTATTGGGCTGAAAATATCCTATCGGATATGGAGCGATTATATATCAAAGAATCATTTGTAAATCGTAAAAACGAAAATGAGTTTATTGATTTGTTGGGGTTTAATACTTGTGATAGTCGATTGTTCAAAAAATTAAAGAAAAGTGCGATTTTCAAATTCGCCGACTTTTTGAATTTGGTTGTAGAGAAGTAAGGGGGTAGTGAAAATAGAAACAAAATGTTTAGTAGATGAAATATATAACATATGTCTTGAATTAAAAGTATATAGAGCTACGGAAAACGCAGATAGCATAAAATATAATATTAATTTGAATTTAGAAGATGTGGAATTTATCGAAAATCTTTATAATACGATTTTTCTAAAATCAAAACGATTTGAGATTTTTAATACAGAGCGAGTGAGCGATGTATTGAAGAAATTACATGAAATAAGATTAGAGTTGGAGTAAGCGAATAATTGAGAGCAATTGTAAATATAGATAAACAAAAGTGTTTTCATATGAAAGTGCTTTTTTATTAAGGGGGGAAGTTTATTCAAAACGGAGCTTGTTACATTAGGGTATCGACAGACGACCAAACGGAATTTTCTCCCGACGCACAATTAAAGGCAATTAAAGTATACGCAAAGAGAAATAATATCATATTAACCAAAGAACATATTTTTGTAGATGAGGGCATTTCGGGCAAAAGAGCAGACAAACGACCTGCTTTTCAATTAATGATTGCCACAGCAAAAGCGAAACCCAAGCCATTCGATGTTATTTTAGTTCATAAATTCGACCGTTTCGCCCGTTCCCGTGAAGACAGTGTTGTTTACAAATCACTTTTGAAAAAAGAAGCAGGGGTTAAAGTAATCTCAATCACTGAATACATAGAAGATGATAAATTTTCTGTTATTCTTGAAGCGATGTTAGAAGCGATGGCAGAATATTACAGCTTAAATTTAGCTGATGAAGTTAAAAAGGGCATGACAGAAAAAGCCGAGAGAGGTGGGTATCAAACAACAC
>JGI994J12354_10002264_pt1 | contig 18842 bp, 17 predicted proteins | sample IntmicLarv3ML3BL_FD_12354 | JGI IMG/M metagenome (IMG submission 12354)
CGAAGGGGTGAGGCGCAGGACGCGCCGAATCAACTCTTCTCGTACTCGACCTGAGAAAAAAGGGCCGGATGACGCAGCTAATGGACAAAAGAACTATTTGGAGACTGCCCCTAGCCAGCATACCGCACCAAGGGCCATTTCACTCTGAAAAGCCGCGCCTCTCTGCTGTACGGGAGTCGGAGCAAAACGCTTTGACTCCCGCGCCGCACTGATCAAGGATAGGAAAAAGTGAGCATGCACAATCTTGAAAAACTGGGGCTGTTCTTTCCGGGCAGCCGCATTGGGGTCATGCTGGTGCATGGCCTGGCCGGAACTCCGGTAGAGTTGAAGGCCATTGCCAAACGCCTGAACAGGTATGGGTTTTCCGTACTGTGCCCGCTTCTGGCGGGGCATTGTTCCTCCGAGGCCGATCTTGTCGCCACTACCTGGAGCGACTGGACAAACAGCATGGAGCATGCCCATGAATGCATGGCCGAACACATGGATGTCCTGTTTGTTGGCGGGCTTTCCGCTGGCGCTGTCCTCGGCCTGTATATGGCCCAAAGAAAACCCGAAGGCGTACGCGGGCTGGCCCTGTATTCCACCACCCTCCGCTGGGACGGCTGGAGCATCCCGAAACTGCGGTTTCTGCTGCCGCTGGTTCTGCGTCTCCCCTACATAGGCAAGCGGTATCGATTTAAGGAAGTGTTTCCCTACGGCATTATGAATGAAAAACTCCGTACCCGTATTCATACCCTGATGCACAGTGGAGATTCCGCCGCCGCTGGCCTTGCTTCCACGCCGGGAACATCCCTGCGCGAACTGTGGCGACTGGTGGATATTGTGAAAAAAAATCTCAACAAAACCTTTACTCCCGCTCTCCTTGTCCATGCCAAAAACGACGATATCGCCGACCTTGGCAACGCCCTGTACGTCAAAAAGCATCTTGCGGGGCCATCAGAGCTGCTTTTGCTGGAAAACAGCTACCACATGATTACTCTGGATCAGGAGCGAAATACGGTTTGCGACGCCACTGCGGCATTCTTCCAAACCCTGCTGGACGAGGGGGAGCGGGAAGAGCTTTCCCGCAACGCCAGGGAATCTGTTTCTGGAATGGAGTCTGATTCTTTACAAGCAACCTGATTCCGCACACAGGTAAAGGGTGTTTTGCGCATGAATTTTCTTGCCTTGGGCCTGTGGGCAGCCAATATGATTGTGGATACCGGCGGGCAGCTCTCCTTTAAAGCGGCTGCCAGTCAGGGACAGGAGTTGTCGGGTCTGGCCCACTGGAAACACATGGCAGCCCGCCCCTGGATATGGATTGGAATATCCTTTTATATTATTGAGTTTTTCGTCTGGATGGCCTTTTTGTCGCAGGTGGAACTCTCCGTTGGCATCATGCTCGGTTCATTCAACATTGTGGCCATAATGCTGGCGGGCCGGTTTTTCTTCAAGGAATTGCTCACGCCCTGGCGCACGGCCGGAATTCTGCTTATAACCCTTGGGGTCATCATTGTGGGGTTGGGAGAATGAGACGTTTCATCATTATCGGGTTCCTTGTGCTGATGAGCTTTGACACCCTCGCGCAACTGAGTTTCAAACTTGCCTCCAGCCACGCCATGCCACTGGATTTTGATCTGGACTGGTTCCTTCGCCTCTTCTCGGCGCCCTGGGTTTACGGGGCCATTGCCGGGTATATCGGAGCATTCATAACCTGGATGACCGTTCTCAAACATGCGCCTGTCGGCCCTTCCTTCGCGGCTTCGCACCTGGAAATACTCAGCGTCACGCTTTTTTCGGTATGGCTGCTGGGTGAATCGTTAAACGTCTATAAAGTAACCGGCGGGGTGTTCATCATTCTGGGCGTGCTCTGTCTTGCCAAAAGCGAAGGTGGCAATGCTCAGATACAATAGGGGTGAACTTCCGCCAACAGCGGGCCTTCCGCTGCTTTGGAGAGATTTTGTACGGTCTCCTGTACGGCCTTTGGCCCAGGGGCTGACGGAAAAATTCGGCCTTCCCGCCCCTGTTCTCACCTGCTCCGGCACCGCTGCGCTGGTCGTCGCCCTTCACGCCTTGCGCCAGTGGGTACCGGAAGGAGAGCGCCGAAGGGAGGTTATCGTTCCCGCCTATACCTGCCCCCTTGTTCCCCTGGCGGTGAATCTCGTGCCCGGCCTGAGGGCTGTGCCCTGCGATACAGCGCCGGGAAGCATAGATTTTGACCAGGAAAAATTGTCCTCCTTATGCAGTGGAGCGACCCTGGCTGTCATTCCTACGCACCTGGGGGGCAGGGTTGCGGATGTTGCGGCGGCAAAGCGCGTGGCAAGCCAGCACGGGGCGGCTGTTCTGGAAGATGCCGCCCAAAGCCTGGGGGCGGCCGTCGCCGGGAAAAGCGTGGGTCTTTCCGGAGATGCGGCTTTTTTCAGCCTTGCCGCTGGCAAGGGGCTGACCACCTACGAGGGGGGCATGGTCTGCGCCAAAGAGCCTGAGCTGGGCGCACGACTGGCACTGACCGCAAGCCGCCTGCTCAGGCCCAACCCTTACTTGACCTTGCGACGCAATGTGGAATTGCTCGGGTATACGCTCTTCTACACGCCTCCCGGCCTTGCCCTTGTTTACGGCCGGAATCTTCGCCGTAGGCTCGATCAGGGTGATGAAGAGGCGGCTGTTGGCGATCGTTTCTCGCTGGCGGATATTCCGCTGCACGACCTCGACTTGTTCCGGCAGAGCGTTGCCGCCAATGCCCTGGAACGGTTGCCAAAATTTCTCAGAGACAATGCGGCCCGTGCAATGAAGCGCCTGGCAATACTCCGTGAGCTTGAAGGGGTCTCCATCCTTTCCGACCGCCCCGGCGCCGAGGGAACATGGCCTTTTCTGATGGTGCTCATGCCGGGGCAACAACAGCGCGACAAGGCCCTTGCAAGGCTTTGGCGATCGGGTTTCGGCGTGACCAAACTGTTTGTGAAGGCCTTGCCGGACTATGCCTTCCTCGCCCCCTGTTTTGGAAAGAACCAGGGCGATTGCCCCAATGCCAGAGCCATGGCAAACACCATGCTCACCATAACCAATACCCACTGGCTTGATGAACAGGGCTTCGCCACCATCGCAGCCGAACTCAAGGAAAGCGTATGACAGGCCAGACAGGTATGCGCAACCTTCTGGAGCCCCTTCCCTTTGCCGCGCTGTTTAACGCTTATCCCCCGGAAGGCTTTGCCTCTGTGATGGATCAGGCAGGGACGCCGCTTTTTTTTACGGACTTTGACCTCCTGACCACTGTGGAACCGGCCCTCCGTGCCCGGCTGGCGAAACTTCCCTGTTCAGCCGCTTTGACGCGCGCACTGACATTCCCCTCCTGCTTCGCTGGAACCACTATCACGGAATTCGCCCCGCTGCCGGAGACCCTCTCCCCCCAAAACCTGCTGAACGGGTTGCTGGCCCGGTATGGCGGCAAACAATCGTTCCTCATTCTCAAAGACCTTCCAAACCATTCCCCCCTGTTGCCAGATACTGACAATGCCTATGCCGCGGAACTGGCGAAGGTCGCCAGCGAACGGGGCTTGATTGAAGTCGAGGGGCAGGCTCTCGGGTATTTGCCTTTGGACTTCGGGAATACGGCCGGGTATCTGTCCAGGCTTTCATCAGGGCGCAGAAAGGATCTGCGGCGCAAACTGAAAATACGGGAGGCCCTTGATGTGGAAATCATGCGCCTTGGGGATTCCCGCTTCCAAAACAGGGCCTTTCAGGAGACTCTGTACGCGATGTACAGGGAGGTGTATGCGCAGAGCCTTGTCCATTTCGACCTGCTCAGCCCTGCTTTTTTTGCCGCCTTGCTGTGCAGCCGGTCGATTGGGGGGGTTGTTGTCTGCTACAGGCATAAGGGCGTTCTGGCCGGCTACAATATCTGCCTCATCCACAAGGGCATGTTTATAGACAAATATATTGGCTTCCGCTACCCCTTGGCCAGGGAATTGAATCTGTACTTTGTAAGCTGGCTTGTCAATTTGGAAATTGCCCTGCAAAACGGTTGTTCAACCTATGTGGCGGGTTGGACCGACCCTGAAGTCAAAGCGTCCCTCGGGGTGCGATTTACCTTTACCCGTCATCTGGTATGGGTCAAAAATCCCGCCCTGCGCTACGCCTTGTACCCGTTACGCCGTTTTTTTGAATCGGACGGCCGGGCTCTGGGAAAAAAAACGTGAACGAAACTATTCCTCCCTTTGCGGGACGCCCCCCCCTTATTCTGGATTTTGACGGTTCGGTGCTCCCGCTGGGCGCGAACGAGACGCGTATTCCACTGGGCGCCTGGCAAGAGCGTATGCGCTTTGGGTGTTTCCAGCGGCATTTTTCTTTACTGGAAAACCACCTGCGATCCCTTATGCCCAAAGAGTACGGTTGCGTATTTGTCGGCAGTGGAGACTTTCACCATCTGACCCTGCTGTTATTGCGCGAAACCGCTCAACGGCTCTGCCCTTTGTCGCCCTTTGATCTTGTGGTCTGCGACAACCACCCGGACAACATGCGCTACCCTTTCGGCCTGCATTGCGGGTCATGGGTTTCTCATGCCGCGGCCCTCAACTGTGTGCGGCATGTCCATGTGCTTGGCATCTGTTCTTCCGATGTCACCCTGGCGCACGCCTGGGAAAATACCCTCACCCCTTTCCTGCGCCGCAAGCTCACCTGCTGGACGGTGAACCGGCGTGCGGACTGGCTGGGCCTTGCTGGAAGAAGGGATTCATGCCGTGTGTTTCCTTCCGCAGATGCCTTGATTGACGCATTTTTCCCTGTTCTTGAGGCGATTTCCCATGCGTATATTTCCATCGACAAGGACGTGCTCGGCCCGGATATTGTCAGGACAAACTGGGATCAGGGGGTGTTCACAGAGAAGCATCTTGAAGCGATACTGGGCGCTGGCCGCAGAAAAATTGTTGGTGTTGACCTTTGCGGCGATATTTCTGATTATCACTATTCCAGCCTGCTGAAACAATTCCTCAGCCGCCTGGACGGGCAGCGGCCCCTTTCCTCTGCGCAGATTATTGAAGCGCAAGAAAGGCACACAGTACTGAACAGGAAGCTGCTGGAATGGCTGCAACACAGGCCCTGCAGCTAAGGCAATTGAACTATGAAACGCTGCACTCGGAGTTGGCGGCGAAAATGCATTTCGCCTACTCCTCGTTTGCGCGGACGAGGCTTGCGGCATAGTGCGCGAAAGCTTTAAAGGAACCCATGTTTTTCTTTTTAAGTATCCACATTGTCATCTTTCTCTATCTGGTCTTTCGCCTTGTGCTGCCGCTTCGCCTTTCCCGAATCACAAAAATTGGCATGGGGCTGGTCTTGCTGCTCGTTTCCCAACATTACCTGCTTCGCAGGGCCTTCGGGCAAATGGCTTCGCCAGAAACGCCCCGCTGGCTTATCATGCTGGAAGGCTGGAGCTTTACCGCCCTGATTGTCGTCTTTTTGCTGACCCTGGGGTATGATCTGTACGCCCTGGCCCGCTGGTGCGTGAACAGGTACAGAAACCGCACTCTTTCCGCCCGAAATTCTTTTTCGCCCGAACGACGCGCCGCTCTTGTTTCCCTGCTTGCCGCAGGCACGGCTGTCTACTCTTTGCGCGGTGCTGTGGAATTGCCAGACATCCATTCCATTGAAATTCCCCTTGCCCGTCTGCCCAGAGAACTGGATGGCCTGACCATGGCGCAACTGACCGACATTCATGTCAGCCCGCTCTTTCCTGAACGCTGGGTCGCCGACCTTGTGGACAGGGTGAACAGCGTGAAAGCTGACATCATCGTGCTGACAGGCGATCTGGTAGACGGCACACCCGGATTGCGGGCAAAGGACATTGCCCCGCTGGCCAGATTATGTGCGCGCCATGGCATCTATGGCTGCACGGGCAATCACGAATATTACAGCGGGTTTCGCGACTGGATGCCCATTTTTGCCTCTTTTGGCTTCACCATGCTCCACAATAGCCACACTTTGCTCACCATTGCCGGGCAGCCCCTTGCCATTGCAGGGGTCACAGACCGTGTGGCCGAGGGCTTTGCCCTGCCCATGCCTGTGCCAGAACAGGCTCTGGCCGGGCTGCCGGAGCATGTTACGCGCATAATGCTGGAACACCGGCCGGGCGACGCTCTGCGCAATGCGGCCTTGGGCATTGATTTGCAACTCTCGGGGCATACCCACGGCGGTCATTCCCTGGGGCTGAATCAGCTTGTGGCCCGCTTCAATAGCGGGTTTGTGCACGGAAAATATATGGTGGAAGGAATGCCGCTCTATATAAGCGCAGGGGCCGGACTGTGGAACGGCTTCCCCGTCAGGCTGGGTGTTCCTTCGGAAATCACCCGCCTTGTCTTGCGGTCTGCGTGAGAGGAAACAGGCATGGCTACAGGCGCAATCCGCTCCCCTGCCTGGAAGATCGGGCGAAGGGCACCAGGCGGGCTACCCCTGCTGCTGGAGCTTGCCCAGAAGTATTCTCTGCTTACTCCTGCTGGTGAAGGCCATGGAGCCTTTCAGGGAGGCAAGGGTCTTGTCGGTCAAGGCCATGTCAGGGTCCTTGTTTGACCAGCACAGGGTAGTATCAAAGACATCATGGGGAAAGCGCCTGAAATCTTTCTCCTGCGCCCCGTAATCAATCTGTTTGGTGATGCTGATACTCTCGGCATTGATGAATTTTTTTGACCACATTGCCTGCGGAACCGGGCCGCCAAAAAAGGTGGGGTCCATAATGCGCTCTTCAACCCCGGCAGCCGTTTGCAGCAGAACAACAACAGCGGCATGAAAGTGCAGGTGAACGGGTTCCCCCGGCGATTCTTCAGGCGATTCTTCAGGTGATTCTTCAGGTGATTCTTCAGGCAGTACCACAAGCCCGAAAGGGCGCAGCCAGGTTCCATTGGCATTTTCTATCCAGATTTTCTCTGCGCGAATCCCTCTGCGGGTCAGAAACCGGCACATCTTGTGCGCCCTGGCCAGACAGCCGTCTTCCCGATATTCCCACACATAGGAAGTATCGCTGCGCAGGGTGTCGAAAACCGTTTGGGCATGTTCTTCGGAAAGGAACACGCCTTCAGCGCTTACAGGCAGGGTAGTGGAACCGGAAGGGGCAGAAGAATGCGTATGGGCGCTCACCCCGGGTGGGTCAGGAACATCGTCACAAGGCGCCTCTGCTTCAGCAATGGCGATACCGTTCATATTCAGACCTCCAACGAAAGGTTCTCTCCCCTGAAGGGGGCCAACGCAGACCATCCTTCAGGGGGAACCAGTAACCGTTTTAACTCTGAGTAATGAAATATTCCTTAGCAGCGGAACGATTTGCTGCCTGATTTATCTATGTATCCATTGGCCCTGATTTGGCAAGAGAAAAAAGCTGTCCTTCCCTGGAAAAATTCGTGCATTGCAAATTAGAATATTCAGTTATGCCTATGCGTACATTGCAGCACTGTGTTTTCGAACCGGGTTTACAGTCTGGCGCAAGGGTTGTGAACGCACACGCGCCACAGGATAGCCACTGACACGTTCCGCTACCAAAAATACTCGCCCACATACTTCACCGCCGTGCTCACAATAACCACCCCAAGCATCCACTTGATGGCAACAGCGGGAACATACTTCTGGCATCGCGCCCCGAGGTACATTCCGGCAACGCCGCCAACGCCAAACATAAGGCCGAGCAACCAGTCGGGCGACACGGACTGTTCCGGAAAAAACGGGGCAATGATCATGTAAAAGGTCACCCCAGCCACAGAGGTGAGGAAGGTTCCCATAAGCGTTGCGCCGCTGATTGTATGCACGGGCAATCCAAACCATGCCACAAAGAAGGGGGCAATGATGGCGCCGCCGCCGATTCCATAGGTTCCGCCGATGATCCCGACAACAAAGCTGAGAGCGAAAATTCCCATGGTCGGGCATTCGTACCGGGTTCCCTGAAAGGAATAGGCTATGCGGCGGCTGGAAAATTCTTCAACTTGCACGAAAAAGTCCGGCCGGGGAGCCGTGTTGACAATACCGCGCGGCTCTGTCCCCTGTGCCTTTTGGGGCTGCGCGGGCTTTTTCTTCAATAAATCGCGCACCAGCCTGCTCCCGATATACAAAAGCACACAGCCGGCGAACAATTTGAACAGCTTTGGATCAGGAAGCCATACCACCCTTGCGTACGCGCCAATGAACACGCCGGGAAGGGTTCCTGCGGCCACGGCAAGGGTGAGGGGCCAGACCATGCGCTTTTCCCTGATATAGCGGTACACGCCGCTTGGAATGGCAACTATGTTGAAGAGCTGGTTTGTCGCGCTTACAGAGGGGTTGGTATAGCCAAGAACGGACATCTGGAAAGGCAGCAGGAGAAAGGCCCCGGAAATGCCCCCCATGGACGCGAAAAAGGAAACGCAAAAAGCCACAAGAGGTGGTACGACGGGCGATACCTCAACGCCAGAAACTGGGAAGAACATGAGGAACCTCCTTGAACCTTGCACTTCGGAATGAATTCCTGTGCCGGAACGGCCCGGTACATTCTCTGCGACGCAATCCGGGAGCGCAGTATAAACACGAATATCATATAATCATGTCTGACACGATTTCCAGTTATTCGTGTTTTATCCCAATCCCGCCCTCCTGTCAAGCGGCATCCATTATTTCTTTACAAAATTGCCAGAAACCGGCTAAATATTTTTATGAAAACTGCACACCCTGACTCAGCTCCCGGCGAAGACGCGCAACTCGATTCTGTTCAGCTTGCCCAGCTTGAGCAGAGTTTCCGTGATTGGGCAGCCCGGCCCGATCGCCCCGACCTTGTTACCTCGCGCAAGCGTATTCTTCTTATTTTCCTTCTTATTCGCTATACCGGGGCCAAGCTGAACGAGGTGCTCTCCATGCGCCCGGCTACAGACATAGACGCCGGGGCAAAGACCATAGCCTTTGGCGGTCATGTGGGGAGCAAGGCAGAGCCGCGTCAGGTGCATGTTTCAGAGGCTCTGCTGGCCGATTTTTCGTCCATTTCCCGCACTCTTGAAGTCAATGACGCTGGTTGCATCTTCGCCATCGACCCTGCCTTTGTGCGTCGCAAGTTTTACGAACGGGCCCACGCCTGCGGTTTTTCAAAAAAGCAGGGCGGGCCGGAAATGCTCCGCAAGGCCCGCACCCTTGAACTGTTGCAAGACAGTCTTCCCCTTCCGGCAATCCAGCAGGTATTGGGGCTCTCCACCCTTGACCTTACCTCAAGCCACGTCATTTTCTCTGAAAGCGAGCTTGAGCAGGCGGTACGGTGGTTTGTGGAAAGGGAATCCAGGCGCACGACCAGCGCGCGGAACTCCTTTTTCGGCAAGATAACCGCCCTGAAAAAAGATGCCGTACAGACCCTTCTTGAATTGAGCGTCACCGATGGCAAGACCATCAAGGCCATCGTGACCAATGACAGCGCGAAGAAAATGGGCCTGAAGGTCGGCAGGATGGTTACAGCGGAAATCAAGGCCACATGGCTGATTATCGAGCGGCCTGACCGCCCTGGGTACAGCAGCCTTGAAAACGAACGGGAAGGAGAAATCACCAGAATAACACGCGGCAAGGTCAACACCGAATGCGTCGTGCAGGTAAGACAGGGTATGGAGCTTTGCGCTGTTATTTCAACCTGGGGCTTTGAGCAGCTTTCCCTTGACCTTGGCGATCAGGCCAGAATAGTGTTCAGCTGCAATTCCGTTATTCTTCACACCTGATTTTGGCGTGATGCTGGGTCAGGTATCACGGCAAAAGAACCCAACACCCAACCTTCTATCCTTTACAGCACCCCAAAGATCGCATATAAAGAGAGAACTTACAGGGGAGTCCGTTTTCGGGCTGAGAGTGGGAACTGTTTCCCAGACCCTTTGAACCTGATGCAGATAATGCTGCCGCAGGGAGTACCTATGAAAGCATACACCTACCTTCATATCGGGGCTTATCGCCCCTGTATTCCCCCCTGCTGTCGGCCTGCATCACAAGCTCGGGAGAATGCACATGCTGTCCATAGAGTCCCTTAATCCTGCCCTGCAACAGCTTGTCCGAACCCATCTTGCCCCTCTCGCGCAAGAAGAGGGCCTTGCGGAACAAACCATCGCCAGCGCCCTTGCCGCTGGCACAATGGTGCTTTTGGGCAACCCGAAACACCCCGGGCTTTCGCCCATTCTCGTGGGTCAGCCCGCCAGGGTCAAAATCAACGCCAATATAGGCACCTCGGCCATGTGCAATTCACCGCGCCGGGAAATGGAAAAACTGGCCGCGGCCCTGCAGGCCGGTGCGGATACGGTTATGGATCTTTCCATTGCCGGAGATTTGCGCGCCATACGCAAAGCCATGCTCGACGCCTGTGCAAGACCCCTGGGCACTGTGCCGCTCTATGCCGTGGCCCAGCGGTACATTGATGCGGGCAAAGACCCTGCCCTTTTCTCGTGGCAGGAACTGCTTGATGAAATAGAAATGCAGGCGGAACAAGGCGTTGATTATATGACTGTGCATTGCGGCATTACCCGCCGCGCTGCCGGGTGGGCTGCCGATACCGGGGGCCGGGTTCTGGGGATTGTTTCCCGTGGCGGGGCCATCCTGGCCCGCTGGATGCGCACCAACAATGCCGAAAACCCCTTGCTCGAAAATTTCGCGCAGTTGCTCGGAATCGCGGCAAAGTACAACGTGACCCTTTCCCTGGGCGATGCCCTGCGGCCCGGCGCCGGGGCCGATGCGGGCGATGCGGCCCAGTGGGAAGAGGTAATCACCCTTGGCCGTCTGGCCCGCGAAGCTCTGGGCCAGGGCGTGCAAAGCATGATAGAAGGCCCCGGCCATGTGCCTCTGCACGAGGTAACAGCGCAGATTCAGGGAATAAAAAAACTGACCAACAGCGCTCCCCTCTATGTGCTTGGCCCGCTGGTGATAGATTCTTCGCCCGGATACGACCATATTGCCGGGGCTATCGGCGGGGCGCTGGCCGTGCAGGCCGGGGCTGATTTTCTCTGCTACCTGACCCCTGCCGAGCATCTCACCCTGCCCGACATTGACGATGTGCACTCTGGGGTTATGGCCTCCCGTATCGCGGCCCAGGCTGGCGAAGCGGCCCTTGGCAAACCCCGTGCCTTGCAGCGGGAGCGCGCCATTTCCAGTGCCCGGCAACAGCTTGACTGGGAAGCCATGCAGCAGGCCGCCCTCGACCCTGCTATGGTCGAGAAGCGTCGCGGCCCGCACAGCAGGGAAAAAACCTGCGCCATGTGCGGAGAATTCTGCGCGGTGAAAATGCTGCAATAGCCCGCAATGCGCACACAGGGCACCCGGCCTGCCAGAGTATTTCCAGGGTCGTTTCACGGTGAAACGGCCCTGGCTTTACCTGCCGCCAAGCTCTTTCCATTGTTGGACGAGGCTGGCGCTTTCGCCTGCCTGCACACGCGCATACCAGAATTCCACCCGCTCAAGAATATGGGCCAGCAACGCTGGGCGCGATACAGGTTCCCCTGCGGCCGCAAAAAGGGAACCTGCGCTGGCCCGCAGTTCATCGGCAAAATCGCCCTGCACGGCGTTCACGTTACAGCCAATGCCCATGACCGCCCACTCCATTTCCGCAGCCCGCAAGCCGGTTTCAACCAGTACCCCGCAAATTTTACGCCCATCAAGAAGAACATCGTTGGGGGCCTTTATCCGGGGAACAAGGGCCGTGCAGTGCATGGTTGCCTCAACAACGGCAACAGTCGCCAGCATGGTCAGCAGGGGAATCTGTTCTTCCTGAAAAGAGGGTCGCAACACAATGGAGCACTGAATGCCCCGTGGAACAGAGCACCACTGTTTCCCCTTTCTGCCCCGGCCCTCGGTCTGGTGTTCCGCCAGAACAATGCTCCCCTCTTCGGCCCCCTCCATGGCCCAGATGACAGCCTGCCGGTTGGTGGAAGGCAGGCTCTCGAAGTATTGCCACGCCTTTGCGCCCATTACGGAAGCCCCCAGTCGGGCCTGTACAGCTTCCATGGTACACTCGTCGGCCTTTACCACCAGCCGATACCCCCGGCGCGAGGCAGATTCAATTCCATGCCCGGCAGCCCGCAAGGCGGCAACGTGTTTTGCCACGGCGGCGCGGCTTATTCCAAGCTGTTCCGCAACCTGCTCGCCAGAAATCCAGCCCTGCTGTTTTTCAAGGAAAGTCAATACCTGCCCACGCGTGGGAAGGGTCGGGGGTTCAAGTACCGGAGGCGGCTTCATATTGTAAACCAAAATTACTATTTTTTAGGTTGACAATAAACAGGTCTTTTCATTAGCTTCTTGTGGCGACACCTTCCACCAGTCAAAACCGCTTACCAAAGACCTGCCAACTGTTATGAACACCATAATTTCCGCGCTCTATGCCCATGCCAGTCAGGGGCGGGCCATTGCGAAAGACCTGGCCTTGCGCCTGCCCGGCACTCTGCCGCACAGTTTGCTCGACCTTCTCGCTGCGGCAAGGGAGACTTGCTTCAGGGCAGATGCCGCCTTCTTCACCTGCGGCATTATCAATGCGAAGTCTGGAGCCTGCCGGGAAAATTGCAGCTTTTGCGCCCAATCCCAATACCACAGGGGCCATGCCCCGGTCTACCCGCTTGTTTCGGCAGAGCTGCTTCTGCAACGGGCCGAATATCTTGCCGCAGCCAAAGCCGCCTGCATGGGCATTGTCACCAGCGGCACCGCACCTTCGCAAAAGGATTTCGACAGCCTTTGCGAGGCCGCTTCACGTATCAGGGCTTCCGTGGACATCCGGCTTTGCGCCTCTCTTGGTCTGCTGACCAGGGAACAGGGGCTCGCTCTCAGACAGGCGGGCTTCAGCCGATACCACCACAATCTGGAAACCGCCGAAGAGTATTACCCGCAGGTATGCACCACCCACCCCTACTCAGTGCGGGTGGATACCGTACGCAATGCGAAAGCCGCAGGGCTCGAGGTCTGTTCCGGCGGCATTTTCGGGTTGGGGGAAACCTGGGCGCACCGCATTGAACTTGCTCACCTCTTGGGGAAGCTGGGGGTTGATTCCATTCCCGTCAATTTTCTCATGCCCCAAAAGGGCACCCCGCTTGAGGGCCAGCCCCTGCTTCCACCGCAAGAGGCTCTCGCGATTATCGCCATTCTGCGCCTTATGCATCCCTCCAGTGACCTTGTTGTTTGCGGCGGGCGCGAACCTGTGTTGCGGGAATGGGGCAACCTTGTCCTTTCTGCCGGGGCCAACGGCATTATGGTGGGCAATTACCTGACAACACAGGGTACCTCATTACAGGCTGATCAGGATATGCTCCTGACACTGGGAGTTCGCCTGTGAACACGCCCCAGATAGCCTGCATTGTCGGAACCGACACGGATGTGGGCAAAACCATGGTCATGGCTGGCCTTTTGCGGGCCTTCGCCGCTGCCAAGGTGAAGGTATGCGGCATCAAGGCGGTGCAGACAGGGTGTTTCCGTGACGAGAGCGGCCTTCTGCGCGCCCCGGATCTTGCCGTGTACGCGGATGCCGCGCCCCATACCCCCTGCATGGCCCCTGGCGCGTTTGAGCCGCCCTGCTCCCCGCATCTGGCGGCAACCTTGTCGGGGGAACAGCCATTGGATGTGGCGACCCTTGCCTCGCAAATCAGAAGCAATGCGCCAGCCACAGGCCTGACCCTGGTTGAAGGTTCCGGCGGGCTTCTTGTGCCCCTCAACCGGAACGAAACCATGCTGGACCTGTTGCAAGCCCTGTCCGCGCAGGTTGTTCTGGTGGTTGCCAACCGTCTTGGGGCCATCAACCACGCGCTGCTGAGCATTGAAGCCCTGCGCTCCAGGGGAGTGCCCCTGACAGGGGTCATTTTCACCCAGCCCCGGCCCCCTTCGGGTCATGCTCTGGATGGACGGATTCAGGCAGACAATAGTGAAGCCATTGCCCGCCTGGGAAAGGTGCGCGTGCTGGCGGAGATCCCCCATGACAGGGGGCTGACCAGCACGGACAAAGAGGAGCGCGACAGGGCCTTTGACTCTCTGGCCGCACGGCTCGCGGAAACGGCAACCCTTCTCGCCTCCGCAGGCATTGACCCGCCCGGAAACACAGAGCTTACGGATTTTGACAGACGCCATATCTGGCACCCATACACTTCCGCCCTTGCGCCGCTTCCTGTCTGGGAAGCCGCCCGCACCCGGGGCAATACCATTTTCCTGCGCGACGGCACCCCCCTTGTTGACGGCATGGCCTCGTGGTGGGCGGCCATTCACGGGTACAACCACCCGAAACTTGTGGCCGCCCTGCATGAGCAAGGCGACCGTATGCCCCATGTGATGTTCGGCGGGCTGACCCACGCCCCTGCCGTGACTCTGGCCGAAAAACTGCTTGACCTCGCTCCAGCCTCTCTACAGCACGTTTTTTTCGCGGATTCCGGCTCGGTAGCTGTGGAGGTGGCCCTGAAAATGGCCCTGCAGTATTTCCATGCTGCGGGCAAGCCGCAAAAGACCTGTTTCCTCACCCCGCGCGGGGGCTATCACGGGGATACTCTGGGGGCCATGAGTGTGTGCGACCCGGTGAACGGCATGCACTCCCTGTTCCGAAACATGCTGCCGCAGCAGATTTTCGCCCCCCGCCCGGAATGCCCCTTCCATGCCCCCTATGAGCCGGAATCGCTGGACAAGCTGGCGACCATTCTGCGGCAGAGCGCAGACAGCATTGCCGCTGTGGTTCTGGAGCCCATTGTTCAGGGGGCGGGCGGCATGCGCTTTTACCACCCGGAATACCTGCGGCAGCTCAGGGCCCTGTGCAACGAGCATGATGTGCTGCTTGTTCTCGACGAAATCGCCACTGGCTTTGGCCGCACCGGAAAAATGTTTGCCTGCGAATGGGCGGGAATTGAGCCGGACATCCTGTGCGTGGGCAAGGCCCTGACCGGGGGCGTAATGACCCTTGCCGCCACCCTGACCACCACAGGGGTGGCCCACGGCATTTCCGGCAACGGCGGCGTGCTCATGCACGGCCCCACCTTTATGGGCAACCCCCTGGCCTGCGCCGTGGCAGGGACAAGCCTTGACCTGCTAGTAGACTCTCCCTGGCAGGAGCGCATACACCGAATGGAAAGGAATATGCAGGAAAATCTTGCGGGCTGCCGCGACATGCAGGGAGTGGAAGACCTTCGCGTTCTCGGCGGCATAGGGGTTGTGGCAATGCAGCGCCCGGTCAATGTACCAAGGTTGCAGGAATTTTTTGTGCGCCAGTGCGGGGTATGGATTCGCCCCTTTGCCAGACTGATCTATATTATGCCGCCCTACACCATAACCGGAGAGGAATTGCAGCGCCTTACGCATTCCATGACAAGGGCAATACAGGAAAGAATATGGGAATAGCGATAGTATGCCTGTATGTGGCGGTTATTCTCGTTCTGGCGTTGCGCGGCGGCCACGGGGGCAGCCCGGAAGGCTTTTTCATCAACAACCGTTCCAGTGGCCCGGTGCATGTTGGCCTTGCCATTATTGTGGCCTGTGTTGGCGCGTCGGCAACCATCGGCATGGTCGGCATGGCCTTTTCCCTTGGCACGCCAGCCTTCTGGTGGCTGGGAATGGGCGCTGCGGGCCTTTTGCTGCTGGGAATTTTTCTGGCTGGCAAGGTGCGGCATACCAATGCTGTCACCCTGCCCCAAATGGTGGAAACATTCCTCGGCGAGCAGGCGCGCCCGCTGGTTTCCCTTGTCATCGTGCTCGCGTGGCTGGCGATTCTGGCCGCGCAATTTTCCGCTACGCAACAGATTGTGGGGTCGCTGACCGGAATGCCCCCTGCTGTCTGCTTCATGGCCGCCCTGCTCCTCGTCATCTTCCATACCTTTTACGGGGGACACGCCGCCATCATGCACATGGGCGGCATACAGACAGTCATCATTTTCGGGGGCCTTGCCACGGTTTTGGGCTGGCTGACCCAGGCTAACCCCGCCTGGTTCGCTCCTGTTGCGTTCGAGCCAGTGAACGCGCAATTCCCCGTAAGCACCCTGGTTCGTTATGGCCTGCTCATAACCGGAAGCTACCTTGTCTGCCCCATGCTGTACGGTAGGCTGCTCAGCGCGCGGGACAGCAGAGCGGCCAGAAACGGCGCGCTCTTTGCCTCGGCCGGGCTTGTGTGCGCGGCGGTTCTCATGGTTTCCATCGGGCTGGCGTGCAGGGGAATACTGCCGCCAGACACCCCCGCCGACGCGGTGCTGACCACGGCCCTTGCCACCCTTCTTCCCGGCTGGCTGCATATGGTCATTCTGCTCGCCCTGCTCAGCGCCGTTGTCTCTTCCGCCGATGCCTGCCTCATGACGGCAAGCACGGTTCTGGCCCGCGATCTCTTGCGCAACAAGAGCACCTCTGCCTGCCGGAGGGCCATCCTGTTTCTGGGCTGTCTCGGCGCGGCCCTTTCGTGCATGGACAGGGGCATAATCGATTTTCTGCTCATGTCCTGCGACATTTACGTCTGCGGGGTGGTTGTGCCCGTGCTGGTCGGCCTGATTGTCAGTGCAAGATACAGGATGGATCACCGCTTTGCCTGCGCCGCTGTTCTTGCCGGCGGCCTTCTTGGCGGCCTCTCGTCTTTCAGCGGAGTGGCCGCCTTAAGCTATGCCGGGCTGGGCGGCTCCCTCGCGATTACAGTGCTTGGCTTGCGAAAAAGCGCCTGAGCTTGCACGGCGCCGTCTCCCTGTGCTAGGGCCTGTTCGGGCATCCATAGTTCCCGCAGCATAATTTTAACAAAAATTTCACTCTATTATCAAATTAACAACAGGGTCGGTTTCTGGAATGCAAAACCCTTTCCCTATCGGGCGGTTTTCTGCTATTCCTATGAGGTAGATAAATAAACCGTGTTGCATCAACCTCACTCACAATACTCAACCGTAGGTGTGCCATGACCCTGAAACGTATCATCTTCACCGCATGGTGTCTTTTTGCCATTGTACTGGCAGTGCTTGCCTGGTCTTTGCACGGCGTGTGGGCAGGAGCGGCCGCCAGGGCCGAGGCGCAGGAAAAACGTCATCATTCCCTTCTTCTCGCCACCGAATTGCAACAGACCTCCCAGTCCCTGACCGAATACGTTCGTGAATACGCTGTTACCGGCAAACCCGTTTTTGAGGATATGTACTGGAAAGTCGCCAATATCAACACCGGCGCCCAGGAAAGACCGCAAAACAGCCCTATCGCGCCGGGCAAAAAGATTCCCCTTACCGAGCTTATGCATCAGGCCGGTTTTACCGAGCCGGAATTTGCCCTTCTGAAAAGGGCTGAAGAGCTCTCCACCGGTCTCATCGATCTTGAAACGGAAGCCATCAACGCCGTGAAGGGTCTGTTCAAAGACGAAAAAGGCGAATTCACCATAAAGGGCGCGCCTGACAAGGGGCTGGCAAGCAGTCTGGTGTTCAGCGATAACTACCGCAGCAGCATCAATTCCATCATGGACCCCATTATCAAATTTCAATCGTTGCTCAACCAGCGTATGGACAAAAGCCTGGCCGACGCTTCCAGTGGTTTTCAGACAGCCCTGATTATTCTTGGGGGCGTCCTTTCGATGGTCATGTTCGGCTCCTGCCTTTTTCTGCTCTTGCTCAACCTTGCGGTTGTCAACCCCATTCTGCGCTGCGACACCTTTGCCCAAAGCGTGGCCGGGGGCAACTTTGACAGCAAACTTGACTATACAAGCACCACGGAAATTGGCTCGCTGGCCCATTCGTTGCGGGCCATGGTAAGGGCTCTGCGCGACCGCATTGTTCAGTCCGAGGAAGCCACGGCCAGCGCAAAGGCCCAGTCCGAACTGGCGGAAAAGGCTGTGCTTGCCGCCGAAGAAGCCCAGAGAACCGCAGAAAGGGCAAAGGGTGAAGGTATGCGTCAGGCCGGAGACAGACTGCTGACCCTGGCCAGAGACGCGAGGAACGCTTCCGAAAGTCTCTCAACCCAGATAACCTGCGCGAATGAGGGGGCCGTTACTCAACAGCAGCGCCTCATGGAAACGGCCCATGCCATGGACCAGTTGAATCAGGTTGTGCTGGAAGTGGCAAGAAACATCTCTTCTACAACCGATTCCGCTGATGAAGCCCGCAAAACCGCTGTATCAGGCTCCCAAATTGTAAGCGATCTTGTTGCGGCCATTTCCAAAGTGGACGCCAACACCAGTGTGCTGCGCACCAGCCTGGGCGGCCTTGGCGAACAGGCGGACGGCATTGGCCGCGTGATGAGCGTTATCAGCGATATTGCCGACCAGACCAACCTGCTGGCCCTGAATGCGGCCATTGAAGCCGCCAGAGCGGGCGAAGCCGGGCGCGGTTTCGCTGTTGTGGCCGACGAGGTTCGCAAACTTGCGGAAAAAACAATGCAGGCAACAGGCGAGGTTGGCACGGCTGTTCGGGCCATTCAGGACGGGGCGCGGCACAATATCAAGGAAATGGAAAACACCTCGGGCGCCGTGACCAACTGCACTGAACTGGCGAAATCCGCCGGGGAATCGCTGCTCAGCATTGTTACCATTGTGCAAAGCACGGCGGAAATGATCAATTCCATTGCCGTGGCTGCCGAAGAGCAATCCAGCACCTGCGAGGAAATCACCCAGACAACAGAGGCCATCAACGATGTGGCCCAAAACACGCTCAAGACCATGGAAGATGCAAACCATGCGGTAGACGAAATAAACGATGTTGTGGGGCAAATTTCCTCGCTCACAGAGGAACTTCGCACAGCATAGCACCCTTCCGCCCCTGCCGGAACGCAAAGAGCTTCGCCCCTTGCAGGGCGAAGCTCTTTGCGTTGGCGGTACACACAATTACCGCTGTCCGTATGCCGTTTTAAGGCAATTTAACTTTGAAACGCTGCACTCGGAGTTGGCGGCGAAAATGAATTTCGCCTACTCCTCGTTTGCGCGGACGAGGCTTGCGCCATCGTCCGTT
>JGI994J12354_10002265_pt1 | contig 18839 bp, 26 predicted proteins | sample IntmicLarv3ML3BL_FD_12354 | JGI IMG/M metagenome (IMG submission 12354)
GGGGGGTTCGCTTGGCGTTGCCAGGCGCTCACCCCCACCGCCACTGTTTGAAAGGTCGGCTGCCGGCTCGACTCTGCCTGCAGAGTCGCCGTCATCCTGATTATTATTGACGATAGCTTCTGATACTGGTTCCGGAGAGGAACCGGAAGAAAGAGAAAGAAGATAAGCCAGATATGCACGCATATCAGCAAAAGAAACAGGATCCTCTGGACTCATCAAAGAATGAACATGACCAAGCCGCTGAACATAATCAGCACTACGTTTCATGGCCATAGCCATACCCTTATCCAAAGCATTCATATGAATCAAATGAAAGATCTTATGCTTCTCAAGACCATACAATGTATACGGAAGTATCTGATCAAAATATTCAACATTATCATTGATAGCCACATCTGCTGTCAAAGGAATTTTTCGAGCCATGAATAAACTGAGAGCTTCAGTTAATTCTTGATCAGTAAAAACACTCACCGACATCTTGCACCCTCCTTAGCAGACGGCCGATAATCTTTCAGATAAAATGCACATTCATTTTTCCAAAAAGTTGCTAACGGCCATGAAGAAACTTCCGAGTAACGAACTGAATAAACCAAACTCCGGATATCACATTCCGGATGTTTAATCGCATATTCTTTAATCTTTATATTAGCAACAACTTGAGAAGCACGGAGCTCCGGGCGTTCGAATTTAAGATCCTCATCATACATCAACTTCCGAAGATCTAACCAATTCTGCAATCTGAAAAATACAAGATCTGCATCCATCAAATTTTGAACCGTAAAAATAACGATCACATTTTTATGACTTATCAAAGCCATAAATCGAGGAAGATCATATTCCTTACCGGATCCCCTGGAACCGAACCATCGAGTAAGATCCTCAATAACAAGAACAGAATCAGGTACCACATCCCAAAGGGATTGTATAACCTTATATCCAGGAAACATCGATGTATCGATCTCTCCTTCTTCAAGCATGAATTTTTGCCGTCTGGCAAAATTCGGAACCTGCTCTGCAAAAGCATGAGCTAAAGATGATTTGCCTTGTTTTCCGGAACCATCAATACCAATAACTCCAGATCTCATACTATTCAATTCTTCATAAAGTTTACAAACCGGCCGAGGAATAGAATAAATGGTTGATTCAAACATTATTGATCAACCTCTCATAAAGTCGAGGATCGTTCTCCTGGAGATCCCTTAAAAAATCTTCGATATCCTCTTCAGAAAGTTCCCCAGATTCTTCAATATCTGATTTCAATTCCTCTCTTTTCTCCAAATGAGTTATGCCAGCCAACGGATCTATCTCATTGAGATATTCCTCAACATCCAATGTGCCAAGAAACAATGCTTTATCCATATCACCCATGAACTTATCCAGAGCAACTTTCGCCATATGTGCAGCCAATACTTTTGGATATCTCCGAAGTAAGATATTCTCTTCTTTCAGACGAGCATAATCTTTTTCGCGAGCTTGCATAGAATCTAACAGCACAGCTGCTTCTTCAATACGGATCTTATGCGGCCATCCGAAATCAATGGTCCATTTCTCACGATCAATATTTCGCGCGAAATAAAATTCTTCTCCGGTCCTCCATCTAAATGTCAAACAATGTCCAGTTGTTGCAAATTGTTTGAACAAAGGTTCCGGGATAGATACGATAGCACCGGTCAGACCACGAAAATCAAACATTACCAAACTTTTACAAGGAACTGTCAAAAACCTTTCAGTTGCAATACGCCCGATCTGACCAAATAAAATACGACAGATAACAACTAAAACTATAAATCCGCCATATTCATTCAAAAATCCTATTATTCCATTCGTTGAAAACGATATAGAAGGTTTAAAAAAGAAAAAAATAAGGAATGTTACCACTATACCGATTATCAAAAGTAACATCCCAAGGATCCACCAACGCCCACGATACAACAGATCGGAACGTGTCATCCCTACTGAAGAACCATCTGGATCAGACGGATACAAATTATCATCTGATCTCATGGATCTCACTCTCCATTCTTTCTTTCGTTTTTTTATATCCGGACCATAACCCCCAAAGTACAACAAAAACGATCACGCCGGCAACGAGAAACTCACTCATTCAAAATCACCTCTTTTTTGTTTAGGTCTTTTAGCAAGACCATATCCGATCATGATACCTCCGCCTGCAGCAATAAGAGTGACAACACTATGGCCAAGAATGATCTCACTATTCAAAAAAAATGAAACAGCAAGACCGATAAACGTGGACATACTGACAATCCCGATACCCAACGTGATGTATCTGAACTTCATTCCATCTCCACCTTCATCTTCTTCGAACGATACGAATAAAACGCAGCCCAGATCAGCACAAATGCCAACATACACATTAGACCAAGAATCAAACCACAAACAAGAAAGAACAACACAGGATCTGTTGGCAAGATCTCAATTATCTTATCCACAACAGGATTATTGCCAGTACCGAATATCAACATAGAAATCGATTCACCGGTAAACAAAGTTACCAGGAGATCGAAAATAAAAAAGACATTCAACAATGCAGATATTACCGGCATCCAGAATTGAAAAGCTCGTGAAGTCATGCTTTACCCATCCCTTTCTGTTTTCCATACATTTTTATGAATGTTTTTTCAGCACGATAATCGATCAGATCATCAAGATCCCTGCCATCCGGTACTGGATTGGCGATCCAATAACCGATATACGCCACTACAGCAAGCAAAGCAAGCGGCAGACAACACGCCACAAGGAAATCAGTAAACGACATCCCATAAAGCACATTACCGATTGCATCAAGGATCTGTTGCGAAGTCTTATCATTCTGTTGCCAGAAATAAAACTCTATTCCGGCTGTTCCAGCCAAACTCAACAAAGCTATCGCTATTGCAGGAAAAGGCATTTTACATCACACCCAGCAATTCGTCATATTTTGATTGCTTTCTCAATCTGATCCAATATGCTATTCCAAGAATAACACAACACGCCACAACCAAGAATATAGGTTCCCAAAGCAACATAGCCAGATGATCCCACATCGATGGAATATATAATCCAACTTCTGAACCATCAGCTGCAGCTGTTACAGTACTTGTTATCACAAAGATCAAAGAAAAAAATACAGCGGTCGCTACACCGCTGCAGAGAAGAATCCTTCTCAATATTTCACCTTCTTTTGTTTTTCTTTATTATTTTTTTGTCGCGATTTCTTCAAACGTTCATCCTTATGTTCGTTACGAATATCATTCAGATATTTTGCAACAAAAATAGCAATAACTGCACCGATAGCAATAAGGATCAAATCTAAAGCCGAAAATGGACCAACCAACTTATTATTAGACATCAGATATCCAATAAATCCAGACAATCCCGCAATGATAGCGGCACCAAGTGCCACAGCGCCAACACTAATGGCCTTAACACCGTTACCGATAGCAGGACCAGCTTTAACGATAACCTTCGCAGCATCATCGCCAAACTTTACAACATTTTTACCAAGATCTCCGCCAAAATTCTTAATAAATTTTGTCGCATCCTTTCCGGTCAAAACAATCGTTTTAGATCCCTTTGAACCGATCTTGAAAAATGCCTTAATCGCAGAACCCCAGCCCATCTTATCACTTCTTCCGACAATTTATTTTAGCGATAACAAGCGCAAAAACACCACCAAAGATCAATAAAATCGCAATACCAAACAATAGAAAAGGATCTATCTCAAATCCACCTTCAGAATCATCTGAATTTGAATCATCAGCAATAAAAACGAATATCGTCTTTTGATCAATGAGACCATTTACATGATCAACTGAAACTGTTACAAAATATGTTCCAGGAACTTCAAATAACCCATAAACAAGATTATTCTCCACTTCAAAAGGAACAGATGCAATAACAGTAAGAATATCAGTGTCAAGAAGATTTTCAATACTTATTCCAATATATTCTCCTGCAATCCCGTTGATATCTGAAAGATCATCGAATGCAACAGACAAAAATTGTCCATTTACAACTTCGACATTCCGATATGAAATAATTTCAGCATAATCATTTACAGCCTTACAATAAATGACATAAGATCCCAATGCAGCATATTCATATGTTGTATCTGTTACCCAACCACGACCATCATCAAAATCGAAAAAAACCTCAGAAGCATCTGAACCAGTGAAAGTTAAATCAACAATATTATAATTGACAGTAGCACTAAATGACGATGTTGGAAATATAAAATTTTCATCTAACGATACATAATTAAGAGTCACTCTCTTAGTCTGAATAGGATATACATCCTCTAAATATCCATTTTCAGCAGTAGAATATCTCAAATTGATACGAACTCTATCTCCAGGTAAACCTACAGTAACCCCCCATACACGCTCTTCATCAGCAACAAGACCATAACCTGCATGAATAGAGGTAATACGCCAACCAGAAACCTCACCAATAGTGGCATACACATTAACTTCAGAACCGATATAAATATAAAATTCATGATTATTTTCATATACAGTTATATCTCCAGTTAACCCATTAAAAGGATCATCTATCGTTCCAGTACCTGCAGCATCCACTTCTGAATCATCGATATAATTTACAATTATCAATACTCCAACTGTTATTACAATAACAGTAAGAGCCACAGCTAAAACTTTGTAAATTGTTTTCATTTTACCAACTCCTTCTTTTGTTTTTATTTCTGTTATTTCCTCTATTCTTTCTTTTACTCTTATTGTAATTTTTACCATACTTTGGGAATCTGGCATCCATACGTTTCTTCTTCTTGTAAGCAGCATAAATTGCCGATACAATCAACAAAACAATCACAAACGCACAAACCACAATCAAAACTGTGATCAACAGATCTATATCATCGGAACCATACGAGATCACAATATTTGCCGTTACAGCTACAGCAGGAATGAACAAACTTCCATCATCTGAAGAATAAATAAAATCAGTATAATCAACGCCACCGATCTTCACAGAGATCTCTGATTTTTCAGTAGGCAGATTACCACTTGACTTAAGAACAACACTGTAAGAAGTCAACTTATTGACCTTGACGGTATTATTTGTCAATATTCCTCCAAATGAAACCGTAACCTGTTGTTCCAATTTGGGAGAAACGATCACCAGAATCGAACCATTCACTGAAGTACTATCTGAATGTGTAACAACAATTGATAATGTATAAGATCCGGAAACAGCAGGAACTCCCTTGATCTGATTTCCGTCAACACTGAGGAAAGCCGATGCAGTACCGGAAATCGTTATAACATCCCCTTCTTCGATGGGAACATCAAGAACAACCGGATCACCAACCATCACATAGATATCAGACAAATGAAGCATATCCAAAGTTATGCCATCGATCACACCGATTATTACATAATCCGAAGTTATCCTATCGGAAATATTGTTAACAGCAAGACAACGGACCGTATAAACTCCGTCAGAAACGTAAGTGTATGATGTATCAGAAACCCAACCAAGACCAACGCCATAATCGAACCATACCTCTGATGCGTTAGATCCGGTAAATTCCGTATCAACAGTAAAGGTCTCATTACCCTCTTCGTCAGTTTGAATCGTCAAAATAAACGATGCATCAGGAGCTTCAGTCTGAGCTGCATAAACCTTGATATATAACGATGTTGAACCAATCGTTACGTTATACGTGTTACCTAAATGAGATTGTGTCGGCGTACCGGAAACAACAACATAACTCACTCCATCTGCAATCTTTATCTCCGAAGTCAAAAATGAACCCGGACTCAAACTCGCAGATGAAGTACCTTCAGCAATGTATGTATATGGAATCCCAACCCATGCCATTTCAGGATAATATGTTTCAATGATCACAACAGTCTTTGTTGCACTATCCTTCGAATTATTAGATCCAGAAACAGTAGCCTTGAATTCATAGAATCCAGGCCCCATCACTTCATAAACAGCAGTATTATGAGAAGATGCAAATTCAATTCCATTTACATACCATGTAATATTTGTTGCATAAGCAACGCCAATCGCTATCATATCGTATGTACGAGGTTCTTCCGCACGCGGAACAACAGTAATACTGTCTATCGTAGCCGGATTAGACACCGTTGACGGTTCAGTTACAAAAACTCTCACTGTTTTTGAAACCTTTGTGTATCCAGAAGCAGACGCATCAAATGTAATATCAACCGTTCCAAGATCATTCATAACTCCAGTTATTGTTCTTCCTTGAACAGTCAATGAATGTGCATAATTCACACCACCCTTCGTTACTTTTGATATCGATATAGTTGAATTTGTCGGATTTGTAACCGGTTCATACGAAAACGTATCTCCAAGCGCAACAGTGTATTCAATAGGCGGTACTATTACAATAGGAACCGTAATCTTAACTATCGTTGTCGTGGAATTATACATTCCAGCCGAAGCTTTAATTGAAACATTATATGTTCCAGGTTCAGCAGTTATCGTACCAGACAATGTTTTTCCGCTTACACCAATCTGACTCGAAGTCAAACCACCATAAGATGTGATCTGCAAAGATGCATTACTGGGATTAGTCGAAAACGTATGCAAAAATGATTGACCTTGTGTAACAGTTGCAGAATAAGAAACAATTGATACTGTGTTTGTATTCCAAACTGCATATAAAGTTGTATTCGCAGATGGCGTGAACGAAGTAATTATCGTTCCGCCACTTTCCAACGACCAACCACGGAAACTCTTAGATCCGTCAGCAGGTGCAGTTGGTGTCGGCATACTCGCGTATGTTCCTTTTGCAACACTTTCAGTCCACGTACTCTGTCCATTGATCAATCCCGGTGTTGCAGAATAAATAACATCAACATACTGAATTACATCATAAATTGAAATGTAATACGTATGATAATTATTCTTTCCAAGAGTATCGTGAGCATGAATATTGATCGTATAATTTCCGGGAGTTGTCGGTGTTCCGGATATTATCATGCGTCTTTTATCATTCAAATGTAAAAAACTATCCTCATGATCAATACGAATTGTCATTCCGGGAACACTACCAGTCCAATCAATATACATTCCAGACGTGTTGTACATCAACGTGTCAGGAACATATACGCCAACAGGCCACGTCTCCGCGGCAGTATCGGCATCGACATCCTCTGATGTCGTACTTAAGAATGTTATGCCGGCAAATGCGATGACTAACACCGCAAAAACCGCCATTAACATTTTCTGATTCTTCATATTTGCACCCTCAATAAGATCTCAAAAGTTCTCTGCGTTCCTTCTCAAGAAGATCATGATGCATTTGTACAGTCATGTTTGAATCTGCCAACTTTGTATCACCATAACCTCTTTTGATCATGGCCATATGACTTCCCATTATCTGATCGATCTCATCAATACGTTCTTCTTTATCCTTTACAGAAATCTTCTTTTTCGATTCGCGATCCTTCTGTTTCATCGTTTTACCAATCAATGATTTAGACCGAACCTTCTGATATTCCGGACTACCTTTATCAATCATAAAATGAGGATTGTTCTTTGCAACAAGTTCCAAATTTTCAACAAACTTCTCATCCTTCGGATCCATTATCGCTTTACTCAAATATTTCCGGCGAGCTGCCGCATCCGGAAGCTGAGCCATTGTATGATATGCACGCTGGTACAAAGTAAGCTTTTTACCCGTTCGAGAACGATTCTCCAACTTACCTTCTTTCACTTGTTTAGTTCTCTTCGACGTAACAACGTATTTTCCAACAGGTTTACTTGCCACGATCAAACACCTTCTATCATTGTCATTTTAACCACTCTTAACACAATGTCTGCTGACCAGCTTTTATCATCGCTTTCGGCGAAAGTTTCACATCATTCTCGATTCTCCATTTACACGGAGACTCAGTTTTGATAGAATAATAACCAGATTGATCAGCCTTCAAACGCTTCAATTCAACACGAAGATCACATGAAGATTCCAACGTTAAGTTGAAAATAGTACAAGCTTCACCATAAGTCAAACAAGGTTTGGAAGAAGTTTCGGTGAGCTCTCGCTCACCATTGTCGTTGGCTCTATAAGAAAAAGTTTCAACGACATATTCCATCAAAAGGATCACCCCTTCGATTTCTTATACTTCATGATCGCAGCTGCGATCTCATCTTTCTCCGGCTCTTCAAGAGGAATCTCAATACCAGTTTCCTTGATGAATTTCTTCACTTTATTTAAGAACTCGATCTGTTTATCAATTCCAAGAATTGTTCCATCAAGATAGATCTTCTTCTGATAATTGACTTTCTGTCCTGTTTTCTCATCCGTAAATTCCGCCTTGAGTCCATCCACTGTCATGTACAATTTCAATTCAGGTTCTCCGAATTGATCAGTACCTTCAATTGGTTCTGCAAGATCTCCAAGATAATATGTTACGTTCCCCGAAGTAACCTTAAGATACGTGTTCTTCTCAGATTTCTTGTACGTCGACGTTGCCGGCGTTCCCATTTCGCTCTGCGCTTTATTTATTGCATCTTCTATTGCCATTTTCTTTACCTTCTTTGTTTTTTATTTTCACTTTGTTTTTTTAAAGAGTTTGAAAAAAGTTTGAGGAGGATGATTTCAAGCAAAAGCGGGGGCTCAAAATCTCAAAACCCACCTCCTATCACTGAATTAGGAGTGACTGTTACAAACGATGAAAAAAGCGAATTCTGAATTGAATTCAAAAAAGAAAAATCTGGAAAGGTACCAGGTAAAGGCCCCATCCTCGGCACTCCTTATTATGTTTTTACATTTGCGTTTTCCAAATATAAATACTTCAAATGGATTACAACGTGTTGATGAGAACGATAATCTACACTGGTAAAGGGGGCGTTGGAAAAACATCTGTTGCGGCGGCTACGGCAAAGAGAGCTGCGAAGATGGGATACCGTACGGTGATAATGAGTGTAGATACGGCGCATTCACTGAGCGATTCCCTGGACCATGAACTGTCTGCCGAGATCCAGCATGTCGATAAGAACTTGGATGCGTTGGAATTGGATATTGTTCACGAAATGAGGACAAAGTGGTCCAGCATAAGCGAGTATATTTCGGCATTCATGTTGTCTCAGGGTGTGGATGATATCTCTGCCGAAGAGATGGCGATATTGCCGGGAATGGAGATGGCCGCCGCGCTGTTCTATGTGCTGCAATTCAAGGACAGTGAGGAATACGATGTGGTGATCATCGATACCGCACCAACAGGCGAAACATTGAGGCTGATGAGTTTTCCCGATGTTTCCAATTGGTATATCGAGAAGATCTACGGGATGTTCAAGAAGATAATATCCGTTGCGAGAATGACCGTAGGTAAATTGATGGACATGCCTTTGCCTTCCAAGGACGTCATGAAGACCATAGAAGAAATCAAGCATAACATGGAAAGAGTGAAAGAGGTGCTCGAGGACCCCGAAAACACAACGATAAGGCTGGTCCTCAACCCGGAAAGAATGCCTATCAACGAGACTATGCGGGCGTATTCTTACCTTTGCCTTTACAACAAGACCGTTGAATGTTTGATCGTTAACAAGGTATTGCCTCCAAATGCGGACGGCGAATTCCTCGGGATGAAATTGAAGGAGCAGGAGGAATATATGGAACTGATCCATCATGCTTTCGATCCGCTTAAGATAATGTACGCTCAGCAATTTCCCACGGAAGTGAGAGGATCCGATAAATTGGATATGTTGGCCGACGAGATATTTGGGAAAACGGATCCAATCGAGGTCTATGCGACCTCCAGTCCAATGTATTTCGAAACTGTGAAAGGAATAGACAGATTATGCATAAAAATGCCATTTACGAGCATAGAGAATATCGAATTGTTCAAGATAGGGGATGATTCCTTGGTGATACAGATGGGTGGCCAAAAGAGAAAGATAACTCTCCCGAGAACTCTTCATGATGCAGAGATGTTGGGCGCGGAGTTTGATGATGGAAAGCTGATAATCAAATTCAAAAGACCCAAAAACAAGTGAAACATATTAACGTACGTAAGTCGTTTCCCGTGCAATAAGGGGAAACCCGCAGACTCGATGAGCTGAACAGGGGGGACTGACAATGAGTGATGATGAAAAGAAATATGAAGATCCTGAATTGGAAAGGTTCTTTCGCGAGAACAAGGACATGGTGGAGAGGCTTCTCAAAGAAGAGAAAGAAATATTCTCAAAGATGTTGAAAGAGAAGAAGGCCAAATACGAGGATTTCGCTAAACAGAGTGATAAAAAGAAAGAAACCGCACAACAGATGATGGGTGCATTCATGGATCCCGAGGTACAGAAGCATTTCATGAAAATGGGAATGGAATTCATGATGGGAATGTCCGCACTCGTACAAGCGTCCCCCATACCGGATATGTTCAAGGATATGGCGGGGAAGGCAGAAAGTGCAGGTAAAACGGCAGCGGATGAATTTTACAAAGAGCCAGAGACAAAAAAGAGATCCAATGCCAAACCGCAAAAGGTCGAGATAAAGGATGTCGGAAAGAAAACCGGGACCGCAACGAAGGCCCCCAGAAAATCGACCGCTGCAAAAAAAGATGCTGAGTGAGATGGATCCGGCCGACGGAAAGGCTGCAGTAAAGGCGGCACGTGCGGTCGCAGAGTCAGAGGTGACGGGAAGACAGACAAAAACAGATATGCCTGACCGATTCTCTGAGAAAAAAGGCGTGTTCGTCACTATATCCAAGTATCCGTCGGGAGATCTGAGAGGCTGTATAGGGTACCCCGAACCGATCTTCCCCTTGAGGGAAGCGTTGAGGATGTCGGCAACAGCCGCATGTCACGATCCCCGATTCAACGATCTTACTAAGGATGAGCTGGATGATTGTACTTTGGAGGTGACGATATTGACGGTCCCTGAGAGAATAGAGAACACCGGGCCGCAAGACCTTTTGTCCAAGATCGAGATCGGGCGGGACGGATTGATATTGGAACTGAACGGAAGGCGCGGACTTCTGCTTCCTCAAGTGGCATCCGAATGGGGATGGGATGCGGAAGAGTTCTTGCAACATCTGTCAAACAAAGCGGGATTACCGATCGATGCGTGGAGACGTCCCGATGCGGTCATCGAGAGATTTCAAGGCGAGATATTCAGTGAGACATTCCCCAACGGGGATGTTGTGAGGAAGTGAGATCATGAACCACGATCTGGTGATCGAAGGAAAGGCTCTGGTGGGCAACGATATCAAAAATGTGGAGATAGGGATCACCGACGGAAAGATATCCGCAGTGGGTGGGTCGATCCGAGGGGGAGAGAAAAGACTGAGATCGGGAAGCAACCGATTGATACTCCCGGGATTCGTAGATCCCCATGTTCATTTCAGAGACCCGGGAATGACACACAAAGAGGATTTCTCATCGGGAACATTATCTGCGGTGCACGGAGGAGTAACATGCGTCCTCGATATGCCCAACACCAAACCTCCCGTAACGGACGTACCATCGTTGCTGGAGAAGAAATCCTCGATCAAGGGTAGGGCCTACACCGATTACGGATTGTTCGCTGCGGTCACTCCGGGATGCAACGCGGGAATGTTGGCTCGTTTGGTACCAGGATTCAAACTTTTCATGGGTTCCACGACCGGACAGATACTTCTCAACGATGACGAAGAGATAAGAGCGGTCATGCGTGACATAAAAACGACGGGGAAGAGAGTAAGCGTTCACGCCGAAGACGATTCTCTGATCTTGAAAGAGATCGAAATGTCTTGCAGAGACCATCTGCGGAATCGTCCCGCAGAGGCAGAATACAACGCGATCAGAAGGTTAGCACAATTCAAAGGGATGAAGATAAACATCTGTCACAATACAACATCCGAAGGGGTGAGAATGGCATCGGAGCTGGGGTTCACTACCGAAGTGACGCTGCACCATCTGTTATTCGATCCCGATAAGAATCCGGGGGCAGGATACAAGGTCAATCCTCCGTTGAGAGAGGCATCCGCGAGAGAAATGCTCATGAGGGCCTTCCTCGAGGACAAGATAACCATGTTCGGGACCGATCACGCCCCACACACGGTCTCGGAGAAGGCCCAAGAATTCGATTCGGCACCGAGCGGCATCCCCGGCGTGGAAACATCTATGCCGATAGTAATGGACATGGTAAGAAAGAACATGATCCCTCTGGCACAAGCGGTAAGGATGGGGTCCAAGGCACCCGCACAGGCATTCGGATTGAATAAAGGAAGCATCGAAGTGGGGATGGATGCCGATCTGTCCGTATTCGATATGCACGATTTTACGAAGATCGACACAAAGAAACTGCACAGTAAAGCGGGATATTCACCATACGAGGGTTTCGATGCGATATTCCCCGATATCGTGGTGGTCAGAGGAGACATTCAAATAAAGGATGGAGAATTCTGCGGTGACAAGATCGGAGAGGATGTATGTGGCGGATTACAAGGTTGACTTTTCTGAGATAATCGGAAAGAAAGTGGAATGTATGGACGAATGCGGGCTATGCTGTCTATGTCAGCCGGAGGTCCTTCCCGATGAGAAACCGTTCTTTGAAAAGAATCATCCGAAATCTCTCGTTAAAAGTAAACCCCCCGAATCGTATTGTGCACTGGCACTGAAGAAAGGAAAAGGGTCCTGCGTGTTCCTGGAGAACAGAAGATGCAAGGTCTATGACAATCGTACGACATATTGCAGGCAGTTCCCATATCACATCTATGTCGGAGAGAGGGTTAGAGTGGAACTCGATCTTTCATGCAGAGGGGCATGGACAGGAAAAGGGGTCGATGCTGTGAGCGAAGCTCAGAGTTTGATAGAGAAAGCCGACAGCAGGATAAAACAGGCGGTACCCGAAGCCGCCGATGTCTACAAAGAGTTCTATGCCAATTGCAGAGAAGCCGGAATAATGGGCGATGTTGAAACAATAAGAAGATCCGTTTCCGACAATATCGCCAATTTCACCGATCTGAGATATTTGAGCAAAGTGATGGAAATGTCCATGATGGAGCCGAAAATGATGTTATCCGCGATAAGAGACGGACCCGTGGATACGGAGGGCATCGAAGAGGCCGCGATGTTCGCAGCAATGGAATCCATGGCAACCGACGATCCCCTGATGGCCCCCATCTATTGTGATGAAAAATGGAGGTGGAACGTATTTCTGGCCGATGAACCGAGTAACAGGATCGACTGGATGATCCTGGATGATGACGGCGATATGCTCAAAGAAGCATCGGTTAGGATCAGCGAGATAGAGTTCAAAGCACCGGATAAAGAAGGCGCGGAAGTGCTGAGAGAATACATCTCCGTCCTGAACGGCAGGGATAGTTTCCTGGGCAGTGTGTTCGCACTGATGGATTCCACAGGCTACGAGGATGATATGGCGAACGCATACTATGGGTGTCTGTCCACCGCAATATTGGATGTGATGTGGAGGGCTTCCATGCTGGATCATTTCATGGGAACAGGGATGGGCGCAAGAGGGATCAGGGAAGCGATAATCTTCTATGATATGGATAGACTAGATGCTCCCGCCATAGGTGCTTTTGTATAAGCGCGTGAAAAAGTACGATACCTTCAAATACTGAATCTAGTATGGAGATTCGGTGGCTTAAGTGATCAAACCATTGTCTGTTCTCAGTCAGGCGACGAACAAGAACGTGATCGTCGAACTCAAAGGCAAGAGGGAGTACAGAGGAGTACTTGACGGATACGATCCGCACATGAATGTAGTGCTGAAGAACGTCGAGGAGTTTCACAACGGCGAGTCCGTGAGAAAGATGAACATAGCCATTGTCCGCGGGGACAACGTAATTTACATTTCACCATAAGGAGAGACAGAACATGGGAAAAGGAACACCAGCACAGGGAAGACACAACAAATACAAGACACACATCCCCTGCCGCAGATGCGGGAAACACTCATATCACGCAAGAAGGGGCGTATGCGCTTCCTGCGGATATGGAAAGACCGCGAAGATCAGATCTTACACTTGGGCAAAATCACACGATTAAGGTTATAAAATGTCGGGGCCTAAGCACAGCTGCGGAGTTGTGGGCATATCAGCCACACGGAATGTTGTGCCTGCTTTGCAGAAGTCCCTGATGATAATACAACACCGCGGTCAGGAAAGCGCGGGAATATCGGTTTTTTGTGACGGTGCCGTTCGTACCGTGAAGGATAACGGGCTCGTTCAAGCGGCTTTGGATAAGGGCGAGTTGGAAATGCTTGATGCCGTTGTGGGCGTAGGGCATGTAAGATATTCCACAACCGGATCGAAAGGCGTCGAGAACGCACAGCCGTTCACCGCAACGACAAGTTCCGGTACGGTCGCGATAGCACACAACGGCGATATAACGAATCATGCCGATCTGAGAAAGGGATATCTGGATTCGGGATCGTCATTTTTAACGGCTTCCGACAGCGAATTGGTGGCACGAATAATCAGCAAATACATTTCAGTTCACAATGACCCAGTGAAAGCATTGAAGAGTATGATGAAGGAACTGGACGGGTCATATGCACTTACAGTTCTTTTCGAGGGACGTTTGTTCGGGGTTAGAGATCCCTTCGGACTGCGCCCGCTTTGCATAGGCGAGATCGACGGCGGATTCATGGTGGTCTCCGAAAGTGCGGCAATAGATGCCCAGAACGGAAAATTCGTAAGGGATGTCTCTCCCGGAGAGATCGTGGAAGTGACCTCAGACCGCATCATATCGCATCATGGGGTGGAAAGTAAACACAAAGCATATTGTATGTTCGAATGGGTGTACTTCGCTCGACCCGATTCGGTGATCGATGAAAGGGAAGTTTACGAGGTCAGAAAGAGGATAGGGGAGATACTCGCCAGAGAATGTCCCGCCGATGTTGATTTCATCATGCCGATTCCGGATTCGGGACGTGCTCACGCCATCGGATTTTCGGTAGCTTCAGGTATACCTTACGAAGAGGGATTCATGAAGAATCGTTTTGCGGAAAGGACATTCATTCTTCCCGATCAGTCGGAAAGGGAGAAAGCGGTATCCATGAAGATGAATCCGATCAAAGGCACGGTCGCGGGTAAACGTATGGTCATAGTTGATGACAGCATAGTTCGCGGTACCACACTGAAGAAATTGATAAATATCCTCAGGGATGCCGGTGCAAAGGAAGTTCACGTCAGGGTAGGAAGTCCTCCTGTCATAGCTCCATGTTACTACGGTGTGGATATGAAATCCAGAGAACAGTTCGTGGCGAACAATCGTACTACCGAAGATATATGCAAGCTGATAGGAGCAGACAGCTTGGGATACATTAGTTTGAAAGGATTGATCGAAGCCATCGATAAACCCGAAGAAGATCTGTGTCTGGCATGTGTTAACGGAAAATATCCCACACACATCCCCGGCGAGGTACAGAAGTTCCAATCAACTTTGAATTCTCATTTTGAATAAAAATAAAAAATTGGAAATGGTTTTTATTGCGGTATGTTCAGTTTGACCATATCGTTCTTCACATCCGATATTCCCGTTATACCGAAATTCTCAACCAGGACATTCAGTATATTCGGGGTCACGAACGCGGGGAGAGTAGGCCCGAGCATGATGTTCTTCACATTCAAATGCAATAGTGCCAGAAGGACCAAGCATGCTTTCTGTTCATACCATGATATGTTGAATGACAACGGAAGTTCATTCACGGACACACCAAGCGCTTCTGCCAGTTTGAGTGCGACTACCACAAGGGAATAGCAATCGTTGCATTGTCCCGCATCGATGACCCGAGGTATGCCCCCTATGTCTCCGAGGTCCAATTTGTTGTAACGATATTTCGCACATCCCGCGGTCAGGATCACAGTGTCTTTCGGAAGGGTCTTGGAAAACTCCTCGTAGTATGAACGATCGGTCCTGCGTCCGTCACAACCGGCCATCACAACCAATCTCTTCAGTGCCCCGGATTCGACCGCGGTCAGGATCTTGTCTGCAACACTCAAGGTGGTTGCATGGGCGAAACCGATAGGAATGCTCATTTCATCTATCTTGGTGGGAGGATCGCACTTCTTTGCGGTCTCGATCATCTCCGAGAGATCCTTTCTGCCCTTTACGGATCGTATATGCTTCACATTCTCGAACCCGGTGATCCCGGTGGTGAACATCTTGCCGGAGTAGGAACTGTCCGGAGGAATGAGACAGTTTGTGGTCACAAGTATAGGGCCGTTGAATTTCTTGAATTCATCCTTTTGCTTACACCACGCGCCCCCGTAATTTCCGACAAGATGATCATATTTTTTAAAGAAGGGATACGCGTTCGCCGGTAACATTTCCCCGTGGGTGTACACGTCGATTCCTGTACCTTTCGTTTGTTCCAGAAGTTCTTCCAGATCCTTGAGATCATGTCCCGTGATCAGTATTCCTGGGTTGTTACGAACTCCGAGATTCACATTGGTTATTTCGGGAGTTCCGTATGTCTCGGTGTTGGCCCTGTCCAAAAGCGCCATACAATTGACCCCTGCTTCTCCGCACGCAAGGACCTTGGTCGTGAGTTCTTCCGCCGACAGGGTCTTTCTGAGGTCGATCAGACCACTGACAAGGAAGTCCTCGATCCCATCGTCGTTGTAACCGAGTATCTTTGCGTGGTAGTAGTATGCCGCCAGCCCTTTGAGGCCGTACAAGAGCAGTTCCTTAAGTGATCTCAGATCCGAATCGCTGTCAAGGGATGAGATCCCGATCTTTCCCGATCTCTCTTCAAGATTCTTGTAATCATAGTCCACGCAATCGATGTCGTATTTGGTCTTGGTTGAAAACTTGATAATGAGTTCCTTGGACCTCTCGATCCGATCTTTGAAGAATTCATTATCAAAATTCACGTTTGTCAAGGTCGAGAATAAAGATTCATAGATGTGCTCGATCGCTTCATCTATGTCTTTGTTCTGTTTCTTTCCTTCATCTGCAACTAGGGCAAGTCCGCTGAGCGAGTAAAGAAGAACATCCTGAAGTTCGGCTGTTTCCGAGGTCTTCCCGCATACTCCTCTGTTCACGCATCCTGTTCCTTTCTTTGCTTCTTCGCATTGTCTGCACTCCATGCTATCACCTAGTATCACTTTTCAATACCAAGTATACAATAGATACCAAATTATATATACCGGTAGTTTCTAGCAGTATACCATGGATAATGAATGCACAGTAAGGAAAACAATGGAGTATTTGTCCAAGAAATGGGCGATAATGATACTTTTAGAACTCTATAAGAATGATCAGAGCTGGAAGAGATTCAGTACGATACGGAAAGCGATGAAAGAAGTGACTTCCAAGATATTGTCGGAAAGACTCAAGGAGTTGGAGGTTGAAGGCCTGGTTATCAACAAGATCGATGCCAGTGCATTTCCGGTAAAGAGCGAATATAAGCTTACCGAGATGGGTATCGAATTGGTCGAAGTGATAAAGGAGATCAAGGTATGGGCGCTGAAATGGAAGATAGACAATTGCGTTTGCAAAAATCAGGATTGCAGAGTATGCATATTGTAAGTTGATACGGCAATACGTTCTGTCTTTGAGGTAACATCATAGCCAAATCTTTAATAATGGCTCCTCATTCACATGATTCAGCGGGCAGGTAGATCAGTTGGAAGATCGCTACCTTGGCATGGTAGAGGCCGCGAGTTCAAATCTCGCCCTGTCCACCACTTTTATAATCTTCAAAGACAAATGCAAGATCGCAGTCATTTCTGTTCACCCTCCGTTCTCCAAGATACATAGGCAATGGGCCAATGCAGATCGGGTCTTGTTTGCCTCTGCCAGATTGGTTTCGATTTTCTTTTGGACCATTATATTTCCGATTATTCCGAGAAAGTAGTCGATGCATCGTGTGTCTTCGAATATGTCGATCGAATCCAAGTGAATAGAATTATCTTGATTTAACATATCCTTGAATGTTGATAATGCGGCCTTCGTATCTCGGGCAACGGTTTCACATTTTCTGATCCTGTTGCGTTTCATCCATGTAACAGCGGAACCCCCAAAGAATATGTCCCATGTTCCGAGATTTTTTGCACTGGTCAACTCGGAGATCAGAAGATCAAGTTTTTCAAGGGCATGCGTGCCTACTTCGAGGGTTTCACGATTTACCATTTTTTCACAGTTTTCCTTCAGCTCTTATGTTTGTTTCAACTGTTATTCAACCGTGTTCGGAATAGTTAATGTTTCCGCATTCATTATATTGTATCAAAGCGGATACACAGAGCATGGATACGAGCTCAATCGTAGATTACATAACGGGGCACATCCCGGAATTGATCTTGCTTGTCGGAGGCCTCACAGCCTTGGCGATTGTGGTGACTTATGTTAAGGACGATTCTTCCAAGAAATACAAGTTGTTCATGGCATTGGGATTCATTTTCGGAATAGCAATGATCGTGCTATGCATATCATCCTATGCGGGATGGCCTTGGTTCGCATCGGTGATCATCGCAGTGGCGGGATTCACAATGGTCATAAGACCGTTCAGGAATATATCCTTCGCAGCGATATTGGCAATTCTCATAATGGTACTGGCATATCTTTTCCTCGGTGAACTGGACGGAACTGTTCTAGAGTTCATGGCAAGCGGATGGCCGAGGATAATAGCCGCGTTCATACTGGGTGCGATAGCATTCATGATCACGAATTTCGCGGAAAGTATCATAAAATTATTTGGTAAGCTATTCAACTGGTGGCCGTTACTGCTCGTGTTGGGTCTGGTCTGTATCGTAGAGGCGATATTGATGCTGGCTGGCTATGGATCATTATATGATCTGTTCACATGAGATGTGTGGGTAAAGGTCAGGATGTAAACCTTTAAATGATAGTAGTAGATGGAGGTTGGCGGGGCCCGTGGCTTAGCCAGGATATAG
>JGI994J12354_10002266_pt1 | contig 18835 bp, 11 predicted proteins | sample IntmicLarv3ML3BL_FD_12354 | JGI IMG/M metagenome (IMG submission 12354)
TTGTTTTTGACGCGCTCCAAGCCGCGAAAGCACGCAAAAGCGATTTGTTGGTTATCGATACGGCGGGGAGATTGCACAACAAGAAAAATTTGATGGACGAATTAAATAAAATTTTTAGAGTCATCGAAAGAGAATACCCCGAAGCTAACAAAGAAGTTATTTTGGTTTTGGACGCGACGACGGGACAAAACGCAATGCAACAAGCTAAAATATTTAAAGAAACCGCGAATATCACGGGTTTGGCATTGACAAAACTGGACGGAACGGCAAAAGGCGGTATTATTATCGCGATTAAAAATGAATTGGATATTCCGGTCAGATTTATCGGAGTAGGGGAGCAAATAGCAGATTTACAGCCGTTTGATGCGGAGCAGTTTGCGAAAGCACTTTTTACCGTTGACTAAGAATTTTATAAAAATATAATTGAACGCGCAAAAAACGAGCAGAGGTTTAGTTAAAAAAACTAATTCCCTGCTCGTTTAAATTTACATAATTTATTTTATTTTACTTTACATATTCAAATCGAAAATCTTAAACGTGAGTTTCCTCTCCGTAATGAACGTGTAAAAGTTCATGAACGCGATTTTTTAAAATTCCGTCGTACAAATCTTTCATGATTGGATTATCGGCAGAACGTTTAATACTGCAAAGTTTATCCGCGGAATAAAGTCCTTTCGCGCGACCGGCTTTTTCTTCCGCAAAAACGAACGGNTGACCCGCACCGCTTACGCAACCGCCCGGGCAAGCCATAACTTCGACAAAATCGAAATGTTCGCCCGCTTTAATGCGCTCGATTAAATCAGATGCATTTTTAAGACCGCTGACAACCGCGATTTTAAGTTTTCTGTCGCCGAAATTAATTTCAGCGGTTTTGATACCCTCTGAGCCGCGCATACCTTTGAAAGCGATTTGCGCCAAAGCCGCAGGTGATTTATCAGTGGAAACATGACGTAAAACCGCTTCCGTAACGCCGCCTGTAACGCCGAAAATAACGCCTGCGCCGGACATACCGCCAAACGGCATGTCAACAGCTTCGGATTCAAGCTCGGAGAAAACCATTCCGGATTCCTTAATCATTTGGATAAGTTCCTGCGTTGTAATAACACAGTCAACACTTTGTTTTCCGTTTATTTTAAATTCATCTCTTGAAGCCTCAAACTTTTTGGCGGTACAAGGCATAATGGCAACGTGAACTTCTTTTTTGTCAGATTCGGCATTCGCCGCTTTAATAACAGACGCGAACATCTGCATAGGCGAGCGGCAAGTTGAAACATTCGGCATAAGTTCCGGATAATTTTTTTCGCAGAAATTAACCCAACCCGGACAGCAAGATGTGAAAAGCGGCATATCATTTTTGCCGGATTCCAATCGTTGAACAAATTCTTTAGTTTCTTCGATAACCGTTAAATCCGCCGCTGTTGACGTATCATAAATTTCATTGAATCCCAAACGGCGCAGCGCCGCAACGATACGACCCATTACATCTTTGCCGTTATCAAACCCGAATTGTTTTCCGAGAGCAACGCGCACAGCCGGAGCAACTTGCACCGTTACATTTGTATTTTCATCGTCCAAAGCTTTCCAAAGAGCCGCAGTATCATTTTTAACAACGATTGCACCCGTCGGGCAAACCGACGCACATTGTCCGCAACCGACGCACGGAGAATTAGCAATCGGCTCATCGAAAGCTGTGCTTATCGTCATGTTCGAGCCGCGATGAGCAAAATCTATCGCACCGACATTTTGAACTTCATGACAAACACGCACGCAGTCACCGCACAAAATACATTTGTTGCTGTCGCGAGTGATACAAAGCGATGAATCATCGATTTTAGGTTCTGACGCGGTATTCGGGAAACGAACTCCCTCAATATTAAAACGCATAGCCAAATCTTGCAATTTACAGCTACCGTTATTATTACATGTTGTACAATCGCGGCAATGATTCGCAAGTAATAATTCTAAAATCATTTTGCGATAGTTGCGTAATTTTTCGGTATTTGTTTTTATTGTCATGCCGTCTTTCGGTTGCGCGGAACATGCGGCGTCCAACCCGCCCCATTCGTTTTCAACCATACACATGCGACATGCGCCGTATATAGATAAATCGGTGTGATAACAAAAAGTAGGCATTTTGATACCGACTTTACGAATCAATTCCAAAAGATTTTTTTCGCCGTTTATCTCAACCGGAATCCCGTCAATAATCATATATTTTTTATCATTCATGCTGTTACGCCTCCTTTATTGCATGGAACGGACATGTATCTAAACAAGCCCCACACTTGATACATTTATCTTTATCGATTACAAAAGGTTCTTTAATTTTGCCCGAAATCGCATCGACGGGACAAACTTTCGCACACTTAGAACAGCCTTTGCATAAATCGGCTTGAATAAAAATTTCTTTGAGTTTTTGACATTCGCCCGCCGGACAACGTTTTTCATAAATATGAGCTTCATATTCCGAACGGAAATGTTTAATCGTGCTCACAACAGGGAACGCCGCTGATTTTCCGAGACCGCAAAGCGCAGTGTCTGAAATCATTTCCGCAAGCTCCAATAACAATTCGATATCGCCGTCTTGTCCGTTGCCCTCAACGATTCTTTCTAAAATCATTAACATGCGTTTTGTTCCCTCACGACAAGGAACGCATTTACCGCATGATTCGTTTTGCGTGAAATTCATAAAGAAACGCGCAACCTCAACCATACAAGTATCGGAATCCATAACAACCAAACCGCCCGAACCAATCATCGCGCCGACTTTTTTTAATGAATCAAAATCGAGCGGCAACTCTAAATCTTCAGTCGTAAGACAACCGCCGGACGGTCCGCCGATTTGCACAGCTTTAAATTCTCCGCCGTCACGCATACCGCCGCCGACATCAAAAATAATATCTTTCAATTTTGTTCCCATAGGAACTTCGATTAATCCTGTATTTTCAATATTTCCCGTTAACGCAAACGCTTTTGTGCCCGGACTTGATTCAGGACCGACACCTGTATACCACTCTGCGCCGTTTGAAATAATCAAAGGAACATTCGCAAAAGTTTCTACGTTATTTAAAACAGTCGGTTTGTCAAACAAACCGTGCTCAACAGTTCTCGGCGGTTTAACACGAGGCATACCGCGTTTACCCTCGATAGATGCCGTCAACGCGCTGCCCTCACCGCAAACAAACGCGCCCGCGCCTTTATTAATATGAAGATTAAAACAAAAATCTGTTCCTAAAATGTTATCGCCCAAAAGTCCAAACTCTATCGCTTGTTCTATCGCGATTTTCAAACGTTCAACCGCCATGGGATATTCCGCACGAACATAAATATAGCCCTCGTCCGCACCGCAAGCGAGTGCCGCAATCATCATACCTTCTAACATTTTGTGCGGGTCGCCTTCCATAATACTTCTGTCCATAAATGCGCCCGGGTCACCTTCGTCACCGTTACAAACAACATATTTTTGTTCTGTTTTTTGTGCTCTGACCTGCGACCATTTTCTTCCGGCAGGGAATCCGCCGCCGCCGCGTCCGCGCAATTTTGAAGCTGTTATAATATCTATAATTTCATCGCCCGTTAATTCAAACAAAGCTTTTTCGAGCGCGACATATCCGCCGATTGCGAGATATTCTTTTATGCTTGTTGCGTCGATAGTTCCGCAGTTATCCAATACACGACGAAGTTGTTTTTTATAAAAAGGAATTTCGTTTTGCTCTTTGTAAACAATATCATTTTTTGTGTATGCGAGCCGTTCAATGTGCTCGCCTTTTATGATAGTCTTTTCGATAATTTCTTCACAATCGGATAATTTAACTTTTGTATACAACCAACCTTGTGGCTCGATACGCACCAAAGGACCCATTTCGCAAAATCCGTGACAGCCGCTTTTTTTCAAACCGACAGAGTGCTCATGTTTTTCTTTATCCAATTCGATTTCACAATCCAAACCTTTTTCAAGCATAAATTCTTGCAGCCGCGCAAAAATTTCTAACGCCCCGCCCGAAATACAGCCTGTGCCTGCACAAACTAAAATTTTCTTTTCTTCCGCGATTAATGATGTTTCATAAATTTTGCGAATATTAACTAAATCTTCTCTGCATTTGAGCATTGCAATTCCTCCCTTAATTCAGCTAATAACTCGGAAACTTTTTCCGGTGTCATCGCAGGATAAACTTTATCATTAACTGTTATAACAGGCGCAAGCCCGCACGCACCGAGGCACGACACAGTTTCAACCGTAAAACCTAAATCATCGGTTGTGGATTTTTCTTCCGAAAGCGAAAGCTCTTTGCGAAGTCGTTCCAAAATCGGAATTGATTTACGCACATGACAAGCCGTACCATCACATACTTTAACTATAAATTTACCCTTAGGTTTCAATGAAAAGTTTTCGTAAAAGGTTGCAATGCTGTATATACGTGCTTGACTAACTCCTAAACGATTTGATAAATGCGGAAAAACTTCTCTCGGCAAATAACGGTAATTGTCATTGATTCCTTGCAAAATTGCAATAATNGAGCTTTCTTTGCAACCCAGTTCTTCAATAATAGAATCTACTATAGTAAAGTCAAAATTTTCACTCATTGTAATACCTTTCCTTTCTGTGATTTTTTATNTTTTCGCGATGGCAATGAGCCAAGCGAGAGTGCTTGCACTCACATTTGCGAATGCCCGCGAGTGAACAGGTTTCATACCTCGTCCGCTTGCGGCGAGGTGGTTCACTTTCTTGCTAATCTAAAGATTCCTGCTGACGTTAAACTTTTAACTTTCCAATCCGTAAACTTCAAAATTTTTTTATAAACACAAAAGTATAATCCTCTAAACGCATACGATTGTATTTTAAAAAAAATACTTCAAAGCGGAATTTCAGCCGTTTTAAAAGTCGGTTTTTATTTTTGTATTTTGTGTACAATCAACGGCGCGCCCACCTCATAAAATATATCGTCAATAATTATGCAGGCATTATTTTTCATGACGCGTAATTATGTTATGGAATCTTTAAAGATAAAAAGAAAAATTTAGTACATTTTGCTATAGATAATATTTTATCACACTTTTGCTCTTAGGTGGTGAAAAATTTATCTATTTCGATAAATAATTTTTTCCTGTCTTTAAAATTCCGAAAAATAGGTATGAATGGGAATTGATGAACCGAATTTTTTATTAAAAAATAAATAAGGGCGCATTTTAAAAATTTGTGAAGAAATATTTTTGTGTTACATATTCTGTAATGATATTTTGCAAACTAAATAAAAGACATTCACTTTTTTGTTTATATCTAAAAGTGAACGCCTTTTATATTTAAAAAGTTTCTTCCACAATACAAATACTAATTTATTAATTACCGTAATAAGCCGCGAGATATAATTCTTTCATTTCGCTCATAAGCGGATAACGCGGATTTGAGCCCGTACATTGGTCGTCAAAAGCTTGCTCGACCATTTCATCGAGTTTTTCCAAAAATTCATTTTCGTCAATTCCGTAATCGCGAATCGTATCCCAAATTCCTATTTGTTTTTTCAACTCATTAATTTTTAAAATTAATCCTTCAAGTTTTTCGTTATCATTATTTCCTTTAATGCCGAGCGCGTCCGCGATTTCGCCGTAACGTCTTAACGTGTGCGGGTGGTCGTATTGTGGGAATGTTCCCATCTTAACGGGAGTTTCGGATGCATTGAATCTCATGACGTGTTCAATCATAAGTGCATTCGCGACGCCGTGCGGTAAATGATAATATGAACCGAGTTTGTGTGCCATTGAGTGGCAAATTCCCAAAAATGCATTTGCGAAAGCCATACCCGCCATCGTCGCCGCGTTTGCCATTTTTTCGCGTGCAAACGGATTCGCCGCGCCTTCGTTATATGCGATAGGCAAATATTCAAAAATAACTTTTAATGCGCCGATTGCCAAACCGTCCGTATAATCTGTCGCGAGCATTGACGCATAAGCTTCAAGCGCGTGAGTTACGGCGTCGATACCTGACGCGGAAGTTAATCCTTTTGGTGCGTGCAACATTAAATCGGCGTCAACAATCGCCATGTTAGGCATCAATTCATAATCAGCCAAAGGATATTTCACGCCGTTTGATTCATCTGTGATAACCGCAAACGGAGTAACTTCAGAGCCGGTACCCGCTGTCGTCGGGATAGCGATAAAATATGCTTTCTCGCCCATTTTAGGGAAAGTATACACACGCTTTCTGATATCAACAAATCGCATCGCCATATCCATGAAATCCGCTTCAGGGTGTTCATACATAACCCACATAATTTTTGCGGCGTCCATCGCGGAGCCGCCGCCGAGTGCGATAATTACGTCAGGTTTGAACGCCGACATTTGAATCGCGCCGTCTTTCGCACAAGCAAGCGTTGGGTCAGGCTCAACATTTGAATATGTCGCGTGGGCGATTCCCATTTCTTCCAATTTATCCGTAACAGGTTTTGTATATCCGTTATCATAAAGAAAATTATCCGTAACGATAAACGCACGTTTTTTCCCCATAACATTTTTAAGTTCATCTAATGCGACAGGCAAACAACCCTGTTTAATATATATTTTTTCTGGTGCACGAAACCACAACATATTTTCTCTCCTCTCAGCAACGGTTTTGATATTAAGCAAATCGTTGACGCCGACATTTTCACTGACGGAATTTCCGCCCCAAGAGCCGCAACCCAACGTGAGTGACGGTGCTAATTTGAAATTATAAAGGTCGCCGATTCCTCCGTGTGACGCAGGCGTGTTAACTAAAATACGGCAAGTTTTCATGCGTGCCGAAAATTCGTTTAACTTATCATGTTCCGCTTCGTTTAAATAAATCGCGGACGTATGACCGTAACCGCCGTCCTCNATGAGTTTTTCTGCTTTTGAAAGCGCGTCTTCAAAATTTTCCGCGCGATAAAATGCGAGTACGGGAGAAAGTTTTTCATGNGCAAATTCTTCATCTGTATTAACGTTTGTNACTTCNCCGATAATTATTTTTGTGGTTTCGGGAACGGAAACNCCTGCCATTCCTGCGATTTTGTGCGCNGTTTGNCCAACGATATTTGAATTAAGCGCGCCGTCAATAATTATTGTTTTGCGGACTTTTTCGGTTTCTTCGGGATTTAAAAAATAACAACCGCGTCTTGCAAATTCATTTTTAACCGCGTCATAAACTTTATCCAACACGATAACAGATTGTTCAGATGCGCAAATCATACCGTTATCGAAAGTTTTAGAGTGAATAATTGAATTAACGGACAAAAGAATATCCGCCGTGTCATCGATAATAGCAGGTGTATTTCCCGCGCCGACGCCGATTGCCGGTTTTCCGGAAGAATACGCCGCTTTCACCATGCCCGGACCGCCTGTCGCGAGGATAATATCACATTCTTTCATAACCATGTTTGTAAGTTCCAAAGACGGTTCGTCTATCCAGCCGATAATATCTTTCGGTGCGCCTGCTTTAACAGCTTCTTCCAACATAAGTTTTGCCACTGCGATAGTCGAATTTTTCGCGCGAGGGTGCGGACTTAAAATAATCGCGTTGCGTGTTTTTAATGCGAGCAAGATTTTAAAAATCGCCGTGGATGTCGGGTTTGTCGTCGGGATAACCGCCGCAATAACGCCGATGGGTTCTGCGATTCTTTTTGTTCCGTAAGCTTTGTTTTCTTCCAAAACGCCGCAAGTTTTCGTATCTCTGTATGCGTTATAAATATACTCAGCCGCGTAATGATTTTTAATAACTTTATCTTCCACTATACCCATGCCCGTTTCTTCAACCGTCATTTTCGCAAGCGATATACGATTTTTATTGGCAACCGTTGTAGCCGCCAAAAAAATTGCGTCAACTTGCTCTTGTGTATAAGTCGCAAAAATTTTTTGCGCGTCATGCAAGCGGTTAAGTGCGTTTTGTAGTGTTGCAATGTCATTAACTCTTTCCATTTTTTCATTCTCCTAACATAGTTTATCTATTTACAAAGCGTTTCTTATGATATTTTTTTATCTCAAGGCTGAACCCCCCACCTCTAAGAGTCAAGTCGTAGACTTGCTCGAAGGTGGTGGGTGAACAATTTATTTGGTGGGTTTCAAGCTCCCACCAAATAAGCATTATATTTCAGAAGGAAATGTAATGCTTGCCTTGACATCTGTGAACGCCATGCTTAAAAAATTCATTAATTACCCAATTCAAAATATATTTTCAAGTGATTTTATTTATTATCGGCATATTTTTCATGTGTTATTTTTTTAACCGATTATGTTATTATTTTAACACACTTGTTTTATTTGTGAAATATAAAAATAGACATACCAATATTCAAATATTAATATGTCTATATATTTAAAGAATTATTCGTTTTCCGCGGGTTCATACAAAGGTTTTAACACACCCAAACCGGAAATACCCACGTGCCATTGTCCGTCATAACTGATAAGCCAATCGGTAATCTTTCTCGCAGAATGATTTTTCGGCGTATCTTTTCGCATCACCGCATAATAATTTATTGCCAAAGGAAATTCTTTGTTTCGTATAGTTTCGGGAGTCGGTTCAACACCCTCAAAAGCAAGCGGTTTAACATAAACTTCACCCATGACGGATTCGGCAATATTAAGATAGTAATACATTGTATATCCGATTGCATAAGCGTTTTCCTCGTTTTCATCTGCAAAAGATTTATACTCCTCAACCATTTGCAACATTCCGTTCATATCATTTTCTAAAAAATTTTCTTCAATTTCGGGTGATATCGGCTTGCCCTCAAGAATTAAATTTTCCATCTGCGCCTGCGACCCCGCGTCGGAATTTCTGCAAATCGGAACAATCCGCCCGTCAACTCCGCCGATTTCAGACCAATTTGTTATCGTCATGGAAGAATATATTTCCTGCGCTTGCTCTTTTGTTATACTCAGCGCAGGATTATCTTCATGAGTGATAAACACAAACGCCTCCGCGCCGATTGGAATATATTCAAGCTCAACGCCCGATTCATTTACTTTTTCTTCGACTTCATTTGACGGGTCGGGAACTAATATTAAATCAACATCGCCTGCGATTAACAATTCATATGACTGCATTGTTTTAGATGCCTGCTCGGGAAAATTCGGAAATTCGCCCGACTCGGAGTAAAACATATTTCTGTAAATGCTTTGCACCAAAGGCAAAGTGGAAGTCGAGCCGTCGATGCGAGGATAATTTTCCGCGGTTATTCCGATGTCGTCTGCCACAAGAGTTGTTTTATTTTCCGATGAAGTATTTGAAATATTTGAAGTCTTTGTGATTTCAGTATGTTCGCTATGTTCTGTCTGTTGCGGTGTTTCTGTCCGTTCTGTTGGGATAGTCGCCTGCATTTGTGAATCATCATTATTAAATTTACAGCCTTGAAAAACAAGCATCGTTAATATAACAGATAAAAAAATTTCTTTTTCAAATTTGTTCCTCCCTAATTACTAAACGCCACTTCATTTTTTACCGTATACAGTTTATCGATAAATCGCCTATCCAATTCAGAAAATTTATAATCTTTCGGATAAATTAATAAATCTTTATACTTTTTATTCGGCGCGATGCATTTTTTTTGTACCAATTCGTATCGTTCAAGAAGTCTTGCGGGCATCGGAGATTCCCATATATACGCGGTCGGGATATTTGTTAACATATCGAATTGACTGCATCTTCCGTAAACGGCGATTTTTCTGCATGAGCCGTTCGATGAAACATGCGAGCGCATTTCCGCATCGGACAAATAGGGAACAGATTTATCCCCGTATAAAATTTCCGTGTAATTTTCGAGATTTTCAAACTGTATGTTTTTTATTTTGGAGTCGGCAAGAGGGTGATTTTTTGACATCAAAACGATTTTGTCAAACTCCCATATAAGCCCGTGACTTAAATTTTTCTCCGCCAAATAATCAAAAAAATAATTTTCATAAACGCATTGACAACGGATAATTCCGAAATTATATGCGTTATCCGTGACATTTGCTATTGTTTGCATTGCGTTCGTTTCGTGGATTTTCAAATCAATTTCTTTATCGTGGTCTAACTCTTTTGTGAATCTCGTGAATGCGTCCGATACGTAACTTCCGCGCGGTATCGAAATTTGAATACTCTGCATATTTTCATTTTTGGGCGCATAAAGTGCCTCCATTTTTTCGATTTGTGCCATAACGTTTTTTGCATATTTAATAAATTCTCTTCCTTGCTCGGTCGTCGAAACTCCTTTGGATGTCCGCGTGAAAATCGTAATATTTAAACTTTCTTCCAGTTCCTTGATAGCCTTGCTGAGATTCGGCTGAGCCATAAAAAGATTTTCGGCGGCTTGCGTAATCGAGCAAGTGCGGTCAACTTCCATCGCATATTTAAAATGTAACGTATTCATAATTTAATCACCTCTGAATTTCATATAAAAACAGTTGCAAAAATAAATTTTTTCGTGGTATATAATTATTTATATATCGTTATTCTAATACTTATATAACTAAATGGCAAGTTAAATTTTTAACAAATACAATCTCAAATAAAAACGGCATTTTATTGGGAAAAATACCGATTAATTCGATGTGATATATTTTAATGCATTACAAAAAAGACTTTTAAATATGATGAACAAGATATTTTTATTCAAGTTTGTCTTTGTATTTATTTTGAGTTTTAAAATATTCCGTTTCATATAAATCAAACGATTCTTCTCCGTCCAAAATATCCGCCAAGTTAAGATTAATCGTTATTGCCTTTATGATTTTCACGCCGTTATCATCGTAAGTCGGCTCAACTGAATCAATCGCCTTTTCAATCTCAATATTCATGAGCTCAACAATTTTTTGAAAACTGTCTTCGTTCATTTTTATTTTTGCGCCGCCATAAAATTCAACACCGTTTTGCGCCGCTTTTGAATAAGCATAAAAAGTGCTCTTATCGCAAGACACCGACATATCAACTTTAATTTCGGAAGATTTTCCCTGCACGGTTGTAAGCGTTGTAAAATCTAATTCATAAATTTTCTTATTCGTCACGAAGTTAGCCTCCAAATATTTGGGTGCTTCTTTTTCCAAAAATGATTTTAAATCTTTTTCGAGGTTAGCCTTTTTATCGGACGATATCGTAAAAATGCTGTTTTTATAGCTGTCATTCAAGACATCTTTGACTTTTATAATTCCCGATTCCGCATAACAATTAAGAGAAAGTTTCACGCTTTTTTGTGAAAACAAACTCAACTGCCTGTTAATTCTGCCGTCAACCAAAAGGACTGTTCCGCTCACGGCAGAAAAAATCAGCAAAACAATAATCATTATTGAACCATTTTTATTTTTCATAATAATTCATTCCTATGTAATATTTTTAAAACACAACTTCACAAAAAAATTGTCTGCCTGATTTTATATAAGCCCGTACATCGCAAGTTTTTCGCTTTCTATGCCGAAATGAGCTTGTATATCCGCATTTTTATAAATCTCCAAACCCGAATGTTCGTTGAAAAGATTTTCCAAAACTTGATTTTCATTTATAAAAAATACTTTCTTCAGTTTGTGCATTTCGGATTTATAAAAGCCGAAAGCTTGACCTATTATTTGAAAAAAGTTTTCGCCCGAAACAACCTCACGCATACCGATAAGTTCGTTATCTTTTATGTAAATCAACGAAATTTTTTCGTCTATCGAAGATATTATAAAAGTTTCATCTGATATAGATTTCAAAAAATATTTACTCACCGTATTTTGAAAAAAATCTATTTTTATGCAATCCAACTTAATTTCTTTAATCAAATCCAACAGCGTAAGTATGCGATTTTTTTGCATCGCAACAAACATAACCCGAGAGCCCTCTTTCTTTGTTTTGATAATTTCATAATCCATAATCGTTTCGTTTTTATCAAACGGAAATATTTTATCGCTGTTTTCAAAATATTTTTTAATTTCTTTTTTGCTCGTCAAAGGGAGATTCTCAAATTTCTTAAAAATCTCATTCGTTTTTAAAATCACCATAATTTTTTTAGTTGAAATTTTATGTTCTTTTTTAAAGCCGATAATTATATTTTTAATATCGTTGATTTCATTTATGAAGTAATTACGAAAAAATAAAACGTCTTTCTTATGTAATAAAGCGAGATTAATTTCATTTTTAGAAAGTTCCAATACTATGTGTTTTTCCAAATTTTCCGCCCCCCGTTAAACACTTTTTCTTTTTTAAAGATATATAAAATAGAAATTAATGGGATTATTATAACAAAAGTTTCCATTACTGTAAACAGCTTGAATAAAATTTGTAAATATTTACAAAATATAAATTTAAAATTGTGGCATTTATACAACATAAAAAAATAAGCATCAAAAACAATATTTTCAATAAAGCTGTTCGGAAACCACCTTAAAGCTTCCAGAAACCGCGATGTTTTAACGCGGTTTTCGGCAGCTCATTCAAGTTTCCGAACAGGTCTAATGCTTATTTATGTGAAACTTTACTGATTACATAGTTGTTTCATAGTCATATTTTTCAATATATTTGAAATATAATATTCTTCAATTATTTTTTCTGTTCCATAACAAAAACGAGGTCACGAAAAGTTTTTTAACTTCCGCAACCTCGATTTTATTTACATAATTATTTTACCGTGTCAATAATTTTTTCTTTAATTTTTTCGATAAGCAATCCGATATTATTTCTGTTTGTTCCGCCGCCTTGCGCCACCGTATCGCGTCCGCCGCCGCGTCCGTCGATAATCGGAGCAAATTCTTTCATTAAGTTCCCCGCGTGGATTCCTTTTTTTGCCGCCTCTTCAGAAACCATAATCACAAAATTAACTTTTTCGTCTTTATAACTCAAAAGCACAATTATGGCATTTCCCAATTTATCTTTTATTTTATCGCCCATGCCTTTAAGTTCATCGATGCTTAAAGAGTCCAATTCCGTAACGACCAAATTTGACTCGCCGACGGAAATTTTGTTTTTTATAATATCATCGACAACGCTGCCGAGCGATTTAGAATTTAATTCTTGAATTTTCTTCTGCAAGTTTTTCGCATCTGTTAAAAATGTTCCGACTTTGTCAAGTAAATTATCGGGATTAGTTTTCAAAAGCGTGCTCATTTTATCCATACGAGAAGTTATTTTATCGAAGAAATTAAAAGCTTCTTTTCCCGTAATAGCCTCGATTCTTCTGAGTCCCGAGCCGACGCTTCCNTCATAAACGATTTTGAAAACGGAAATAACGGACGTATTATTTACATGCGTACCGCCGCAAAGTTCGGTGCTGAATCCGTCGATATCAACAACGCGCACGGTTTCGCCGTATTTCTCACCGAAAAGAGATATCGCCCCTTTTTGTTTTGCGTCCTCGATATTCATTTCCGCAATGCTGACGGGAATACTGTCCAAAATTTTCTCGTTAACTATTTTTTCGGTTTCTCTGATTTGTTCCGATGACATTCCCTCAAAATGAGTAAAGTCAAATCTCAGTCTGTCATGAGAAACAAACGAACCGCCCTGCTCAACGTGATTGCCCAAAACATCGCGCAATGCTTTGTGTAAAAGATGCGTCGCCGTATGATTTCTCGAAGTATTTAAACGCCTGTTTCTGTCAACCGAAAGATTAACGTTTTGGTGTTCCTCGATGTAGCCCTCGATAATTTTTCCGTAATGCGCAAATTTCCCGCCCGAAATTTTCACAACATCGCGAACTTCCATAACGCCCGTTTCGGATTGAATTTTTCCGCCGTCGCCTTTTTGTCCGCCGCTTTCGGCATAGAAAACAGTTTTGTCCAAAACCATGTGAACTTTTTCGCCGATTGTTGCAACGTCCTCTAAAACATTATCACGAGAGATTCCCAAAACGTTTGCGCCCTCTAAAGTCAAGGTGTCGTATCCCAAAAACTCGGTCGCCGAATGAGAATCCAATTTATCAAAAGCATTTTCGTCCGCGCCCATAAAGGTTGAAGATTCACGACTTTTTTGCGCCAATTCTTTTTGCTCCCGCATTTTTTGAAAAAATTCGGTTTCGTTTAAAGAAATATGTTCTTCTTCCAAAACTTCTTTTAAAAGTTCCACGGGAAAACCGTAAGTATCATACAATTTAAACGCGTCCGAGCCTAAAATTTCCATGCGGTGTTCTTGTTTGGAAACTTTTATTAATTGCTTAATCATATCCAAACCTTTATCCAAAGTGAGTTTGAATTTTTCTTCTTCGATTCCGATGACCGTGAGAATCATTTCTTTCTTCTCTTTCAATTCCGAATAAGCGTCGCCTGAAGTTTTAATAACAACTTCACATAATTTTGTTAAAAACGATTCGTCTATGCCTAAAACTTTTCCGTGGCGAACCGCTCTGCGTAAAAGTCGTCTTAAAACGTAACCGCGACCCTCGTTTGACGGCAAAATCCCGTCGCCTATCATAAATGTTATGGAGCGAATGTGGTCTGTAATAATTCTTATAGAAATATTCGTTGTCGGGTTTTCGTTATATTTTTTGCCCGACATTTTGCATATTTCGTCCACAATGCTTTTCATTGTATCAATTTCAAAAATCGAATTTACATTTTGCATAATGGTTGCAACTCTTTCAAGCCCCATGCCCGTATCAATATTCGGAAATTCCAAATTTGAATATGTGCCGTCCTCTTCTTTATAAAATTGTGTGAAAACCAAATTCCAAAATTCCATAAATCTATCACAATCACAGCCGACAGCGCAAGTATCTTCGCCACAGCCGTATTCTACGCCTTTATCGTAATAAATTTCGGAACACGGACCNCACGGACCGATTCCGACTTCCCAGAAATTGTCCTCTTTACCCAAACGCACAATGTGCTCTTTGGGCAATTTAATTTTATCAAACCAAATATTATAAGCCTCGTCATCATCAAGATAAACAGACGCATAAAGTCGGTCTTGCGGTAATTCCAAAACTTGCGTACAAAATTCCCATGCCCACGGAATTATTTCTTCCTTAAAATAATCTCCGAAAGAAAAGTTTCCGAGCATTTCAAAAAAAGTTCCGTGACGTGCGGTGTGACCGACTTGGTCGATATCGCCCGTGCGAATACATTTTTGAACCGTTGTCAATCTTTTGCTCGGCGGAACTTCCTGCCCCGTAAAATACGCTTTCAACGGTGCCATTCCCGAATTTATCAATAATAAACTTTTATCGTTTTGCGGAATCAAAGAGGCGCTTTTCGCCCTCAAATGTTGCTTTGATTCAAAAAAAGATAAATATAATTCTCTGATTTCGTTTAAACCTAGATATTTCACTTTAAGTGACCTCCCATAAAATTTTAAGTCAAGAATTTATTTTTTGAAAAATCCTTGATTGCAGGCGGTTTATAAGCATATTATCAAAAGTAAAACCGATACGTTTTTTTCAAACTGTTCCTGCCCAATATTTGAATTATAGCACAAGTTGTTATTTAAAAAAAGCTTTTAATCGGTTGAGTTATCCCATTTTTTTATGCGTTTTTTTAAGTTTGTTATAACAAATTTTGAAAATATAAAAAACGCACCCCTATGACAGGGAGCGTTTTTACACTAAAGGCGATTTCCGAACATATCTTATTTGGCGGGAATATAAATTGTTGCCGTTCCCGAAATAAGAAGTTCATCTTTTTGATTTGAGCATGTTGTTTCCAAAATAACTCTGTTTTTTTCCGCAATAATTTCTTTAACGGTTACTTTTGCGGTAACCGTATCGCCGAAATAAACAGGTTTTAAAAATTTCACTTCTTGCCCCATGTAAATACTTCCGGGACCCGGTAATTTTGTTCCGAGTATCGCGGAAATAAAACCGACTGACAACATTCCGTGAGCGATGCGGTGTCCAAATTGTGTTTGTGATGCGGACGCTTCATCAACATGCGCAGGATTAAAATCCCCCGTGATTCCCGCGAATCCGTATACGTCCGATTCTGTTACGGTTTTTGTAAATGTTTCCGTTTGTCCGATTGTTAATTCTTCTATAGAATATCCTTTCATGTCCAAAACACCTTTCTTAAATAATTTTTTTTGAATTTTCGTAGATTTAGAAATTTTCCCGACCTTTTAAAATTTCGATTTTGCAAATATGATTCTCATGATTTCGTTTAGTTAAAAATTTTCTTCACAATTGATTCAATTTTTGAACCGTATTTGAATCGACTTGCAATTTCGACTTATTTTCGATAACCTCAAGATGCCGTTTTAATTTTTTAAATAAAATAAATTAGGAAAAAATCAAAAAAGTCTTTGATTTTAAAAGCTAACATCATAGAAATTAATCTTACGACAAGCATATCAGCAATTTTTCGATAAGTCAATAATGCGAGCAAATTTCAGCTCAAGTTCGCGCGTTGTTTTTTTTTATCCTTAATGATATAATGTAGGCATCAGCCACCGCTGATTCTAATCGAAACAAAAATGGATACTGATACCGTTGCGGAAAAAATTTTATCATGTTGTAGATGCGTAAAATTTTGATGTAAGGCGAGCACAATTCGCCCTTACTCTATCGAATAAAATAAAGAATATAAAGTTTTATATTATGATGTTAAAATGTAAGGTTTTAATGTTTACAAGCTACTACGATATCGCGTAACAGGATTCGTCGGAAGTGAAAAAATTTATTTTATTTTTTGAACTTAATAAAAGCAATCACTCCGAGTTTCCGCGGAAACTAAGTAAATTAAGGGAGGGTAATTTAAGATGCTCAGTAACGTTCTTGCGGTTGAACAGCGACAAATTCTGTCCAATCAGCAGATACAGTCCCTAGAAGTGTTAGCATATTCAAATCAAGAGTTAGATAATTTTTTAGTGAAAGAATATTCAGAAAACCCTATGTTGGAAACTTCAGCCAACAAAGAAGATTCCATGATAAAAAGTTTGGAAGAAATGTACGAAAGGAATAATACATATTACGGACACTATATGCTCCCGAACGATGAGGATTATTCAAGGCGAAACGACATTCCCGCGCCTATAGAAAACGAATTGTTTAATTATATTTTAAGTCAGTTGCACGAACCCGACTTCACTGTTGCAGAGTGGCAAATTTTTAATTATTTAATTAATTTTTTGAACGAGGACGGTTTTTTTACGCACGAAACATCTGCGATAGCCGAAACTTTGGGGTGTTCCGTTGATATAATCGATAATTGTTTGGGCATTTTAAAAACACTTGACCCGATTGGAATTTTCTCGAAAGACATATCGGAATGTTTAAAAATTCAACTTGAAAATCTATGCGTCGATGATGAAGATATTTTTACCGTAATAGATAAATATCTTTTGGATATATTAAAAGGACAAATCAGCACCGTTTCACGCGGATTGAAATTATCGACGGCAAAAGTCAGAGAGTATATGCATTTCATCGGCAAACTGAATCCAAAGCCGATTATGCCGTTTTTCTCTTCCGAGGCGGAATATATAGTTCCCGAGTCTGACCGATGGCACATAAAATTAAATGACAGTTGGATTGGCGAATATAAATTCAGCGATTATTATATACATATGATGCAAAAAACTAATGATGATGAACTTAAAGCCTATTTCAAAATGAAATTGGAACGGGCGAGACACATTATTCAGTGTGTCGAACAAAGACGAAATACTATTGTAAGAGTTGTTGAAACCATTTTGGAAATTCAAGACGATTATTTTTCAAACGGCGGTGAATTGCGCCCCATGTCGCTTGAAGACATCGCAAAACAGACACAGCTTCATGCATCAACGATAAGCCGCGCCATTAAAGATAAATACATGCAGTATAAAAAAACTATTCTGTTGAAAGACCTATTTGTAACAGCTATGAATAATTCTGATGATAAAGTTTCCAATGAAACCCTAAAAAAACTATTGAAAGAAATTGTAGCGAATGAAAATAAAGAAAAACCTTTAAGCGATATAAAAATTGCCGATGAAATAAAAAATCAAGGCTTTGATATCTCCCGTCGGACAGTAACAAAATATCGACAATTGCTCGGTATTCCCGAATCTCGTCAGCGATTATATTTAAAATAATAAGGCTGTTCGGAAACCACCTTAAAGCTTCCAGAAATCGCGATGATTTAACGCGGTTTGAGGCAGCTTGTTCAGGTTTCCGAACAGCCCTAATATAATTCATATAAGGAAACCCCTCAAAGCGGACGTTTGTCGTTTACTTTGCGGGGTTTTTGAGTTGTCATAATTTTTATCTCAAGGCTGAGAGCACTCACCAAGAGTTAAGGATTAAAATTTTTTTATTTTACAAAAGAAAATAAACATAAAAGTGTTCACACGGAATGAAAAAAATAAGTTAGGCGGTGATTCAGTAAAATAAAAAATTGTTGCGATTATAAAAAAATCTATTTTTAAATAATCCGATAAAAAAGTTTATTTCTTTTATGAAAACAGGAGTAAAGTCTTGATTTTTTCCGCAAATAAAAACTTCTAAACAAACTGTGAGCGATATGTTTTGTTAAACATGCACTATAAGCGCTTGCCCAAAACTATAGTAAAAATAAACAAAAAAATAAAAACAAAACAAGTGAAAATCAACAAAAGTTAGGTTCATTTTAAAAACATGTTGATTAATTTTAAATTATGAAGTATAGTTTTATTAAATTATGAAAAGTGATTCATGTTTCAAATGTTTAAGAACAGTTTATCGCAATTAATTAATTTCGTTGCGATATGCAATTCGTTATAAGAAATTATAAAAAGCATTAGTAACTCGTGTAATCGTTGAGTTTCCCTTGGCTCTCGGCTACAAAAATTTTATTTTCGCGATGGCAATGAGCCAAGCGAGAGAACTTGCTCTCTCATTTGCGAATGCCCGCGAGTGAACAGGTTTAATACCTCGCGGCTTGCCGCGTGCATATTAACCGATACCTCGTCCGCTTGCGGCGAGGTGGT
>JGI994J12354_10002267_pt1 | contig 18826 bp, 15 predicted proteins | sample IntmicLarv3ML3BL_FD_12354 | JGI IMG/M metagenome (IMG submission 12354)
CAATCGCGCCCGGCCCCGCTTCATAACCATCCTGCGGGTAGGAGTGGTATGTCATCCAATACTTTCCATCCCATTTTTGCAATGTGCGCGGCTTCCATAAATCGTTGCCGCAAAGCAGCCAATTTCCGCTTGCGTTGCGTGCATCCCAGCCTTCGCCATCGCCGCGCGCAAGCAGCAGCGCTTCACGCGTAAACGCCGCATCCGGCGCAGCGGCATACGCAAACCCGGTTTGGTATCCCACGCCGTTAAAACCCACATACAACATTTTTACCGCCCCGTTATGCTCAAACACAAACGGGCAATCCACCGCTTCGCCGTCAAATGTTCCGCTGCCGGACGCGTCTAGGACGGCGTACCCAAGCTTTTTCGTAATCCCATACGCGCTAAATTTGTTTTTCATTCCGCTATGCCTCAATTCGTTTGGTATACAAGCGCATATGTCGCCGTCGCGTAATTGATTCGGTTCTTATAAATCGAAATCTCCGTGCTGAGTATGCCTAACTTCGCTTGGTCAACCGTTGCCAATATGCCAACGCCCGTTAAATAGCTTGTAACCGCACGTTCGTAGTTATCAATATCCTTTTGCAGCGTTATTTGCAACGAAGTATAATTTTCCTCCAGCTGCTTGATATTGTTGTACGCATTCCGCACGCTCTTATCCAATGCCGCGCGCGTATCGGCAAGCTCGCGCTCCTTGCTGGCGACGTCATTTTCCATATCCTTCTCGTTCTTCGTCGGCTCTTTTTCCTTCTCGCGTTTGTCCTGCTCGTTTTTAAAGAGGAGGTCCGTATATGTCCATTGCTTATACGCCGCATTGTCGTAGCTAAAAAAACTTAGCTTTACAGACGGTGCAGATTCCTTTTTTTCAGCGATAAACGCTTCCATATCCGCTTCATACGCCGTCGCCTTCGTTTCGTCAAAATCCGTAATAATCGCGTTTTTATCCTGCGTAAGCAAAAGCAAGCTATTTAACGCCAGTTGGTTCCCACTTTTCTTTATCAATAAATTTTGCAAATTGGATTTCTGCTGCTCTAGGTTCAACCGCTCCGCCTTCACGTTCGCTTCCGTCTCCAGCCCCAGCGACAACTTTAGCTCCGAACTTTCCAGATTCTTCTCGCCCTGCGCAATGGATTGTTCCAACACGTATATATCCAGCCGCGTTTCGCCGTAAGCGCGCTCCGCAGGTTGTATTCGTTCCCATCCTTAATTTGCTTCATGTTTATTTGCATCGTAAGCATCTGGTTTTCCAACGTGCGCTGGCTCCGCAGCAACTCGATTACCGGCATACTCCAATTGTTTTTTGTCCTGTTATTTTGATTGGAATAAACATCCTTAACTTTCTCGTCCAAGTCCTTCTTGTCATCCTTAAAATTTTCAAAGGCATATTCCAAATCTTTTAACTTACTGCTGCTCTCGTTCATTATCGCCAACGCTTCCGCGAACGTGTACGCTTCTTGATTCTCAACCTCATACGCCGGCAACTCCATCACGGCGTAATCCGCCGCCTTCGAATCAATCCGCACAGCCTTGTTCGCCGCATCCCATTTCACCGTCATGCCAAACGTCTGCGACGCAAACCGCAGCGGTATCATCACATGCCCGTTCCTAACAACCGCCGCCGCCGGCATCTTCACCGGGTCATAATTAACAAGCGCATCACTGCTCATGTCCTCAACAATAATAACCTTCGTCCCGAACCGAACCGAAACCTGCCGCCCGCTAAACCCATACGTAGCGCCATACATGTTCCCGATGTCCCGCAGGCCGACCATCGTCACGCCGTTTTCCACATACGGCTGCGCATACAGCCCCGTTTGCAAAATCCCGTCCAGCACGATATGCGCCGGAANCTCNGCCGCGCTTGCCGGAACACCGCCAAAAACCAGCCCCNCGCAAAGCGCAGCGCAAGCCGCCGCCTTTCCAAACCCCTTCTTCATCCTCTTTGCCCCTTCCCCCTGCCGATAACAAAAAAACCCCTTGCGGGGTTTTTTTGTTATGCAGTTAAACTAGATTTACTCAGCGATCGGGTTGTAGATACCAAATGCCATGCCGCTATCGTCTGCGCCGCCGTTAACCTGCTCCGGAGAGAGACCAACTGCGTAACCAAGGTAACGGAAAGGAATGTAGGTAAGCGTGTTGCCGGTCGTCGGGCTAGCCTTAAGCATAGCGGCTGCATCCATCTGACGCGGGAACTGGGAACCCGTTACATAGTACTCTCTCTTGCCGATTGTGAAGTCAACCGTACGATCAAGGAACTCAACGGAAGCAATCTGAAGAGTGCCATTCCAGTGTACGTTCACTGCGCCAAGAGCTTCCATAGCGTCACGAAGAGGAATGTAGAGACGGCCATTTTCATAAACCGCCGGGCCTCTCATCGTGATTTCGTTGCCGTTAACAATCATGATATCGCTATCCTGGTTGATGATTACGTTGTTGCTGATACCCTTTTCTTTCTGGTCTTCGCTTGTTTGAACAGTGATGTAGCCCTGCTTCGTGTAAGCATAGCCGCCAAAACCGTCATTAGCAGTGATAGTAGAGCTAATCTTAGAGCCGCCTGTTGCATGAAGAGCAGTACCATTGATATACAGATCGTACACACCATTCGGAACGGAGAAGTTAACCGTTACCTTAAGGTTCTGGAACTGAATCGTCTGCGGATTCTCTTTACTAGCTACGTTTACTGCAAACTTAAGATCGTAATCAGCGATGTCAGCATGAGCAGTCGCTGTTGTGCCGGCAAAGTTAAACATCTTGTCCGTCTTCGGGGAAATGATCTTCACCGCGCTGCCGGCATTGCTGTTCAACGGTACAAAGTACATGCTGTTCGTGATCTGGCCTGCTGTGGAGCCGGAGGTCAAACCAAACGCGCCAAGAGCAACACCAAGGCTACCGATCATAAGACCGCCCGGTACAAGCTCTTCAATCGTGATATCCTGCACAGCAAAGAGCTGCTGGCCGATAGCAAACGTTGTAACATCAGTTGTGATAGAAACCTGCGGGATAACTGTAGCAATCTTAAGAGAGCCGCCGTTATCTACGCCAACCTCGGAGTAACCGATGCCGTAGGAGATGTTATCGGAAGTAAGATATACATCGCCGGAAGCGGAGAAAGCTGTGGAAAGTTGAAGCTCAAGCTCAATCTTGCCCTTCTTAGCTGTATCGATAGCGTTCGAGGAGAAGTAGAAGCCCGTTGCATCCGGATCAAAGATGATACCATCATCTGTCGTCGGAGCGCTCTTTGTGGAAAGCCAACCAGTCATCTGGTTAACGCTGTTTCTGCCGGCCGAATAGAACACGAGATTGTCAAGCGCGTCAACAAAGTTCGTAGTCTTAACCTTAACAGATGTGATCTTTACGCCTTCAATCTTTTGGCCGTTAGCGTCCGTAAGGATGAAGTGAGTATCCTTAGCTGCCCAAAGGGAGTTAGGAGCCTTTTCTTCGATAACAACCTTGATTGTGTCGTCGCCAGTCTTAAGAGCCTGGTTCTGACGGCCTGCCTTGATTTCAGGAATAGCGATTTCTTTTGCATATTCATACTTCAAGCCATACGTTACGAACACAGCCGCGTCCTTGATGTCCTGCTCTGTTACGCCTGCGGAGATGTTCTTAATCTTGATGTCAAGCTTTTTGTCAACTTCCGTCGATGTGCCTGCAAGCGGTGTAAGCACAAGGCCCGTAAATTCGATGCTGCCGGAGAAGATGGAGGACGGTGTGATGTTTCTAAGTTCAAGAACATAACCGTCGTCGTCTCTTGCCGGGTTCGGCTGAGCCGGAACAACAACCGTAGCGGAAGCGCCAAGGTTTACAGCCTTAATACCGGATACAGCGCCGGAGATTTTGTAGCCTTCCGGAGGAACGATTACGAACTGGCCAGTCTTAAGGGAACCAACGCCGGATTCCGTAATTTTGATTGTAGCAAGGTTAACAGACTGCATACCATCGCCGGTAGCGCTGATCGTAGTTGTTGTGCCCTGTGCTGCGTAGCTTACAGGATATGTGCCTTCCGCTACATACTCGTTGTTCATAGCGCTGACCTTAGCGGAGATAACGCCGCCGTCAGTAGCCTTGATTACGAGAGGAATTTCAAGCTGGAGATCCTTTGTGCTACCTGCGAAGGAATAGTAAACGAACGCAGTTTTGTTGTCATTTGCGAAAACCATGGTGTAGGAAAGCTTGTCGCCAACAGCAAGAGTGCCGCCGGTTTGAGCCGTGAAATCCTTAGAACCATTTACAAAAACAGCCTCAAACGTCTTGATCTCGTTTGCAGTAGGAGCCGCAACGATAGCTCCGGGTTTCACATTACCAATTGCAGCCGTGGAAGCAACATCAGCCGCAAGCGGAGCGATTTGGCCAGCGTTTACAGCTAAACCAATCTCAGAAAGATCAGCATTCTTGAACGTATACTGTGTGCCTGTAATAGCTTCGGCAACAGCGTCGTAGTTTGCCTGTGTGTCGATTTCAGCAGCAGCAGCACGCTTGTCGAAAACTTCAAGCTGGTCGCCATTGCCGGCAGCAAAGTTCCAAGTAGCGTTCGTAAGGTCAATCTGGAAACCGCGAACCTTAAGATCTGTGTCAGACGCGTCAACATCCTTCAATCTGACAACGAGGTTAGCGCCGCCTTCGCCTGTGCCGCTGCCAAAGCCGGGAGCCTTAACAGCAGATGCGAGACCGTTCTTTGCGTTAACAGTCTGGATAAAGGAGCCAAGGTAGTTAGCCTTCGCAGCAGCAGCATCTGCTTCAGCGAGAATACCACCGGCAATGCCTGACTGAGCTTCAGTAAGGCCGGCACCAAAGATAGTGCTGTCAGTAATGGAAGCCGATCTAGCGTTCATAAGAGCCGTTGTCCAATCCATACCTCTTTGCACAAAATAATCGCCCTTAGCATGGCCCATTATTCTGCCGGAGACTACGTTCTCAGCTGTAGCAGCTGCGAACAAGTTCATCGGGACGGCCATTGCAAACGTCATAACAGCCGCCAATAACAAAGCTAATTTCTTCTTCATTCTTGTTTCTCCTCCTTATAAGGGTTTTTTGTGTTCGGGTGGTTTGCTGCGCGCCTCGCGGTTGTTGCCAATCGCGCGGCGGGCGCACGCTTGCCGCCCTGTGACAAAATGATTATAACACCGCCCATTTCGCGCGTCAAGACGTTATCCAAACTGTAATACGACTGTAATACCCCTGACATAGAACACTGTGGGTGGCCAAGGGCGGCACGGACGCATACGGCGCGGACGCGTTTCGACACGGAACGAAGCTAGTGATACTATACCACGCGCGGCAAAGCCTTGCAAGCGCTTGCCCGAAATGTAACATTTTTGTAATATTCGCGTGGCTCGGTCTACTTATCGAATAAGCTACAGAAGCTTGCTACTTCATTATTCGCAGTTTAAGCCTTTTTATACCGCCACAAGCGTTTGCTTTTTTTTGGCATTTAAAAGCTTTTTGCTTGCATTTCATCTTCATATATTGTATAATAAGTCCTGAAAATCATCGGCGCGGGAAAACCATTCGTGCTTGAGGCATGCACGAATGGCTCTCCCGCTTGTGATTTTCTAGGATTATTACTATATAATCATTTTTGTTATTCGCGCCCTTAGCTCAGCTGGATAGAGCACAAGCCTCCGAAGCTTGGGGTCGCCGGTTCAAGTCCGGTGGGGCGCATAGCAAGTGGATTAAGTTGAAAATGGGTGCGGCGCTTCGTCGAAAACGCGGCAGAGGCCCCGCGTTCTCAACTCGCCCCGAACCTTATTCAACTAAATCCACTATAAAAGGCTTTCGTCCATCGCGGCGAAAGCCTTTCCTTATATTATATCATTATTTTGACTCAAATTTTGATTTCTATTCGGTAAGCCTTCAACCAAGCGTTCATCTGCAACCAATACCCAAGCAGCTGCGGCCCGGCCATCAACTGCCCATACCATGGCCGCCCGTAATCCTTTTCCCCCGCGATAAACGCGCGCACGCGGTCAACATCCGCCAAGGCGCGAATCGGCGCGTTCGGGTCGGACAAAACGTCCAAAAGCCGCGCCGCAAGCAGCTTTTCAAAATGCGGGTTGTACGTCTTGGGATACGGATTTTTCTTCCGCCAAAGCAGTTCCTCCGGCAAAAGGCCCGCGAAGCCCGCGCGCAGCAAGCCCTTCACGCCGCCGCGGTTCTTAATGGCCGCCGGAAGGTTCCAAGCGTACTCCACAAGCCGCTTATCCGCAAACGGCACGCGCGCGCCAAGCCCGGCCGCCGCGCACATCCTGTCCGTGCGGTCAACAAGCGTAGGCATAATCCACTTCTGCGTCAAAAACGAAAGCTCGCGCTCCTTGGCACGCGCCGCGTCCTCGCCAAAAAGCGTCGGCACAGACGCAACACTCGCCGCATACGCGCCCCGCGCGAAGCCCTCAACATCCAGCGTATCCTTCACCTCCGCGCGCAAAAAAGCCGTGCGCATTTCGTAGTCGTTCGACCAAGGGAAGCCGTTCGTCTCCATCAAATCAGCCTTATGAAACCAAGGATAGCCGTTGAAAATCTCGTCCGCGCATTCGCCTGTCAGCGCCACATCAAAATCCTCCGCAACGCGCCGCGCAAACACGAGCAGCGACGCGTCGATGTCCGCCATGCCCGGCAAATCCCGCGCGCGCATGGCGTCCTCCAGCGCGTCGGCCAGCTCGTCGCTGTCGCATTCCAAAAAGCTGTGGCGCGTGCCAAGCAGGCGCACCATCTGCTCCACATACGGCCTATCGCGCTGGCTTTGGAAATCGTTGGCTTGGAAATGCTTGTCACTGTCCACAAAATCGAAGGAAAACGTGTCAACCGGCGCGGTTTGGTTCGTCGCCAAAAGCGCCGTAACCAGCCCGGAATCCAGCCCGCCGGACATAAACGCGCATTTTCGACCGCCGCCGCGCCGCGCGACCGCGTCCTGCAACAGCCCGGCCGTTGTGCGCGCCGCTTCGTCGAAGCTTTCCGCACTGGGGAAACTATCCAACCCCCAATACTTCACTTGATGGAAGCCGTCCGCGTCGAATACGGCGTAATGCCCCGGCAATACGGAATACACGTCCTCAAACACACCGGAAAGCTCCCGCCGCGCCGGGCCAAGGCCGAGCACCTCGCAAAGCCCCTCGCGCGAAACCCGTGCCGTAAAACCCGGGTAACGCAGAATCGCCTTAATCTCGGAGCCAAAAAGCACGCCGCCGTCAAACCGCGCAAAAAACAACGGCTTTACGCCCAAATGGTCGCGGAACAAGTATAACCGTTGCTCGCTCTCTACATACGCCGCGCCAGCAAACGCGCCGTTCAAGCAATCGATTGCGTCAATGCCCTCACGTAAAATCAGGCGCAGCACGTAATCCGCCGCGTCCGCGCCCACGCCGCAGGAATGGTACAGCTCGCCGTCCAGCGCAATGCACGCGGACGCACCCTCGTGCGGCACGCGAAGCACTGTTTCCGCACCTTTCGCGGTTTGCGCGATGCAGGCGTGCGGCAATATCCGCGCGGATTGGTTCGCGCCGCCGCGCTTCTTCAACGCGGCGCACATGTCTGCAAGCACGGCAGCGGATTGCTCCGGCTGCTTGTCATACCCGCCGCTTGGGCGGTAAAAGCCTGTTAACCCTGACATAAAAATCCTCTCCTTTCTTTTGTCAGTGTATTGCCACGGGCTTGTACGGGTGCGCGGCGCGGAATGTTTTTCATGTAGCCTTTCCCTTGTGTAACAGCAAAATGCAGCATATAACGAAAAAAATTAGCCTAAGGTCTTGCAATCGTTTTTCGATAGGGATATAATAAAGCGTTGGGCAAACCATAAAGCAGGGGTGGACGATATGGACACGAAGTATATTTTTGTGACAGGCGGCGTTGTTTCCGGGTTGGGCAAGGGCATTACGGCGGCATCGCTTGGGCGACTGCTGAAGGCGCGCGGCTATAAGGTGACAAACCAGAAATTTGACCCGTATATTAACATTGACCCGGGCACGATGAGCCCGTACCAGCACGGCGAGGTTTTTGTTACGGAGGACGGCGGCGAATGCGACCTTGACGTGGGCCATTATGAGCGCTTCACGGACGAGAATCTTTCGCAGAACAACAATGTCACCTCAGGCAAAATTTATTGGTCGGTGCTGAACCGCGAGCGCAAGGGCGAATACCTTGGCGTTACCGTGCAGGTAATCCCGCACATCACAAACGAAATCAAGGAAATGATGACCCGCGCCAGCCGCGAGCAANNNTCTNNCGATCTGTGATTACGGAAATCGGCGGCACAGTCGGCGACATTGAGTGCCTGCCGTTTTACGAAACGATTCGCCAGATGACGTTCGACGTTGGGCGGGAGAATGTTTTGTATGTGCATGTGACGCTTGTGCCGTATCTTTCCAAATCCGGGGAAATGAAGTCGAAGCCGACGCAGCATTCCGTGAAGGAACTGCTTTCCATAGGCATACAGCCGGACATCATCGTCTGCCGCACGGAGCAAGAAATGTCCAAGGAAATGAAGGACAAAATCGCTTTGTTCTGCAACGTGCGCGAGGGCTGCGTCATACAAAACAAGGACGCGGAATCGCTGTACGCCGTGCCCCTGCATCTTGAAAAGGAAGGCCTTGGCAACCTCGTATGCCAAAAGCTTGGCTTAACGGCTATCGAGCCTGACTTGACGGAATGGCGCGATTTGGTCGCGCGGCAGCTTAGCATGACAAAAACGGTTGAAATTGCGCTTGTAGGTAAATATGTTGAGCTGCATGACGCGTATTTATCCATTGTTGAATCCTTGAACCACGCGGGTATACATAACGGCGCGGAGGTTAAGGTGCGCTGGATCAACGCGGAGGAAGCCGAGACGGAGGATATGGACAAGCTCCTTGACGGCGTGCAAGCCGTGCTTGTGCCCGGCGGCTTTGGCCTGCGCGGTATGCAAGGCAAACTAAACGCCGTGCGGTACGCGCGGGAGAAAAAGCTGCCGTTCCTTGGCATCTGCCTTGGTATGCAATGCACGGTAATCGAATACGCGCAGCATATAGCCGGGTTCACGGACGCGGATTCCTCGGAATACAACAAGGATACCAAAGCGCCTGTAATCGACCTTATGTCTGAACAGCGCGAGATTGACGGCCTTGGCGGCACGATGCGCCTTGGCGCATATCCCTGCGTGTTGCAAAAAGGGAGCATCGCCTATGACGCATATGGCTTAGATACCATACACGAGCGGCATCGCCACCGTTATGAGGTAAACAACGCGTTTATACCCGCTTTAAGGGATGCCGGGCTTCTGTTCACGGGCATGTCGCCGGACGGACAGCTTGCGGAAATCGTCGAACTGCCGCAGGATGTGCATCCATGGTTTGTCGGCGTGCAGTTCCATCCGGAGTTTAAGAGCCGCCCGAATCGGCCGCATCCGCTTTTCCGCGAGTTTGTGAAGGCTGCATTGCAATAAATAGCAATCCATATATACACCAAAAAGCCGCCGCGTGTAAAAACCGCGACGGCTTTTTGCAATAAAATGCCGGTTACCGCCAAAACAGAAGCGGCAACCGGCCAGGAGGAGGAAAAAGCAATTTCTTACTTGCCCGCGAACGGATCGTCCTCATTGGACGGGCGCGTACGCGGCGCAACACGGCGGCGGCGGAACAGGAAATACGCGCCAAGGCCTATGAACAACCAAGGCACAATCCTTTCCATACCGAAGCGGAAGTAAAACATGCGCCCCACAAGCGAGGAAAGTATATCCATCAAATTAAACGCAAACGCCGCGGCTATGGCGATGAATATAACGGCGCGGTGCGTACGGATAAATTCGCGAACATCATCAATATTATCAGGCACGCTTTCCCCCGCGTTGATGAGGCGGCGGATGCGGAAACCGTCAAACATGGACGTTATAGCTAAAATTGGTATTATGAACGCGAAGGGCATACCGCCGAACATCGCCGTTGCGTATATGGAGGCGAAGAATGCCGCCATCACGCACAAACCGCGTTTGATCAAGCCCATGTACATGTAATTGGCGCCAGGCAGCGCGGAGAGAAAGAACATCATAACGATGTTAACCCTTGGCGCGGCGGGCGGATAGCCATACGCGGGCGGCGCGGTATATGCGGCGCGCGGATCCGCGCTGTGCGTATGCGCGTGCGGCGCATTGCCCAGCTCGCGGGAAATACAAGTTTTACAGACGACGCGCCCGTCTATTTCCACACTGCATCCGTCGCAAAGCCAAGCCCCGCATTTGCTGCACGTGTTGACCGCGCTACGGTCTGAATGATATAAACAGCTCATGAAAATCGCTCCTTCAGCTTCGTAATCCATTGTTGTTTTGGTAGCTACAACCATAGATACGGGCGAAAGGAGCGAAAGTTTTACGTGCTCACTATTTCTTATAAAATTTTTGCTACATGCGCTCCGGGCTGGCGATGCCAAGCAGGCCAAGGCCACCGCTTAGCACATTTTTCACAACCGAAACGAGGAACAGCCGCGCGCGGCGCACGTCGTCCGCGCTGGAGAGTATCGGGTTGTCGTGGTAGAAGCGGTTGAATGCCTGCGCTATGTCTATCAAATGCCGGGATATAACGAACGGCTCCAGCTTTTCCGCCGCTTCCGCAACGATCGCGGGGTAGTCGTATATCAGTTTAACAAGTGCCAAGGATTGCTCATCGTCCAGCAAGCGTAAATCCGCGTTGGAAAAATCTTCATTCGCTTTTTCTAAAAGGCTTGCGCAGCGCGCGTGCGTGTATTGCACATACGGCCCCGTTTCGCCTTCAAAGCTCAGGATTTTGCTCCATTGAATGTCCGTGTCCTTTATGCGGCTGTTGTACAGCGCGCTGAATATGGTCGCGCCAATGCCGACCTGCTCCGCGACGGCTTCCTTACCCGCCAAATCCGGATTTTTTTCGTTTATGATTTCCAAAATGCCCGCCGCGGCCTTGTCAAAAAGCTCTTGCAGCAAAAGCACATTGCCCTTGCGGCTGGAAAGTGCTTCGCCCTCTAGGCTCAAGAGACCATAGGGCACATGCACCATGCGCTTCGCCCATTCGTAGCCCATCAGCTCGACAACCTTCATAAACTGCGCAAAATGCAGGCTTTGCCGCATGTCCGTAACGTATATGGATTTGTGGAAGTTAAAATCGTTCATGCGGTCCAGCGCCGTGGCAATGTCTCTCGAGGGGTAGAGCGTGCCGCCGTCGCTGCGGAGTATGAGGCAGGGCGGCATTTTGTACGGCTCCAAATCCACGATCATCGCGCCTTCGCTTTCCACGAGCAAGTTCTTTTCGCGGAGCTCGTCTACAACGGCGGGCATTTTATCCGTATAATAACTTTCGCCGCGATACAAATCAAAGCTAATGTTCAACCGCGCGTACAGGCGTTTGATGTCCTTCATGCTGATTTCGCGGAACCAGTTCCAAAGCGAAAGCGCTTCCTCATCGCCATTTTCCATTTTCACAAGCCATGACCGCGCCACATCGTTCAATGACGGATCGGCCTCGGCCTCCGCATGGAAGCGAACGTAGAGCCTGTCCGTCTCCATAACGCCATGCGCCTCAATGGCTTCCTTGCTGCCCCATAGCTTATATGCCGCAAGCATTTTGCCGTATTGCGCGCCCCAATCGCCGGGGTAGTTGATGGCATAGGTGTTGTAGCCCAAAAAACTATAAATTCTATAGATGGAGTTACCGAGCACGGTTGTGTACATATGCCCGATGTGCAGTTGCTTCGCGAGGTTGGGGGAGGAAAATTCCACAAGCACCGTTTTATCCGCGTTGCCATCCTGCGCGCCCCAGCGTTCGCCTGCTTCGGCAGCCATATGCAAAACCGTCTCCGCAAAGTGCGCCTTGCTAAGGAAGAAATTCACATAAGGCCCTGCATTTTCACATTTGGAAACAAAATCCGGCAACGAAAGCTTGTCCTTCAACTCGGCGGCAATCGCAGCCGGAGGCTTACGCATTTCCTTCGCCAAGCGGAAGCAGGGGAAAGCGAAATCGCCCATAGCGGTATCCTTTGGCACCTCAAGCAGCGCCGCCGCCGCGTCCGCATCCATATTCACAGCACCGGAGAGAAGCGTTGCAATCGCGAGCTTATAATCCATAAAAAAGCCTCCTATCGAAAAAAGCCGAAGCAACTGTTCGGCAGAAAAACCGTACCTTATTATATATGATACCGGAAGTCTTGTCAACCGAATCGAATTAAGCTAAACATCTCCGTGATTAAGTTGTTAAACACAAATTGCAAAACGAGGTATAACCCGCCCGCATAGCAGGCAATATTTAAAACCTTCGACAAATATGGCCGTTCTGCGGAATCAATGAACATTTCCAACACGGATTGTATGCATGTGATTAAGAATATTTGACCAATCAACGCTAAAAAATCGTTCATCACGCCAACCTCCTTGTTTGCTGTCTCCTAAAATATATGATGAAATCCGTTGAAAATGAATGTTATTTTTATATAAAAATGGTATAATTAAAAAGAAAATCATCGACGCGGGAAACTGTTTCATGCTTGGTGCATGCACGAATCAATTCCCCGCTAGTGATTTTCTAAACTTATTATCATGGTATAATGAATAAAGAATAAAGAAAGGAAGGTGTTTCCATGAAGAAGCTAATAAAATTCTTTGCGGTGCTTACGAGCCTTGCGATTTGCGTTGAGGCGGTTAACACGGCGGTTTTTAAATGCGCGGCACAGCGGCGCAGGCCCGCCCGCTTAAAACGGCGCGTATACAATTGGCGGTTTGGCCGTATTCGGTATGTTTCCTGCGGAAATGAGAACGCAAAACCGTTGCTGCTGATACATGGTATTGCGCCCGGTGCGGGACTTCACGAATGGGACGACGCGATTCACGCTTTGTCCAGCCAATATCATGTGTATGCTCTGGATTTGCTTGGATATGGAGAATCGGAGAAATCCGCATTGTCTACGTCGGCTTATTTGTATTCACTTTTGATACGAGATTTTGTGAAGGAAGTAATACAGGATAAAACGTTTGTTGTCGCGAACAATCTATCTTGCTTTTTTACAGCTATTGCGGCGCAGCTTGCGCCTACATTCATTTCGAAGATTATATGCGTTGCGCCTTATGCTGTGAGGCAAAATCCGCCAACGTTGAAAAAAAAATGGATAAAAAGGATTTTGGAGCTGCCTATCATTGGAACTGCTATATATCTGTATGCACATTCGTATTGCATGTTTAATAACTTGTTTTACAAGCAAAATAAAGCTGTATCCGAAACACAAAAATCTGCTTTTTATGACGCGGCGCATTATGGCGGAGCAAACGCACGGTTTTCGTTCGCGACAAGGGTTTCCAATTATTTATATATGGACACGGAGCGTACGTTGCGAAATACAAAGCAACCGATTTTATTACTTTGGGAAGATAGCGAAGACCTTTTCCCGCAAGCAAACAGAACGAAAGAATTGTATCGCACGTGCCGAAAGTTTTTTAACTGAAAAATTCTTCATAAAAAGAATTGTTTCACGTGAAACAATTCTTTTTTGTTGACGTGAAGCGCTTGCGGCTTTATAATATAAACAGAACAACTTTTATTAGGGGTGAACAGTATGGGGCGCATTATTGCCATCGCCAATCAAAAGGGCGGCGTCGGTAAAACAACAACAAATATCAACCTGGCGGCATGTCTTGCGCAACTTGGCAAAAAGGTGCTCACTATAGACTCCGATCCACAAGGAAACACAACAAGCGGCCTTGGCATTGATAAGAATAACCTTAAAAAAACATTCTATGACATGATGCTGGGTTCCTGCCGAATTGATGAAATTATGCAGAAAACGCCAGTGGAGGGGTTGTCGTTGCTACCGGCAAATATGGAGTTGGCCGGGGCTGAAATTGAGCTGATTGATTTTGTTAGGCGTGAATATATTCTTAAAAAAATACTTGAGGATGTTAAATATATTTATGATTATATTTTAATTGATTGTCCGCCATCGTTGAATATATTAACAATAAACGCTTTAACAGCCTCCGACACTGTCCTTGTTCCCATCCAATGCGAGTACTTTGCTTTGGAGGGATTATCTCAGCTTATGCATACCATTGAGCTTGTACAAAAAAGGCTTAACCCACTCCTTGCACTGGAAGGTGTTGTTTTCACGATGTACGATTCCCGTACAAATCTTTCTATGCAGGTTGTTGAGGAAGTTAAAAAGGTTCTAGGTAAAAATATATATAGAAGTATTATCCCCCGCAATGTGCGCTTAAGCGAAGCGCCAAGCCACGGCTTGCCAATCACATTGTATGACGAAAAATCAAAGGGCGCGGAAGGGTATGTCTTACTTGCAGAAGAAGTCGTCGAGAGGGGAGAATACTTGTGACAACACAAAAGAAAGGCCTTGGAAAGGGCTTGCAAGCCTTGATAACAGAAAATCAAGATTCGAACAGCAATGATATTCTGGCAGGGGTTTTGGAAATTGACATCAACCGCGTAGAACCAAATAAAGACCAGCCACGCAAGTATTTTGAAGATGACGCATTGCAGGAGCTTGCGGATTCTATAAGTCAGTTTGGCATCATACAACCGTTGCTTGTTAAAAAGGAAGATGGCTTTTATTCTATTATCGCAGGCGAACGGCGATGGCGCGCCGCCAGGCTAGCAAAGCTCGAAAAGGTACCCGTAATTGTTAAAGAATACAATGCAATAGAAGTCCTGCAAGTTGCGCTTATTGAAAACATTCAACGATCCGATTTAAATCCAATAGAGGAAGCCTTAGCCTACAAGCGGCTTTTAGAGGAACATAGCTTAACGCAAGAAGGAATCGCAGAACGAGTAGGGAAGAGCCGTAGTAATATTGCTAACATGCTTCGTCTACTAAAGCTGGATGCTCGCGTGCAAGCCTTCTTGGCAGACAATAAGTTATCAATAGGGCATGTGCGTCCATTGCTTATTTTGGATGAAGCCATGCAAATAGAGCTTGCCGAAAAGATAATGGAGGAGGAACTTAGCGTACGGGAAGTTGAATCGCTGGTACAAAGATTATCCGAACCTGTTATAGAAAGTAACGAGAGCGTAAAGAAAGAGAAGCAACAAAAAGATGTTCATTATGAAAACGCCGAGAAGAAGTTAAACTCTCTTTTAGGTACAAAGGTAAATATTCGGGGGAAAAATAAGGGTAAAATTGAAATTGAATATTTTTCACCTGAGGAACTGGATAGACTTCTTTGTTTATTACAGAAGGTTGAAAACTAAAAAAGGCAAGAGGGAATGTTTCACGTGAAACATTCCCTCTTGCCTTTTACGCTACCGTTTGTGTCTTTACCATATCAATAGCCTTTCTAAATGCAGGTATCATAACAATTACCATCGTCAATATATATTCTATACCCATATAAAACGCATTATAGCTTATAGAATATAACAAGGGCTGCATACCCTCAGGTGTATTATCTGCGAAAAAAACGTATCCGCTTATTGTGCTTGCTAAAAACCTTCCCAGAACACCGGCGAGAAAACCAACCTGTAACCCAAACCGCCTGTTTTTAAAGCAACCCGATAACCCCAGTAACCCGAACGCAATCGGGTAGTCCAAAAGCATTTGAATGGGATGGACTATATATGGGTCTATAACAAATTGCAACATGCCCTGCGAAACGCCTGCAATGATACCGACCGCAGGCCCAAACCAATACCCGGCGAGTGCTATAAAAAACATGCTGCACAACGTTACTGCGCCTCCATAAGGCGCCTCGAAAAGCTTTACATAGGAAAGCGCTGTTGCAAGCGCTATACATATGGCGGCATATGTTAACATTTTTGTTGTCAGTTTTTCCTTTTTGAGCAAAATCCCGGTAATGGAGAGCATACTAAGCAATATAAGCACGGACATTACGAGACGCCCGGCCAGCCCTTGGGTAAACGAAACCAACGTTTCCAAATAAAAAACCTCCCTATCAATATCCAATAACCACCATTGAATGTTGACAAAAGAGGGAATAAGATACATATCTTCCTTCCCTTCGCCGGCATTATCCGGATCAGGTGGTAAGGGTAAATTCTCAGCCGCCTTTGGCAGCACCCCCAGGTCTGATTCAACGGTAATAATCATAATCCTTTTACACCTCTTTGTCAATAACCATTGTGCATAAATAAATAATATGTTATAATAAAAAGAAAATCATATAACTTCAGGAGGGGCAGTTCATGTCGTCACAATATAAGCTCGTCGCCATTGACATGGATGGCACCTTGCTTGACAATGATAAAAAAATATCCGCGCAAAACAAAGCCGCTATACAAGCAGCTTGCAACCAAAATGTTCGTATCGTAATATGCTCAGGCCGTTCTTACCAGAGTCTTCGCTTTTTTGCGGCTGAGGTCGGACTGAAAACAAAAGGGAATTACGTGATTGCATTTAACGGCGGTATGTTAATCGACGCGTATACGGATACAGTTTTACAAGAAACAAAGATGGATAGAGTGCTTGCTTTGGAGCTTGTCGCTGCCGCAAAACCATTCTCTGCTACGGCGGCTACAATTGTATATCGAGATATGTCGCATATTATATTAGCAAAAAATCCGCTTACAGAGCCCTATGTATATTCATCGCGTACCATCCCAATCTATACGGACGATATTGCCTCCGAAATTACCGGTGATATACAAAAAGTGATGCTTGCCGGGCAGTATGCCGATTTGCAAGCGCCTTCCGAATACCTGCTACAGCATTTCTCGAACCGCTGTATCATGGAATTTTCCGGTGATTTTTTATTTGAGTGCAACGAAATCAATACAACAAAAGGCAATGGCATGAAAGCCCTTTGCAACCGTCTTGGTATCGACATGCGGGAAACGATTGCCATTGGCGATAATTGCAACGATATAAGCATGATCAAAGAGGCAGGCCTTGGCGTTTGCATGGCAAATGGCGCAAGCGAGGTTAAGGCTGCCGCTGATTACATTACCAAAAATGATTGTAACCATTCCGGCGTGGCTGAAGTGATCGAAAAATTTATATTGCGATGAGGTAAACTATTATGATTGGCTTAGTGAAGGACAGAATCCAAGCGCTTCGTTTATCGATACGCCACTTAAATCGTATCAACCCAAACGTTATGGTTTTTGTCGTTTATGGTATGCTCTATGATATGATGCTCAACCTGCATAACCCATTTGCCGCGAAGTTCCTGGAGCGGTTGGGCGGCGGTTCTCTATCCATATCGCTCATCAATTCGTTACCCGGTATGTTGTCTATTTTCGCTTTGCTTCCCGGCTTACTCATCGTTAGGCGTTTTCGCTCCAAGAAGAAAATAACGGCTATTTTTATTTTTATTAGCCGTCTTTTCCTTCTTTTTTTGGCATTTATACCGTCGCTGCCCCCTTTGCTTCGGCCCGTACTGTTCATTCTTCTATTTTCCCTTATGAACATACCGCATTCCGTTTCGCAAAGCGCTTTACAAAGCTTCCTTGGCACAGTTTTCGATGGCCGCATGAGATCCACAGCCATCTCTATGCGTACAAAGTTTGGCAACGTCATTATCCCCGTCACTATATTGATCGCCGGTTTTATCATAGGCGCTGTGCCGGAAGCCTATAAAATGTTGATATACCAAATCTTCTTCGCCGCCGCCTTTATTGTCGGTTGCTTTGAAACCTATACATTTCTTCGATTTAAAGAACCTTCCGTCGATGCGGAGGAAGTCGAAAAAATACCTCTTAGGGAAACGATAAAGCTCTTTGGCGATGTTTTAAAGGATAAAACCTTTTTAACCTTCCTTGTTCCAATCATTTTGTTTTATTACGCATGGCATTCCGGCTGGGCGCTTGGCAGTATATACTTTATTATGATATTGGAAGCAAATGAGTTCTGGATTGGTATTTTTCTTGTTGTGGCAGGTATATCCTCTTTTTTTACCTCCGGCCTTTGGAACCGGCTTATACAACGCAGCGGAAACGACTTCACAATTATCGTTTGCGCAATCGGCATCGCATTCAATATGTTTTTTTACGCGCTGTGTAAAAATGTATATACCATGACCCTTTGCCACATATTCAGCGGCGCCGTATCCACCGGACTTAACATCGCGCTGCTAAACGGCCTTCTTGCCGCCACACCGGATAAAAACCGAATGCTGTATATTGGCGTTTATAATACGCTCCTTAATATAAGCCTCGCCATAGCGCCTCTCGTAGCGCAATACTTTATTTCATTAACCGGTGTTGTTAACACAATTTTGCTTGTTGGCGCGCTTCGCTTGGTTATGCTGATACCGCTTGCTATGTATGTGAAAAAACGTAAAAAAACCAAAATTTCAGAAGCATAACCAAATAATCTATACAAAAAGGCGGCCATTACGGCCGCCTTTTGTTTACTCATTATCTTCCGATTTACTGATGTTTTCCTCAGCTTCGCTCTCCTCGGTTTCGCTTTCCTCATCCAGCTCCACATAATCCTCAGGGATTTTTGCAATGCTGACAACCTTAACACCCTCCGGAAGCTGTATCAACTTAACGCCCTGCGTCACGCGTCCAACCGTCGCTATGTCCTGTACGCGGATTCTGATAATAATACCTTCCGAGTTAATGATCATCAGTTCATCTTTATCCGTAACCGATGCCAACCCCACAAGGCTGCCCGTTTTTTCTGTCGTTTTATAGATTTTCAAACCTATGCCGCTTCGCCTCTGCATACGGAACTCGTCTCGCTCCGTACACTTCCCAAAGCCGTTTTCAGACGAAAACAGTATTTTCCCGTCCTCGCTTAATATTTCCGCACCAATTACGTAATCATCCTCACGCAGGGTTATGCCTCTTACGCCAGTCGCCGTACGCCCCATTTCGCGCACGTCGCTCTCCGCAAAGCGCACGCCCATGCCGCTCCTGGTGGCGATGAATATGTCGTC
>JGI994J12354_10002268_pt1 | contig 18825 bp, 16 predicted proteins | sample IntmicLarv3ML3BL_FD_12354 | JGI IMG/M metagenome (IMG submission 12354)
TTCGTAGCGACCCACAGTCAGTTTGCAGGCTAAACAAAAAGAACTTGTTGCCTCTGGCAACTTCAAACAGCTTTTTGTTTTTAACGCCTGTCTTCACTGTGTGGGTACCCCGCCACTCCCGGCAAGGCCGGTCACGTTTTGCTGTGCAAAACAAAGAATGATCCCTTTCCCGCGGCCTTAGCTTCGCAGGTGGGATACCCGGTCCGGCGAAGGCGGCGAATAGGGCAAAAGCTGTCTGAGTTCGTAGAACGAGTTCTTTTGTCCTGCCGGCAAGGCGGGTAACGGGTCAGCGAGAAGCTTCGCCGCAAATGCGTTTTTGGTTACTTTTTTCGCTAAGGAAAAAAGTAATGCAAAGGAGGCTTTGCCTCCGCGCAGCTAAAAATGTTGTTCAAAATAAAAGAACAATTAAAATATACAGTTTTAACTACTGATTCGCGTAAGTTGTATAATAGCTATGCTTGTTGTGTGCTGGCGTTTTGGTTGTTCATCGGCTAATCTTTTTTTGTTTTCACCACCTTTTCACAAAGAGAGACATGGTAATCTGAAATTATTTTAAAAAAATCTTCCAGTTCATTTCCTCTGTAATTTGTTACAGAAAATCTCCCACTTTTTGTTCTCACTGTTATTGTCCTGTCCGAGCCGTCCCACTCTTGTTCCGAAGCTCCGCTTTTCAATTCAGAAAACTTGTCCCAATTGAATGTTTGCGATAACTTTATCCATATATCCAAAGGGGTGGACATTTCGTATGCTTCTATGTGTTGTCCGTCTTTAGAATTATATTTCTGATTAAAAATCGTCTTTTCCAACGTAATCTTGATATGCGTTTTAGATTGCGATTTATCTCCGCTTTTGCCGGTATATACTATTTTCGTTGGTGTGTCTTCATAAATATAAGCATAAGATTCAGGATATTTATCATCACCTCCCCAGTCAAGTTGTTCAATAAATGTCAACGCTCCATTTCTGAAAATATATAAAATGTCTCCTTTACGATATTTGATTCCACCCTCGATAAGTGTTGACACATAGCCTCCGGCATCTACCTGATTGTCCATTTTCATCGTATCATTGTTTTTTTTATTGCTTTGTCCACTGTATGAAACCATCGCAACGACGCTAAAAATAAGGATTATCTCTTTCACAATGCTTTTATTCTTTTAATTTATGCCTTACGCGCTATTTTCATTTTTGTCTCAACTCACTACTCTTTCAGAACACACTTGCGTACAACATTCGGGTGGGGTAACGCAAATGTTTGCCCTGCTGCCGCGCAATTGCATCGTGTGGTATTGTATTTGACTTGATTGCCATTACCAAGCAACTGTTACTTAGAATATCAGATTACCATATCGCCAGGGCAGTCAATTTGCAGGTTGGTATACCGGGAGGTAACAGTAAAATCCGTTTCGGGGTATTCGTAAATCTTAAACAGTGGTTCGGTAACCCCTTCGTGGTATTGCCAAATGGTGTCGTAGGCCGAAACATCTTCGCCCATTGCCCCTATTTGCCGCAAATAGGCGGCCACCGATTTGTTTTCGACAATATAAACGCTTTCGAAATGCTCAATAATAGGGCTATGGCTGCGCCCTGCATCGTGTTTAAACTTCAACACGCGGCAACCGTCGGGCATAACACCAATGGTAGAGAAAGTCATACTTTTTCCGATTCCGGGAAGGTTCAGCACGCTGCGGTCGGTCGATAAAAAGGGCAGCTTGTATTTCTTCTGAAACCCTTTTATAAATGCGTGAAGCCCGGCAGGGTTGGCAAGCGCCGGCAGCAATTGCCGCTCATGCTCTATGCTTAAACAACCAAACACCTTCTCTTCGGCACACTCTTGCAGCGACCGGCAGCTGGGGGCAAACATAGCATAATTTTCAGCAAACCCCTTCACCGTAAAGGTGTAATAACCAACCACCCCTACCCTGTTCAGCGTAGCACGCAACCGCGCCGTATGCCCACGCCGCGAGGCTGCCGTTGTAAAAACTAACTGATTGACAACAATCCACCCCGCCGACAGGATGGCCTGTACTGCCTGCTCAGCTTCGGGCGTTACTTCGAGGGGCGACTCAAAGTGGGTTTGGATGATAAATTGCGAAATCCCGGCCTCAAGCGCTTTCTCTTTAAAATTGCGCAAAATATCGACCAATTCACTGTTAACGCGCAACGGCAAATAAGCCGGCAATCTCGACCCCAAGCGCACTCGCTGTATCTCGGCATACTTTTCGCCATCGGGGCGCAGCTTATTGGCCTCCCGCTTGCGAAGTGCCATTCTATAAACAGCGTTCAAGATTTTTTTTAAGGTCTGGTTTTGGCTCATCAGCGCGTCGCCGCCTGTTATCAGCACATCACGCAACTGCGAATCGTCTTCGTAATAGCGCAGCAGCCGCGCCAGCTTGGCATCCCACGATTCTTTGGGCTTCAATTCTTCCAGATTAAAGTTGAGCCGCTTTTTTTGAAAGTCGTACATTCGCTGACAGGGAGCGCACAGCCCACCGCAAGCGCGCCCCATTGAATCGGGAATGAGAATGGCTACCTCAGGGTAGCGGCGATGAATATTTCCCTCGTTGGGCAGTAGCCACCCGGCAGCGTTGGGCTTGCCGGTTTCAACTGCGTCTTCTTTCTCCCACGCCCGGATGTTTCCATAGGTATTTACCAGCTCAGCCGAATAAATAACGTAGCTGCGGATGGCGGCATCATCGTACTCATCGCCTACACTCAACAACGATATATAATAAGGGGTAATAAAAAACGGCATCTTCTTTTTCTTTGCCTCGTCAAGCACCTCAACTGTAGCCGGCGAAAGGGTAAAATCGAGAAAACGGTTCAGCTCTTTCGGGTCGCGAATGGCCATGGCGAGGTGAAAAGTGTGTTGACTCCACCACGCCTCAACCTGCCGGAATTTATCGTCGAACAAGCTGTTTTCGTCAAACTTGTACTTGTTGGCAGTGCTCTTTAAACGGTCTATTTTATCGACTAAGAGGCGGATGATTCGCTCTTTGTTCCGCCCTCGCACGGCAACCACCTCATCGTCTAACCCCGTAGGCCAACGATTGGTTTGACAGGCAAAATCGATCCCGGTAAAGCGCGCCGCCTCGCGCCCGTGCAACTGTGCAAAAAGAAAATAGAGGTCGATCAAAAAATCAGACCGCACCGCTTTCGGCTTCTCGCCCCGTAGTAGCACCCACAAAGTAGCAAAGGTGCGGCAAACAATCTCTTTCTCGGTCGAAAGGTCGCGCAGGGTACGCCCCTCATATTGCAGGGTTTTAAGTAGCCGTTTAGCCGCTTCGTACCGGCTATGGGCGGGCTTTTGGCTAAGAATGCCGGAAACATACGCTTGTAACCGATGGCAAAAAAGCTCGGGATCATCGGTTGTTTCGGCCCAAAACACCACATCGGGCAGGTTTGTTTTAAACAAAAACAGCAATTGGGGCAAGTCAAAATAAACTATCTCTTTTTTCATGATCAACAAAATTTTATCCGGCACGGCGAAAGAAAACACAACTTGTGAACCGGCTTTACACTAAGGCTTCAGCACTTCGATAACAACAACGAAAAAATATCATTTTCAGATTGTTACAGTCAAAAAAAACAGAAGATCTAACCTAAAAGCGGTTAAAAAAGAAACATTTCAAGGCTTACAAATATAACGAAAGCCGAGAATAAAGCAGCGCAAACTTGTTTGCAGGGACTATACTGAGGCACATCTTTAGTATTATGCAAATATAAGAAAAAAATCCGTACCTTTACCCTCAAATTAAAGACAAAACAAACTCATAAAAAATAAAAACCGGCTATGTTACACTTATCAAAAAACGCCCTCTTCGCAGCTTTTTTGTTCTTATTGGTTATTGCAGAGGGGTGTACGGTAAAGGATCCGTTGGCTGATAACAACCTCCAGTTCGAAACTATCAACAAAGAAGAAACCTACCACATGTTCAATGTGCCCGACAACCCGGGCTGCAGCTTAGTAATTAAATTTACCTACCCCGGCAAGTTTGACGACGAGGCTATGTTGGCCAACCTGCAAGAGAAATTTGTCACTTCCGCTTTCGGGCCGGAATGCACCGGAATGACCATCCAGGAGGCTGTAAACAAATACGCCGCCAACTATATAATGATGTATAAAGAGATTGAGCCCGACTATAAAGAAGAGCGTGAATCGAACAACGACGAAGCCATCAACTTTGCAACGTGGTACTCTTATTTTCAAGGGCTTTCAACCGAAATCATATTCAACCGCGCGCAAATCGTCTCGTTTACCCATAAAATTGAAGCCTACAGCGGCGGAGCCCACGGCTCGCAGCAATACAGCAATTATGTAATTAACCTGAACACCGGAAACTGGATAAAAGAGAGCGATATTTTTATCGACGATTACAAAGACGACATTGCCCTGTTGTTGATCGACAAAATCATGGAATTAAATTTAGTCGACAACGTGCAGGCGTTGATAGACCTCGGTTTTTTCGGCATCGAAGAGATTATGCCCAACGACAATATTCTAATCAACGAAAAAGGGATCACTTACCTGTTTAACGAGTACGAAATAGCGGCTTACGCGCTTGGTGCCACCAAGGTGTTGCTGCCATTCGATGAAATTTCCCTGTATTTGAAAAAGGAAAGCCCAATCGCTCATCTGTTCAACAACTAAGCCGTATGTTCGAAAACTATTTCCCCGACCTTACCGACCGGCAAAAAGAGCAACTGGGGCAGCTTTACGATTTATATGCCGGTTGGAATACGAAAATCAACGTCGTTTCACGGAAAGACATTGAAAACCTCTACACGCACCATGTTTTGCATTCGCTGTCCATTGCCGAAGTGGTACGCTTTAAAGAGGGCTCTACCGTTATGGACGTGGGCACAGGAGGCGGATTTCCCGGCATCCCGTTGGCCATCTTGTTTCCCGGCACGCAATTTCACCTCATCGACCGGATTGGAAAAAAAATTAAGGTTGCCACCGAAGTAGCACAGGCTATTGGGTTGCAGAACGTTACATTTCAGCACGGAAGCGCCGAAGAGGTGAAGACCAAATTCGATTTTGTGGTAAGCCGTGCCGTTATGCCCTTGACCGACCTTGTGCGCATCGTAAAAAAGAACATCAAGAAAGAGCAAATCAACGCCCTGCCAAACGGGCTTATATGCCTTAAAGGGGGTGAGTTGCAACACGAGATACTTCCGTTTAAGCGCATTGTTGAGGTGTTCAATCTCGACCGCTATTTTAAAGAAGAGTTTTTTAAAACCAAAAAAGCCGTTTTCCTTCCATTATGATACAAATTAAAAGTTTTTCATTCTCGCCAATGGCGGTAAACACCTTCGTTTTGTGGGACGAGACCAACGAGGCCGTTGTAATTGACTGCGCTTGCAGCTCGCCAAGCGAGGAAGCAACGCTGACTAAATTCATCACCGATAACAAGCTAACAGTAAAGCGGCTGCTAAACACGCATCTACACTTCGACCATCTGCTGGGCAACGGTTTCTTTTACAAGCAATACGGCATTAAGGCGACCGCCCATGCCGACGATGTCAAGCACCTGCCCCTTTCGGCGCAGCGAGCTTTTGCCTTTGGGTTCAACATTCCCGAACCGGGGTACGAGATCGACGATTTTTTGAACGAGGGCGATGCTGTCTGTTTCGGAAATTCAGAATTACAGGTGCTGCACATTCCCGGCCACTCGCCCGGAAGCTTAGTCTATTACTCGTCCGAAGGGCAATTTATCGTATCGGGCGATGTGCTTTTTGAACAGTCAATTGGACGTACCGACCTGTGGGGCGGAAACCTCGACTTGCTGTTGCAAGGCATCCGCGAAAAGCTGTTTACCCTGCCCGGCAACACCATTGTGTATCCGGGACATGGGCACGCCACCACCATTGGCGATGAAAAACAATACAATCCGTTTTTGAGATAACTCCCGCTCTAACTTCTTTGCAGCCGACTTTTTAGCAGAGTCATCTGGCTGACTGCCACTTACGTTGTCAAACTCGCGTTTACTTGGAACCGCCAAACGAAAATTCGATAGGTATATACGAAGACGAAACATCGCGCCCCGACACCTTGATAGTGGGTTTAATGCTGAGCGACACTTGTGATTTGTCATTGCCGAGCCCGACAAAATTTTTAACAACATTCTGAACGGCAGTCTTCGAGTCGCTCTTTAACAACGAAGCTATATCGAACGACAGCGACAAGGGCATCGACTGGGTGCCCCCGGAAGCAATGTTCAGCGACTTCGACATCGAACCTGTCGAAAACTGTATACCGTCTATCTTTAAAATGTACTCCAAGCCGTTAAGTATAGCCTCCGACTTGTTCGGGTTGGTTACATTAAGGTTAACGGTAAAGCCCATCGGTATAGACGAGGCATTGCCCGAAAGAATAGAGGTCACAGCAGGCAGCAGCGTTAAAACGTTAGGATTTGACAAATCCACATTCGAAAGTGTCAGGTTCGACACCGAGCTGTACGCGTATTTACACTGGGTCATATTAAAAGCACCCTGCGCCTGCTTTACAAGATCGCAACCCGAAAAAGCGAATAAAACCGCTATCAACAATAATTTTTGAAATGTCTGTTTCATTAAGAGTATTTATAAATTTATTTTTTGCGAATATAGGTAATTTTTTCAAATTAACCAGCCGGGGGTTTTGTTTTTTTCGGGTATTTCGGTAAATTTACAGTTCTTTCGGGAGCATTGTTTGTCCGAAAGTTTTTCATCAAAAAAAACGACCCTTTATGACTGTTACCCTGTTGCTGCTGTGCGGCATACTTATATTGCTTTTAGCCGTTCTGTTCATGCTTTACCGCAACGGTAGCCAAACAAAAAACAACAATGCCACGCACGAGTTGGCGCTGTCGGTTCAGCGGCTTGAGCAGCTTATCCGCGACGAATTTCGCAACAACCGCGACGAATCGCGCACCCTGAACAAAGAGAATCGCGACGAAACAGCCGCTGCGAACAAAGAAAACCGCGAAGAGCTGAAAAAGTCGATTACCGATTTCAGCGCATCATTTAATCAGGGCATCGAGTCGTTCAACAAGCTGCAACGCGAAAAATTCACCGAACTCGAACAACGGCAACAACGGTTAGTTGAAAGCACCGAGCGCAAGCTGGAAGAGATGCGCGTAATGGTCGACGAAAAGTTGCAAAAAACACTCAACGAACGTCTAGGCCAATCGTTTAAGATGGTCAGCACACAACTCGAAAGTGTACAAAAGGGGCTAGGCGAAATGCAAAACCTGGCGCAAGATGTGGGCGGATTGAAAAAAGTGCTGTCGAACGTAAAAACACGGGGAAACATTGGCGAGATACAACTCAGCATGCTGCTCGACCAGGTGCTTGCTCCCGGGCAATATTGCGCCAACTTCAAGGTCGGCAACGATTTTGTTGAGTTTGCCATAAAACTGCCCGGCAACGAAGACAATGATGCACCCGTTTACCTGCCCATCGATGCCAAATTTCCGAAAGACGTGTACGAACAACACATCGAAGCCGTTGAAAACGGAACGCCCGAAGAGATAGAAAAAACATCGAAAACACTTGAGTCTACCATACGGAAAATGGCAAAAGACATACACGAAAAATACGTCTCGCCACCCACCACTACCGACTTCGCCATCCTCTTCCTGCCCTTCGAAAGCCTGTATGCCGACATCATCAGGCGGTCGTCGCTGCTCGAAGATTTGATGCGGACCCACAAAATTGTTGTAACCGGCCCCACAACTTTAGCAGCAATTTTGAACAGTTTACAAATGGGATTTCGTACCTTAGCCATCCAAAAACGCAGCAGCGAAGTTTGGGCGGTATTGAATACCGTACGCAAAGAGTTTGAAAAGTTTGGCGGCATACTTGAAAAGGCACAGAAAAACCTTCATACAGCAAGCAACCAACTTGACGAGGCTATCGGCCGCCGCACAAAAGCCATACAACGCAGCCTGCGCCGTGTAGAGCAGGAATCGCGCGAAACGGCGGAACTCGATTTTTCCGACCCGCTGTTTTTGACCGAGTCTGAAGAAGAAGAACCTGAAAAAAACTGAACAGGGCAATAGAATATGGACAGACGAAGATTTATAACCACCGGAAGCGCGTTAATGGTCGGAACGGCCGTGTTTCCACGCCAGATTATAGAGGAAATGAACAAAATACCCAACGATAAACAAGGGGCGCTGGCACGGTTCGGCGTTACCGAAACAGAGATAAAAAAGGTGCTGGCCGCCGCACTTGAAAAGGGCGGCACATATGCCGATCTCTATTTTGAACACAGCTTTTTCGACCAGCTGGGGCTGCAAGACAAACAAGTGAATCAGGCCGGATCGCACATTGACTTCGGCATGGGTGTCCGTGTCGTATCGGGCAACCAGACGGGCTACGCCTACGTTGAAAACATTACGCCCGACGAAATGGTGAGGGCGGCCAAATCGGCAGCCGTTATTGCCGACTCGCCCAATAAACAGCTCATTCCGCACAACCTGACCAAGCTTCCGGAAACCTACAACTACTACCCCATCGGCGACTCGTGGGAAGCGATAGAGCTAGGCAGGAAAATCCCGTTCGTACAAAAACTGAACGACCGCATTTTTGAGCTCGACAAGCGGGTTACAAAAGTAAACGTAATGTTAAGCAACAGCTCATCGCATGTGCTTTTCTATAACTCATTAGGCGAATCTTTTTACGATTACCGCCCTATGGTCAATCTTGTAGCGGTGTGCATTATGGAAGAAAACGACAGCATTGAAAACGCCCATGCTTCGCGCTCGTACCGCATGGGGTTCGAGTTTTTAACCGACGAGGTGGTAGAAGAGCTGGCGCAAGAGGCCGTAAAACGCACCTCAATCCTGTTCAACGCCATCAAACCAAAGGGCGGTGAAATGCAGGTAGTAATGGGCGCAGGCGGCTCGGGCATTCTGCTGCACGAGGCGATAGGCCATGCCTTCGAGGCCGATTTTAACCGCAAAAACATCTCGATTTTCTCAGACAAATTGGGTGAAAAAATATGCGATGCCGACATTAATGTGGTTGACGATGGAACATTGATGAATAATCGCGGATCTGTCAATTTCGACGATGAGGGCATACCCGGGCAAAAGACTTACATTGTTAAAGACGGCATACTGAACAGCTACCTACACGATCGCATCAGCGCGCAACACTATGGCATTGCCCCTACCGGAAACGGTCGCAGACAATCGTTCAGGCACATACCCATGCCGCGTATGCGAGCCACCTACATGGAAAACGGACACACAACCGAAGCCGACATTATCGGCTCGGTAAAGAAGGGAATATTTGTCGACAACTTTACCAACGGGCAAGTGCAAATCGGGGCGGGCGATTTTACCTTCTTTGTAAAATCGGGCTACCTCATTGAAAATGGCATGCTTACCCAACCCATAAAAGACATCAACATTATAGGCAACGGCCCCAAGGCGTTGGCCGACATTACCCTCGTAGCAAACAACGCAAGGGTTGACAACGGCACATGGACGTGCGGAAAAGACGGTCAAAGCGCGCCAGTAACCTGCGGAATGCCATCGGTACTGGTAAAAAGCCTCACTGTGGGCGGCGAATAACATAAAAAAGAACGGAAATGGTATCACTACAAGATAAAGAAATAGCCGCTTGGGCTCTAGACGAATGTAAAAAACAGGGGGCAGCAGCCGTCCGCATCGGCATACACGGCGGCGCGGGCAGCTCGTACGAATTGCGCGACCTGGCGATAGACAAGATTCAACGCTCGTCCGAGCGCAGTATGGTTATACAGATGTTTGTTGACGGGCGATATGGATCGTACTCGACCAACCGCATCAACAAAGATGAGCTGGCCGGTTTTATAAAAAAGGGCATTGACAACACACGCTATTTGGCCGAAGACCCCTTCCGTACACTTCCCGACCCATCGCGCTACTACAAGGGCAAAGAGTTTGACTTGGGGCTATACGACGCAACATTCAACGACATTGACCCACAAGAGAAAATAGAACTTGCCCGGCGCGTAGGCGAAGAAATGCACGAAAAAGACCCACGCATACTTTCGCACTCCGAAGCATACGGTGATTCGCTCAACTTCTCGTACATTGCCGACAGTCAGGGTTTCGAGGGCGAGAGCTTCTCGACACATTTCAGCATAAGCGCGTCGGTGTCGGTAAAGGACGAGCAAAGTGATGCCCGCCCCGAGAACTACTGGTTCGATTATTCGCTGTTTTACGATACCCTTAAAAAGCAAGATATCGGGAAAATCGCTTTAGAACGGACACTTGCCAAGCTCGGCACACGGAAAATAGCCTCAGGCGAATACCCGATGTTAGTCGATAATTTGAACGCCCGGCAATTGCTGTCGCCCATTATATCGGCGGCGCGCGGCATGGCGTTGCAACAACGCAACTCATTTCTTATCGACAAACTGGGGCAGCAGCTTTTTGCCCCAAACATGAACCTTACCGACAACCCATGCAACAAAAACACCCCCGGTGCACGCCTGTTCGACAGCGAAGGGGTGGCCACTAAAAAACGGGCGGTAATTGAAAACGGATACCTCCGCACCTACTTTATCGACACCTACATAGCCAACAAAATGAGCATAGAGCCTACCATCAGCGACGTGTCGGCACTACACCTCAACCAAGGCGAAAAGAGCCTGGACGAGCTAATGAAGTCGATGAACAAAGGCATTTTGGTTACAGGCTTCAACGGCGGAAACTGCAACAGCTCGACAGGTGATTTTTCGTACGGCATTGAGGGCTTTTGGATAGAGAACGGAGAGAAAGCACACCCTGTATCGGAAATGAACATTACCGGCAACATTGTTACCCTGTGGCAAATATTGGCCGAAACGGGCAACGACCCCAACACCACCTCATCGTGGAGGCTGCCCTCGTTGCTGTTCGAAAACGTAGCCTTCAGCGGATTATAAAATAATTGTCTAACATAAATATTTACTTCAATGAAATCTTCTTATTTAAAACTCGCATTTTGCGTGCTACTGATGTTCTGCATCGCACCTATTCAAGCAAAAAAGCCGATTAAAACACTTCTCATTACAGGACAAAACAACCATTACTGGAAAAACAGCTATGTTCAGCTGTCGAAGCTAATGAACAACTCGGGGCTTTTCGATGTCGACGTAGCCATCTCGCCCGAAGAGGGAAAGCCAATGGATAATTTTATCATCGATTTTACACCATACCGCCTAGTTGTTCTCGACTACAACGGCGACGCGTGGCCCGAAGAGACAAACAAGAACTTTTTAGAGTTTGTGACTAAAGGCGGTGGAGTTGTGGTATATCATGCTGCCGACAACGCATTTGCCAACTGGAAAGAATACAATGAAATAATTGCCCTCGGCGGATGGTATGGGCGCGACGAAAAATCGGGTCCGTATGTATATTGGAAAGACGGCGGCATTGTAAAAGATTACTCTGCCGGTCACGGCGGATCGCACGGCGATCGCTACCCTTACGTAATGAATGCGCGCAACACGACGCACCCCATTGTGAAGGGATTGCCCGAAAAGTGGATGCACGTAACCGACGAACTGTATGACCGTATGCGCGGCCCCGGCAACATTGAAACGTTGCTTTATACCGCCTATGCCGTGCCCGAAAAAGGAGGTTCGGGACGTGAAGAGCCCCTGATATTCACCGTTAAATACGGCAAGGGGCGTATTTTTCATACCATGCTGGGTCACGTAGGTTCTGAGACCGATCACGAGGCCATTGAGTGTGTAGGCTTTCAGGTAACATTTCTTCGCGGAAGCGAATGGGCTGCCACCGGAAAGGTAACGCAACCGGTTCCGGCAAACTTCCCCTCCAAAACCCAAGTGTCGACACAAAAAATCATCAAATAAAGCCATTCAAAAGTGAGTTGGCATAAATAATAAACATACAAGTCCGTAAAATTAATGAAAACCCCAATCAATCAGTCAATAGCGAATAAAATCATCGACCAATACAAGATAGCCGACTTCGGGCGTGCTACCATCCGCGAGGTAGTAGCCATCTCGAACGAGATAGAAAAAGAGAGCGGCATCCCCTTCATCCACATGGAGATGGGTATGCCCGGACTTCCTCCCGCCGAAATTGGTGTAGAAGCCGAAATGGAAGCGTTAAAAAAAGGCATCTCAGGCATATACCCCAACATCGACGGCCTACCCGCACTAAAAGCCGAGGCTTCGCGTTTTGTAAAAGCCTTTTTAGATGTAGATGTACCGGCAGGCTACTGCGTTCCCGTATCGGGTTCCATGCAAGGCTCCTACGCCTCGTTCGTAACTGCCGGACAATGCCAAGAGGAACGCGATACCATCCTGTTTATCGACCCGGGCTTTCCCGTACAGAAGCAGCAAATTGCCGTAATAGGGATGAAATACGAATCGTTCGATGTCTACAATTTCCGTGGAGGCAAGTTAGAGGCAAAACTGGACGAGCTTCTCGGCAAAGGGAACATTGCCGCCATCATCTACTCCAACCCCAACAACCCATCGTGGATCTGCTTTAACGAAGAGGAGTTAGAGATAATCGGCCGCATGTCGATGAAGCACGATGTGATTATTCTTGAAGACCTCGCCTATTTCGGCATGGACTTCCGCAAGGAACTCAGACACCCTTTTCAGACACCCTATCAGGCAACGGTTGCCCGGTACACCGACAAGTACGCGCTGCTGATTTCGGCATCGAAAGCCTTCAGCTATGCCGGCCAGCGGATTGGCGTGGTAGCCTTTTCGCCCACGCTGTATGAGCGCGAATATCCGGCGTTAAAGAAACGCTACGGCGAAGGCTCTTTCGGACGGGTATTCGTTCACCGCGTGCTGTATGCCTTGTCGTCAGGTACGGCTCACACACCACAATACGCCATGGCAGCTATGATGAAAGCGGCGGCCGACGGTGCTTACGACTTTATCTCAATTGTGAAAGAGTATGGCCGCCGTGCCGAACGGTTGAAAAAGATTTTTCTGAAATACGGCTTTAAGATTGTTTACGACAAGGATTTGGATCAAGAAATAGCCGACGGCTTCTACTTCACCATCGGCTATCCGGGAATGACAGGCAGCGAACTAATGAAAGAGTTGATGTATTACGGTGTCAGTGCCATATCGCTCGAAACCACCGGCAGCAACCAACAAGGCTTACGCGCCTGTACCTCGTTTATAAAAGAGCATCAGTATGCCCAGTTAGAAGAACGGATGCAGGCTTTTCTTGAAAATCATCCGCAATAATACAGCACATCATTACGAGAAGCGACGCGATGCAGCGGCAAAGGGGACAAACGTAGCAGAAAGGTTAGAGGTACCCAACAAAAGCGGAAACAGGAAAAAAGAAAGCACATAAATATGGCAAACATAAAAAATTACACAAAAGGTGAAGAGGCTGCCAACGTGGCTACACACGGTTTCGGCATCCTGTTCGGAGTGGCGGTGGGCGCATGGCTATTAAACATGGCAGCGCGCTTCAACGAGTGGACGTTTTACTGCACCCTTGTGTATATTGTATGCATGGTGTTGTCATACATCACCTCTACAGCATACCACGCCACCGTTAACCCGGAGAAGAAAGCGCTTCTCCGAAAATTTGACCACGCGGTTATTTACCTGCACATTGCCGGCACTTACACCTTTTTCACCCTTGTCACTCTACGAGGCGGCGGCTATCCCCTTTGGGGTTGGCTGCTCTTTGCCACCTCGTGGCTGGCAGCAATATCGGGATGTGTTCTGAGCTTCGCCGGGAAAAAAACGGGCAGCAAAATCGAAACCGTCTGCTACGTGGCAATGGGAGGGGTGATGCTTATAGCTTTAAATCCTCTCATCAAGGCATTTAGCGCAGGGGGCTCATTGTTGCCACTTTGGCTTATCCTTGCGGGAGGTTTGTCGTTTGTTGCCGGAGCGGTGTTTTACTCGTTCAAGAAGGTGAAGTATATGCATGCCGTATTTCATTTCTTTGTGCTGGGCGGCACCCTTTTTCATGTCCTTGCCATTGCCACGGCACTAAGTGGGATGGAATAGGCGGCAGTGTAACGTGGCAAATAACACCGGCAACAAAATCAAAAAAAATCTCTCTTTTTATAGCGCGTACATAAAATATTTGTATCTTTGCAACAGAAATAAGTGCTATGACACATCTTCATTCACATAAAGGTCATCATCACTGCGTATAAACGCGGGTGAGCATCTTTTGTGTATGATGATTTATACGTTTTCTGACGGCTCACCCCTCGAAAGGTGGGCTTTTTTGTTTTAAAAGATACAATAACAATTGATAATTATGCTACGAATTGCAGTACAGGCCAAAGGCCGGTTACACGAAGAAACGATGGAGCTTCTGAAAGAAGCGGGTATAAAACTGAACAACGCCAAACGTACGCTGTTGGTGCCGGCTAAAGGCTTTCCTATTGAAGTGCTCTTTTTGCGCGACGACGACATTCCGCAGTCGGTAGCTTCAGGAGCCGCCGATATAGGCATTGTGGGCGAAAACGAATTTTGCGAAAAGCAGCAGAATGCAGACATCATCAAACGTTTGGGGTTCAGCAAGTGTCGCATTTCGTTAGCCATACCCAAGGACATTGATTATAAAGGCGCGGAGTGGTTTAACGGAAAAACAATAGCCACCTCCTACCCCGTCATCCTTAAAGATTTTCTGAAAAAGAACAACATCAGCGCCCAACTGCACGAAATATCGGGATCGGTAGAGATAGCCCCGGGTATCGGCTTGGCCGATGCCATTTTCGACATCGTCAGTTCGGGCAGCACCCTTATCAGCAACCACCTGAAAGAGGTGGAAGTGGTGATGCAATCGGAAGCCATTTTAATTGCCAACCCCAAGCTTACGGCTGAAAAAAAGGCCATCCTTGATGAACTGATTTTCCGCATGGATGCCGTTCGGATGGCCGAAAACAAAAAATACATCCTGCTCAACGCCCCAAACAACAAGGTTGCCGAAATATGCGCCCTACTGCCGGGCATGAAAAGCCCCTCCGTTATGCCGCTGATTGAAGAGGGATGGAGCTCGATGCACTCGGTGATTGAAGAGAAACATTTCTGGGAAATCATCGGCAAACTTAAAAACCTCGGTGCAGAAGGTATCTTGGTTATCCCCATCGAGAAAATGATTGTATAATGTTGGAAATCATAAAATATCCGGCTAAAGAGGCGTGGGGTAAACTGACCAAACGTCCGCAGATGGATACAAAAGCCCTGTTTGCATCGACGCAAGCCGTGCTGGACGACATTCGTTCGCACGGCGACGCGGCAGTACGCGAATACAGCGAGCGGTTCGACAAAGTGAGCCTCAATGCCTTTGAAGTAACCGACGAAGAGTGGGCAGAGGCCGGCGCTTTGGTAAGCGACGAGCTGAAAAACGCTCTTCGCGTGGCGAAAAAGAACATCGAAACGTTTCACGCCTCACAAAAAACCGAATCGAAATGGGCAGAAACAATGCCCGGCGTAAGGTGCATGCAAAAAGCCACACCCATTGAAAAGGTCGGGTTGTATGTGCCGGGCGGTAGCGCGCCCCTCTTTTCTACGGTACTTATGCTGGCCGTTCCGGCTATAATAGCCGGGTGTGAAGAGATTGTGCTGTGCACCCCTCCCAACCGGGAAGGGAAAATTCACCCTGCCGTTATCGTAGCGGCAAAATTAGCCGGTGTTAAGCGTATTTTCAAAATAGGCGGCATTCAGGCTATCGGCGCTATGGCTTATGGAACAGGATCGATACCGAAAGTCTATAAAATTTTCGGGCCCGGCAACCAGTACGTTACCGCCGCCAAGCAACTGATAGCATTAGAAGGCACTGCCATCGATGTGCCCGCAGGCCCCTCCGAGGCTGCCCTACTGGCCGACGGGTCGGCAAATGCCGAGTTTATCGCCTCCGATTTTCTTTCGCAAGCCGAGCACGGTGTCGACAGCCAATCGATATTGGCAACCAACAATGAGCAATTAGCCGAGGCGGTAGTGAAAGCGATAGAGCAACAGATTTCAGAACTCCCGAGAGAGGAAGTTACGAGAAAGGCTCTGCAAAACTCAAAAATAGTGTTGTTCCAAACTTTGAACGAGGCAGTAAAATTTATCAACTTCTACGCCCCTGAGCACTTGGTTATTCAATGTGAAAATGAAATGCAGATTGCCGAAGCCATCAAAAATTCGGGTTCAATATTTATCGGTCGTTACACCCCCGTAAGCATGGGCGACTATGCCTCGGGCACCAACCACACATTGCCCACCGCCGGCATGGCTACAGCCTATAGCGGTGTAAACTTAGACAGCTTTGTGAAAAAAATTACGTTTCAAGAGGTTACCGCCGAGGGCATTCAAAATTTAGGGCCAACGGTTGCCGTTATGGCCGAAAACGAAGGGCTCGATGCCCACAAACGCTCGGTAACACTGCGTTTAGATGAATTACGGGAAAAATAAAAAATTATGAGAAATATAAGTGAGTTAATACGCCCCTGCATCAGAAGGATGAAACCCTACTCGTCGGCACGAAGCGAGTTTCAAGGCAACGCGTCGGTATTTTTAGATGCGAATGAAAACCCCTATAGCGAGTCGTTCAACCGCTATCCCGACCCACTGCAAAGAGAGGTAAAAGCGAGAATAGCGGCACTAAAAGGAGTAAACCCCGATCAGATTTTGTTAGGCAACGGTAGCGACGAACCCATCGACCTGATGATACGCGCCTTTTGCGAACCGCACGAAGACAACATCGTGGCCATTGACCCCACCTACGGTATGTATCTCGTTGCCGCCGAAATAAACGATGTTGAATACCGCAAGGTGTTGCTGAACAACAAATTCGACTTGGATGCCGATATGCTGATAAACCGGTGCGACCGGAACACGAAGTTAGTATTTCTCTGCTCGCCCAACAACCCAACCGGAAACGCCCTTTCGCACGAAGCCATTGAAAAAGTGATAAAAAACGCGCCGGGCATCGTAATTTTAGACGAAGCATACATCGATTTCTCGGCTCATCCATCGTTCATGGAAAAGCTGAACGAATACCCCAATTTAGTTATCCTTCAAACGCTTTCAAAAGCTTGGGGAAGCGCCGGCATCCGTTTGGGCATGGCCTTTGCCGGCCCCGAAATTGTCGCGGTACTCAACAGCATCAAGTATCCCTACAACATCAACGAGCTCACGCAACGCGAAGCCCTGAAAATACTTGACCGCGAACAAGAGGTTGAAGAGTGGGTAAAAACAATCCTCAGCGAGCGCGCCGCTTTGGCTGCCAAGCTGAAAGAATTGCCATATATAAAGCAGCTGTACCCATCGGATGCCAACTTTATTTTGGTTAAGGTTGACGATGCCAACGCGCTGTACGACTATTTAATAGCCGAAGGCATTGTAATTCGTAACCGTAATTCCGTATCTTTGTGCATGGGATGCTTGCGCATAACCATAGGCACACCCAACGAAAACAGCCGCCTGCTTGAGGCGTTGAATAAATATAACGCGTAACAGTGTATGAAAAAGAGAGTCGTATTTATTGACCGTGACGGCACCTTGATAACCGAGCCGCCCGTTGATTTTCAGGTAGACAGTTTCGAAAAGCTGACTTTCTACCCGAAAGTGTTCCGCAATCTTTACCAATTGCAGCAGCGGCTCAATTACGAGTGGGCAATGGTAACCAACCAAGACGGGTTGGGCACCGAATCGTTTCCTGAAGATACGTTCTGGCCCGTTCAGCAACGTATGATGGAAACATTCGAAGGCGAAGACATCCGCTTCGACGAGGTATTTATCGACCCCTCTTTCCCACACGAAAGCAAACTGACCCGGAAACCCGGCATCGGGATGCTCGGCAAATACTTTTCGAGCGAATACGACCTTGCCAACTCGTTCGTAATCGGCGACCGCCTGACCGATGTACAGCTGGCAGCCAACTTAGGCGCGAAAGCGATATGGATGTACGAAGGCAGCGATGCACAGCAGCTTCTGAAAGACAATTTATTAGAGGATGTTTGCGTTTACACGTCGACCGATTGGGACAAAATTGCCGAGTTTATGATTGGCGGACAGCGCAAAGCCGAAGTTGAAAGGACAACGAAAGAGACGGACATATACATCGCACTCGACCTTGACGGCAACGGAAAAACGGAGATTGCCACGGGACTGTCGTTTTTTGACCACATGCTCGACCAAATCGGAAAACACTCGGGCATCAGTCTTACCGTAAAGGCTAAAGGCGATCTGAATGTTGACGAACACCACACCATAGAAGACACCGGAATTGCCTTAGGCGAAGCCATATACACAGCATTGGGTTCGAAACGCGGTATTGATCGCTACGGCTTTTCGCTGCCCATGGACGATTGCCTGTGCTCGGTAACGCTCGACTTTGGCGGTCGCGCGTGGTTGGTATGGGATGCCGGGTTCAAGCGCGAAAAAGTTGGCGACATGCCTACCGAAATGTTTCTGCATTTCTTTAAATCGCTGAGCGATGCGGCAAAAATGAACCTCAACATAAAAGCCGAGGGCGAAAACGAACATCACAAAATAGAGGGCATATTCAAAGCCTTTGCCCGCGCACTGAAAATGGCGGTAAAAAGAGACATCTTTAATTTCGAGCTCCCCTCAACAAAGGGGGTGCTGTAAAATATTTCTCTCTGAAAATATACAATTTCTAAAAAATGGCTATCTTTACAGCATAAATAACACGTTTAACTTATTTTTTTGACTATGAATAAAATTTGGATGTTTGCTATCGCAATGGGGTTAGTTTTTGGTTTAGGAGCCTGTAAACCTAAACAAAGTGCATACAAAGCAGCTTACGATAAAGCGCTCGATAAAGAGGTAGAAGCCACACCGCAAGAGGACGTTGCTCCCACTCCACGTCCGCGTCCGGAATC
>JGI994J12354_10002269_pt1 | contig 18824 bp, 18 predicted proteins | sample IntmicLarv3ML3BL_FD_12354 | JGI IMG/M metagenome (IMG submission 12354)
GCCCGCCGATGACAAGCCGGTTGAAACCCTTTTCAATAAAATGCTTCGCCACGCCGAAATCCGTGTGGTATGGCGGGTTCGACAAAATCATGGCAAAGCCGGACATGTCCAGGTTGCGGAACCCATCGCTTTGCACAGCCGTGATGCTGGGCACGCCATTGGCGGCAGCGTTTTGCGTGGCACAAGCCACGGCCGCGCCGCTCACATCGCTCATGACGACGTTTTCCGCACCGATTTGCTTTGCCGCCAATATCCCCACCACGCCGTACCCGCAGCCGAGGTCGAGCACCTTCCCATCCGTGGGGAATTCGACGGCGGAAAGCATCGCCAAGGTACCCCGGTCAATGGCGTTGGGTGAAAAGAGCTTGGTATCTGTCGTAAAGGTGAGAGGAACGCCTTTGATTTCTGTCGTAATCATAACGGCAAATCCTCCCAATGCCGCTTACAACAGGCGGTGATGTCGTTCAGGTTGTATTGGTTATACTGGAAGAGGCTGCCTTCACCCCACATGCGCTGCACAGTGGCGGCATCCGCCCACATGGCGTCCGCGACCTCCTCCGGCTGCAAGGTGAGGCCGGACAACGCGCCGTCATAGCGGAAGAGCCATACATCAGTGAGGCAATCACCCCTGTTATACCGCATGACATGCACGCCCTCGTCGGAGGGCAAGGTCACGCCGATTTCCTCCTGCGTCTCCCGCAGGGCGGCGGTGATGCTGTCATCCCCCGCCACGGCGGAACCGCCCGTCGCCTGCCAATACCCGCCGAAATCAATCTCCGCCGCGCGCTTGGTAATCAGGAATTCCCCGTGCGTATTCACCAACCAGATATGCACGACAAGGTGGTAATCTCCCTCTGCCAGCTTTTCCCCACGCGTGTGGATTCGTCCCGTCTTGTTCCCCTCGCGGTCGTATACGTCCCAAAGCTCTGCCATTGTGTTGCCCCCTTTTCATTATTTCTATTATAGACGGAAAACACGGCAGTGGCAAGCGAAAGTGGACACGGCCATACAAATATGATAGAATTGTTACAGAAGGAAGTGACGCAAATGAAAATAACAATCCTCTGCGTGGGGCGGCTGAAGGAACGGTTTTACACCGACGCGGCGGCGGAATACAGTAAGCGGTTACGGCTCTATGCAGATATACAGGTCAATGAGGTTGCGGATGAAAAAGCGCCGGAACGCCTGTCCGATGCGGAGGCCACGCAGGTGAAGGCAAAGGAGGGTGAAAAGCTCCTGCGGCTTATTCCCCACGGCGCGTATGTCATTGCGCTTGCGATTGACGGGACGCGGTTGACGAGCGAGGCATTTTCCGCACGGCTTGAAAAGTGTATGACCGAGGGTGCGTCGCATATTGTTTTCATCATCGGCGGGTCACTTGGCCTTGCGCCGGAGGTGCTTGCGCGTGCGGATAGGAAGCTCAGCTTCTCCGACATGACCTTTCCGCACCAGCTCATGCGCGTGATTTTGCTGGAGCAGGTGTACCGCGCTTTCCGTATTATGAAAAACGAGCCGTATCACAAATAGATAGATGAAAAAGCCCTTGACAAAGCCGAACGCATTTTGTATAATGGTTGATGTCGCAATACGCGGCGGTGCTACTGTGGCTCAGGGGTAGAGCAGTTCACTCGTAATGAACAGGCCGTGAGTTCGAATCTCACCAGTAGCTTTAAGAGAACGGAACAGCGCTGTATGGCTATGGAGTAGCCATACAGCGCTGTTCCGTTTTATTGGCAAAGGATGATGGCGATGATAGAGGGAGACAAGCAAGCGCTTGACTATGTGCGGCAATCATTTGAAACGCTTCATGAAAGCCTGCGGGAACGGAACAGGAAAGGTTTTTTCGACGCGGCGAAAAAGTGCGAGGCGTTGTTCTGTAAGCTGTTGAATACGGTTTATGGCTGGAACTTGGTGAACTTGAATGACCGAAAGCTGAACAATAAGGCCATCGACTTAGGTGACGAGGCGCAGAAAGTCTGCGTACAGATTACATCCTGTCAGGAGAAGCATAAAAGGGAAAAGGTCGAAAAAAACGCTGGCCGGTTTCGAGAAGCACGCGTTGGCACAGGTCTATACGCATCTGGTTATTTTGATGCTGGACTGGCAGGGGTATCAGATGCCGAGTGAAGAGAATACGCGGGGTTATCGGGTTACTGTTTGGTGTCTGGCGGATTTGCTTGCGTCAATTGCGCAGGCAAGCACACGGCAGCAACGGGAATGCGCAGATTGCATCCATGCATGTCTCAAAGATGGCCTGCTCCTGCACGTAAACGATGTGGTAAATGACAAAGACTTTTTCATCGAGAGAACCATACTGGACGAGGATGGAACGTTCCCGTATTTTGTGCATGGCCTCGGGGGCGTCCGGCTGGACGCGTTTCTTCCATCGTCGTTTGACGACACGCTGAGCTGTCTGGTATTGTTCCGCGAGGTCACGATGTCTACAGCGCAAATCACGCTGGGCGAGGACGAAATCATCGAGACATTGTTCGCGAACCGGCACAAGGGTATCAGCACAGACAGGGGCTTTATTGTCGGAATCCGGAATGAGGACGTGCTCGTGCGGCTGGGGAACAACCGGTTCTTGATAGACATGCATACGGTGGAAGCCCTGTGCGTGCTTGTTGACGAGCTATATGATGTATATGAGGACAAAAAGCAGAAGCTGCTGGCAATGGTCGGTGGCACCGGCTTCGAATGGCGCAAGCAAAGCGGGTTGCGGCTGATGACTGTGCCGAACGCCATATGGGACGATATGCGGCATTTCACGAACCGGCACGGTTGCGAGGAGGGCGATTCCGCATGGCATATTTTTACGCCGATGCACGCTGCGAATGCACGAATCATATTACGCCACAATCATCATAGGCAACCCGGGGTGCAGGCGGAAGTCTTCTGCCAGCTGGTCTGTGAGCGTGGGCTGTCCGGCAGTGAGGTGTATTGGCAACCGGGATATACATATGGGTGCGAGGAGAATGAAGGTTTCGATAACATTGTCAAGTGGAGAGCGGACTTTACGTGGGAATTCCTGTTGAATGCATGGCTGCCGCAGATATGTTATAACCGCTATATGCGCGATTATCGGAAGCGACCCCTCATCAAGCGCTTGCTTCACAGGCCGCCGACATTCGATGTGTTCCGTAAACAGTTGCAGCTTACGGAATGGGGTATTGTGCAGCACAGGGAAATTCCGAATGCGTGCGGAGAGCCGGGTGAATGAATATGGTTTCCGTTCTGGAGGGAACACGGGCACGGCAAGAACGCTGGGAAGCGGATTATCAAATGAGCCGCCGTGCACTGGCCGGTGATGCAAAGGCTATGGCCGGCTTGTTTGAGGCGGTGGAGGTGTATATTCGGCGGTATTTGCGCAAGCTTATGATGTATTATCAAATCCAGGAAGCGGATATGGAGGATGCTGTGCAGGATGCACTTGCCGCTTGTTTTCAAAAATTGGAAGAATTTGAGGGTAGAGCGCTGTTTACCACGTGGGCATACGGCTTTGTGCGGTTTAACGCATTGCGTATATGCGGCAGGAGACGGCGGAACCGGGAGCAAGCGATGGCGGCATGGAACCTCTCGTGCGATGGTTATCACAACCCGGTGAAAGCGGTCTTATCGTATGAGGTGCGGCAGGCGGTTTGGGCATCCTTGGAGCATTTAACGGTGGAAGAATACGCTTCGGTTATATTGCGATGGCAAATGCGGCTGTCGTATCGCAAAATTGCGGCTGTGACAAAAGTGAACGTGTATAAAGCGAAGCGGAACGCGGCGGCCGCACGGCAAAAGTTTCTGGCACATTTTGACGAGGTGTATGGGTTGAGCAATTACTTTTCCTGATATACGGACATGGGTGGAATTTCCTTCCCTTTCCATACAATTCGGAGTATAATAGAATGCAAGCTTTAATGAAGAGGGAGGGCGTTTGCCATGGAAGGTAAGATAATGCTGGTGGATGGCAATAGTATGATTAACCGCGCGTTTTATGCGATGCCTATGCTGACGGCCTCAGACGGCACGTTTACCAACGCGGTGGCGGGTTTTTTCAATATCTTCTTCCGCCTTTGTGACGAGGAGAAGCCGGACTACGCGGTGGTCACATTTGACGTACACGCGCTGACGTTTCGGCATGTGTGCTACAAGGGGTACAAGGGTACGCGCAAGCCGATGCCGGAGGAGCTCCGTCCGCAGCTTCCGCTTTTGAAGGACTTGTTGACGAAAATGAATATCGCCGTGCGGGAGCAGGAGGGTTACGAGGCAGACGATTTGCTGGGTACACTGGCGGTAAAGGCCGAAGCGGCGGGATTGACGGCCGTTATCGTCACGGGCGACCGCGACCTGTTGCAAATTGCATCGGAAACCATCAAAATTCGTATCCCCAAGACAAAAATGGGGAAGACAGAGGTTGAAAACTATTATGCGGCGGATGTCATGGAAAAATTCGGCGTGACCCCGCATGAATTTATACAGGTGAAGGCGCTGATGGGCGATACGTCGGACAATATCCCCGGCGTGCCCGGAATTGGGGAAAAAACGGCGTATAAAATTATACAGGAATACCATACCGTCGAAAATGCCATTACGAATGCATCGGCGGTGAAGCCGCCGCGGGCAGCGGCGAATCTGGCGGCGTTTGCGGAGCAGGCGCGGCTGAGCCTGATGCTGGCAACGATTGATATCAATGCGCCGGTCGATTTGGATGCGGATGCCATGCGGCTGGGGGATTTGTTCACCCCAGAGGCTGTAGCAGAGCTGAAGCGGCTGGAGCTGCGCGGTGTCCTCGCGCGGGTGAAAAACAAGCCCGTCGCAGCGACACAGAGTACAGAGGGCGTATTTACAGTGCTTCGCACAAAGGAAGAAGCGGAAACTCTGGCGCAAACGCTTCTGGCGCAGAAAGCTGTGGCTTGCCGGTTTACTTATGCAAACGGGCAGCTTGCTTGCGCGGCCTTTGCATGGGCGGCGCACGAGGCGGTTTGTGTACCGATACGTGGGGAAGGGGACGCGGCGGACTTTGCCGCGGTGTTCAAGCCGTTTTTCGAGAGCGGCGTGCCGAAGCTGGCACATGACGCAAAGAGGGACATGCACCTGCTGCACACATATGGCGTGACACTGGCGAGGCTGGTGTTTGACGCGGCGCTGGCGAATTACCTGCTGGACGCGATGCAAAAGAGTACATTTTCCGATATGGCGCGGGTGTTTTTGCGTGAGGAATATGATGAGGCCGTGGAGGTTGCAAAGCCGGTGAAGCAGCTTTCATTGATGGATTTGCTGGATGGCGCTTCGGAAGAACCGGAAACAGACGCAGCGGATACAGCTGCTATACACACGGCGCAGGAGGCGGATATCCTTTTCCGTGCGTGGCCGGTGATGCGGGCGCGGCTTGCCGATAATGGGCAAGAGAAGCTCATGGACGAGGTGGAGCTGCCGTTGGTGCAGGTTCTTTTCGACATGGAGTTGTACGGTGTGAAGGCTGCCCGTGAAGCGTTAATCCTGTATGGCGAACGGCTCCAGGCGGTGATTGACCGGCTGACGAAAGAAATTTACCTCCAGGCGGAGGAGGAGTTCAACATCAACTCCCCCAAGCAGCTTGGTGTGATTTTGTTTGAAAAGCTGCGCTTGCCCGGCGGGAAGAAGACGAAGACGGGCTGGTCCACGGCAGTTGATGTGTTGAACGGCGTGCGCGGGATGCACCCGATTGTGGGGAACGTGATGGAGTACCGCACACATACAAAGTTGAAATCAACGTATGTGGACGGGCTGCTTGCCGTGATGGATGGCGAGGGTATTATCCGCTCGACCTTTAACCAGACGGTCACAGCGACGGGGCGTATCAGCTCAACCGAGCCGAACTTGCAAAACATCCCCGTGCGGACGGCGCTCGGCCGGGAGCTGCGCGGCGTATTTATACCGTCTGACAGTGATGCGTTCATTTATATGGATGCAGATTACAGCCAGATTGAGCTCCGCGTGCTGGCGCATATGTCGGGGGATGAGACGTTTATACAAGCCTTCCGCGAGAACCAGGACATTCATCGGCTGACAGCGTCGCAGGTATTGCACATCCCGTTTGATGAGGTCACAGCGGAGCAACGCAGCAGTGCGAAGGCGGTCAATTTCGGGATTGTGTACGGCATTGGCGCGTATTCCCTGAGCCTTGACCTTGGCATTTCCATGCGCGAGGCGGCGGCGTATATCGAGAGCTATTTCGAGAAATACCCGAAGGTAAAGCAGTATCTCGACAGCGCGATTGAAAACGCGCGGGAGAAGGGATATGCGGAGACAATTTTCGCACGGCGGCGGTATGTGCCGGAGCTCACAGTTGGTGATTTCAACACCCGCGCGTTCGGAGAGCGCGTCGCGATGAACATGCCCGTGCAGGGCACTGCGGCGGACATCATCAAAATCGCCATGGTGAAGGTACACACGCGGTTGAAGAAAGAAAAACTGCGTTCGCGCCTCGTGTTGCAGGTGCATGACGAATTGCTGCTGGAAGCGCACCGGGATGAGCTGGAGATTGTGCGGCGGATATTGCTGGATGAAATGGAAAACGCAGTGTCGCTTTCTGTGCCGATGCAGATTGATATCCATACCGGGGAGACGTGGCTGGACGCAAAGTAAACAAATTGTGAAATTTTGCTATAATCGGATGGTGGGGTTATGGAAAAATCAAAGGAACAAAACAAGCTTCCCATTATTGGCCTGACAGGCGGCATGGGCAGCGGCAAATCCACTGTGGCGCGAATCCTGGCGCTGCGCGGCGGGTATATACTGGATGCGGATGAAATCAACCATGAGCAAATGCGGAAGGGGATGCCGGCACACCGCGCGATTGTGGAGGCGTTCGGCGCAGATGTGCTGGATGAAAATGGTGAAATTGCACGGCATGCGCTGGCGGCGCTTGTGTTCCACGATGCGGAAAAATTGCAAATTCTGGTGGACATCACACACGGGCACGTCATCGCGGCGACGGTGCTGGCGATTGAAGCGTTGCAAACTGACCATCAGGGGTTCCGCTTCCTTGTGATTGATGCGCCGTTGTTGATTGAAGCGAATATGCATAGTATCTGCGATGCGGTGTGGGTCGTGGTGGCGGGTGAAGAAATCCGCGTGGCGCGCATCCTTGAAAGAGATGGTTTAGCAAGGGAGCAAGCGCTCGTGCGGATACGGAAGCAGCTTCCGCAGGATGTGCTTGCAAGCTATGCGGATTGCATTTTAACAAATGACGAGGGTTTTGACGCGCTGGAAGCAGATGTGGTGAAGCATTTGCGGCATGTGTTGGAAGATAACAAATAAAGACTTGATTTGGAGGTCACTATATGAAAAAGCTATTGGCTGTGGGGGTTGTGGCGTTACTATTCTGTACAGGCTGCCATGCCACGGAGGAGCCGGAGATGACGACACCGCCGGTGACGGAAACGTCTGCGCCTGTCGAAACGCCCGTTTCCTATGTGCCCATGGCAGGGGGAAGTATCACCATGTCGATGCGGGCACCGCTGACATTGAATCCGCTCTACAACGAAGATGTGACGGTTGACGCCATCTTGCGGCTTGTGTTTGAGCCGCTTGCCATCCCGGACGATGGGCTCAAGCCCGTGGCGAATCCCGCATTGGTGAAGAGTATTGAAGCCTCGCCGGACGGGATGAGTATTCTGATAACCCTGCGTCCGGATGCCGTCTGGAGCGACGGAAAGCCCGTCACGGCGAAGGATATTGATTTCAGTCTCCGTACGCTGCGGGAAGCGCCGGAGGGTGCTGTTTATAAGGCGTGCGTCCAGAATGTCGCTTCTGTAGAGCTTGCGGGGGACAAAACGGCGCGGTTGACGCTGGCGGAACCGTTCGGTGCAATGGCCTATATGCTGCTGTTTCCGATTATCCCGGCGCACCATTATGAGGTGAGCGGTGCTGCTGATCCGGCGGAGGCGCAGCGGCTCACGCCGCTGGGTAATGGTGCATACACCGTGACACAGTACCTTGCGGCGGATATGATGACACTTGCGGCATCGGAGGCGGCATCGGCAGGGCGACCCTACATTGATGCAATCACCGTACGCATTATACCGGACCGCGAAAGCGAGCTAAACGCATTCGACCAGGGTATCATACAGGCTGTGGCACCTGGGCTTGCGGATTGGACGCGTTACCAAGCGGCAAAGGACGTGCGTGTATCGAAATACGTGACGACATGCTTTGAGTTCGTTGGCTTCAATTTTGAGAATGAGGCGATGCAGGACGCGGATGTGCGGCGGCTTGTGGCGCAAATCGCCGGGGATGATGAATTCCTGAGCGCGTTGTATTTAGACAGCGCCGTGCGCGCGGTGACGCCGATTTCGCCCGCGTCGTGGTTGTATACGAAGGACACGCCGATGCCCGCGGCGAATACGGCGAAGGCGGTTGCGGCATTGGCCGGACAGACGACACGCATCCTCGTGAATGAAGAGAATGCCGAACGCGTCCGCGTGGCGGAGCAGCTTGCAGAAGGCCTCCGCACGGCAGGGGTCACGGGTGCGAAGGTGGAAGAAGTGTCGTTTGCTGTGTATAACGAGCGGCTTGCGGAAGGAGCGTTTGACATCCTTGTCGGCGGGTACAATTTATCGCTGGTGCCGGAGCTTTCCTTCATGCTGCATTCCGAAAATGTGGGTGGAACGAACCTTTTCCGCTATCAAAATGAGCATATGGATGAGCTGCTTGCCGCGGCTTTCGGTGCGACAGGGGATTTGAACCTCAGACGTGCGATGGACGATTTGCAAAAGTATATTGCAGAGGATTTGCCTTGTGTGGGGCTTGTGTTCCGCAAGTCGGCATTGCTGACAAGCATGAGCATCCATGCGGAACCCTTGCCGCTGGAGGGAAACCTCCTCACAGGCATTGAAGGCTGGTTTGTGGAAGTGCAGAAGTGATTTAGATACAAAGAACCCTCACGCCAACGGCGTGAGGGTTCTTTGTATCATTTGGTTTCGTTTAATACATCTTCGTTGGCTTGAACTGCTTCGCGTCCTTACCCATGGTGGTTTTGTGCCCCGCCTGCGCATAAGCGGCATCGTAGGTGAAATCTACGACAACCCATTTGTTGTCGAGGTAAATCTCATTCCACGCGTGAAGTACTTCGATTTCCGGCGCATATCCGACAACAACCTTTGTCGGGATGCCGGCCGCACGCAACACGGCAGCTGTAATGGCGGAGTAATCATAGCAAATACCCTTCTGCGCGGCGTAAACGCTGTCGATAATCGGCGTGTAGCCATCGGGGTATCTCTTGTTGATGTTGATCGCCTTGTCCATATCATACGTGAAGCCTTTAATCATGTTCTGGTACAAAAGGTCCGTCTTGGCCGCAGGCGTCGTCAGCTTTTTGTCCGTGTAAGACTTCAGATAATCAATCACGGCCTGTGTTTCCGCTGTGTACGCCACAATCGGGGATGAAACGAGGTACACATCGTTCGGTGAAGTGACTTTGACATTAAACTGCTCTACAGCAAGGCCGCGATATGTTTTCGCATTGACCTGTTCCATAATCGTCAGCTTATATTGGCCATCGCCCAGTGTTAACGGGATGTTGATGGGGTCGTTTGTGATAATGGTGAATGAGTTATACCGTTTTTCCTTGTCACCAACAAGTTCCAGCTTGATTTTAACAACTTTTTTCACGACATCCCCATCATAGGTGACGGTGATATATCCTTTTGCCAAATTCGTTTTGTCGAACTTAGGCGCTGCCATGGCTGTAATGCTGCACAGTGAAAAGAACACCAGCATCGCGAGGATGAAGCCCAGTTTTTTCATAAACGCTTCTCCTTTCATTTTAGTAGTTCCCTTTATCTTTTGTTTTATTAGTAAATGGTACCGTCCCATACATCCTGCATACCGTTGTATTCCTTCGGGACTTGCCATTGATACCAATCCGATACGACATAGCGTGTCACGGCAAAATTCTTCCGCGCGTGCGTGCCATTGGTTGACATAGTGAAGTCATAGGACGGCGGCTTTACTGTGAGGCGGATACAGAGCTGGTAGTCGGTGTTCTCATCTACGCCGAGATTGACTTCAACCTCCAAATTTGCGATGATTTCACCCGCTCGTGTCACGCGGATTTCGCTGTCCGGGAACCGCTCACTCATCGCGGCGATTTCAGTATAGGCGAAATCCATAAATAAATTTGAAAAAATCGTGTTCAAGGTTGTCGAGGTGCCATTCTCCATCCAGAGGGAGCGAAGCGTTGCCTGGGTGGCGTCGTCCACACCGGTGTAAGCCATCGCGGTATATCCTTGTACGTGGATATACTCCACTGCTGCGGCTTCCGCCGTGGCAAGAGCATGGTCGAGTAACATCGTATACTGTTCCCCAGCGGAGTCGAGTATGTAGTACTTCTCGTGCCAGCTCACGGCTTTGTTGCTGAATTTGATATTGACATTTGCGGATGTTATCGCAAATGCGCCAAGGGTAACGAGAACAATCATCATGAAAACAATCAACACACTCGTTGCGCCCTCTTCGTTGCACAGCCACTTTTTCATCTTGATTTCGTCACCACCTTTGCTATTGCATATGCTTGACATATTTGTCCACTGAGAAATCCGCCAAAACAACTTCCTGATTTTGATTGGTTGATGCGAAGAGGTTCATACGCGGACTTTGGTCGACCACCTTCACGATGATGGCGTACAACATGCCGACCGGCGCTATGACAGGTTCGTCCGCTGTGGCCTCATATTCCGCTACGGTGATGGGTGCCAGCGCGTCTAAATCCCGCAGGATGGTTACCTCCATCATGAACATGCCGTCCGAGGACGGGTTCCAATCCTTGCCATACCGTTCCGTAAACGTATAGTTACCGTCATCGCGTTTCTGGATGATGAATTCAGGATACAAATCCTCCAGTGCGGAAATGTCATTCAGTGTCTTGAAACGTTCCATAATCGACATAGCATTGGCGGAGGCGATGTCAATATTTTGCGCCCGGGCATTTGCATTGGCCGAGGTGATGAACATTTGCAAGATGAACACGCTTAAAACAGACAGGGCGGCGATGGATATGACGACCTCCATCAGTGTGAAGCCGTCCTGATTTTTAATCTTCTTCAACATAAGCAATCCTCCGACCTGCCTTCCTATTCTACCCCGCTGGATTTCAGGTAAACCATCGTGCTCATTTCCTTTTGCTTGCCATCGTATTGGTAAATGATGGTGTTCGTAACGATTCCGGTATCAGGGTTTGCCGACACGCGGAAATCGTCCGTTTCGATAATGACCCAGGAATAGTCGTACATCGGCTCCTCATCCGGGAGGCACAAGCATTCCAGCAGCTCCCCGTTGTAGAAATAAATCCAGGTGTCGTATTCCTCGCCAAAGGTGCGCTCTTTAATCAAGATTGCATTTTCACCCGTCATGGGGTTTGTTGTGATCTCGATTTTGTCCTCTGCGTCATTTTGACGGAGCTTGACATCCACATAGTTCAAACCGATGCGCGCGTCAACCTGCGCGGTTTTGTCATCGTGGATCTTTTGCTGCGTCTTACTGCCGGAATAAATCAGCGTATAAATCGTTACGCCGAAAAGCACCAACAGCATCATGACCATAATCAACTCAATCAGGGAATTCCCCTTGTTGTTTACAAACAGCTTTTTCAATCCGGGGCCCCCTTTCTCAATCCTTCGCAATGACGGCGATGTCCGGCATGATGCTGGAGCCGAGAGCTGCGTCATAATAGAAATAATATTTGTCCGTATCCATTATCACGCCGTAATTGTCGCGCAAATATTCCACATCCGGCGGGTATTCCCCCTCCAACGCGTAACACTGCACAGCGGCCTTCTGGATAATTTCGACAATGCTCTTCGTCTGCGTGTCCGATGTGTCATCGCTGAACTTCACCATGGAGATAACCATATACACCATGACGAAGCCAATCAAAAGGGACAGGACGATGACGCTGATTGCCCGTAAGTCAATCTCTTTTTTCATGCGGCCTCTCTCCTTACCCGATTGCGTTCATAATGCTAATCATCGGAAGCATGACGGATACAAGAATGATACCGACGACGACGGACAGCACGATAATGAGTATCGGCTCCAGCATAATCGTCAGCTTCTCCAATGCTTCATCCACATCCTCGTCAAACATGACGGCGGATTTGTCAAGCATATTGTCAATATGGCCGGTGGTCTGGCCAATGAAGACCATCTTCAGGAAGAGCGGCGGGAAAATGCCGAGCTCCTTCAGCGCGACATCAAGGTCAGCGCCATTCTTGACTTTCTTAATAATTTCGTTAAACGTCTTTTCCAGATATTTGTTGTCGATAATCGCCTTTGTTTCCTCCAGCGCGTTCACAAGCTGCACGCCGGATTTCAACAGAATCGCCATGCTCCGTGCGAAGCGGGAGGTGATGACACGGCGGTTGATGAACTTGGCAATCGGTGCGTTGAGTTTCATTTTGTCAAACCAGATACCACCCTTTTCCGTCCGGGCATACACTGTAATGAGAATCACGATAACCACGATGACGGCGACGATAATCGGCAGATACGCCACGATGAAGCCGCTGACGGAAATCAACGCGCGCGTCACGGCTGGCATTTCTCCGCCCATGGAGCGGAGAATATCGCCGAACATCGGCAAAATCTTCAAAATCAAAAGCAACACAATGGCCGCCATCATAATTGTCAAAATGGCGGGGTAGGTAATCGCGGAAGCGAGCTTCTTGCGGAGCTTGGATTCCTTGTCAAAGTACTCGGACATGTCGCCAAAGACGATGTCAAGCGTACCGCTTGTCTCGCCGATGGAAACCATGTTCAGCAAATACGCGCCGAAGATATGCGGGTACATGCCCATAGATTCGGAGAGGGTATACCCCTGCTCCATCAACGCGTGAATTTCCAGAAGCGCTGTCTTGAGGTTCTTGTTTTCCGTCTGCTCCGACAGGAGGACGACACCCTCCATCAGTGTAATCTGCGAGAAAAAAAGCACAGACATCTGACGGCAGAAGATGGAAAGCTCTTTTGGGGTGGCTAGTTTATAAACCCCTGCGCGGTAAGCGGTTTCGGATTTGAACACCGAAACACCGGTGTAACCCTTACCCTCCGCGTACTTTTGGACGGTACCCTCGGAATCCGCCTTGCGTGCTCCGTATACCCTGACGTTTTCGCTGTCATACGCCCTGAATGTGAATGTAGGCACCTTGCATTACCTCCTGTTCAAAAATTGTGTTAATAGCTGCGGGTCTTGCGCGTGCAGTATGGTTTCTTCCTTGTCGATGATGCCTTTATTGCAAAGCTCCGCAAGGTTGGCTTCCAAGAGCTGCATACCCTTTGTTTGACCCGTTTGCATAATGCTTGTCACTTGGTAATGCTTACCCTCGCGTATCAGGTTGCGGATGGCGGGGTTGACGAACATGACTTCACTTGCGACCACGAGGCCGGGCTGGTCGATACGCGGCAAAAGCTGCTGCGATACAACGCCCTCCAGTACGGTGGCAAGCTGCCCGCGAATCTGGTTCTGCTGCGCGGGAGGGAACGCGTCTACAATACGGTCGATAGATTTTGCTGCGCCGACAGTGTGGAGCGTGGAGAGCACGAGATGCCCCGTCTCTGCCGCGGTAAGCGCAATGGAAATCGTTTCAGGGTCGCGCATTTCACCAACCATGATGACGTCCGGATCTTCACGTAATGCCGCGCGGAGTGCGCTGGCGAAGGAATCTGCGTCGTCCCCAATTTCACGTTGTGTCATGAGGCTCTTTTTGTGCTTGTGCAAATACTCAATCGGGTCCTCAATTGTGATGACGTGGTAATTGTAGTTTTCATTGATAACATTCAACAAACTTGCCAATGTGGTGGACTTGCCGGAACCTGTCGCGCCTGTCGCCAAAAATAAGCCCTTCGACTTCGCCGTGAACGTTTCCACCACAGGGGGAAGGCCAAGCTTTTCAAACGCCGGTATCTCAAACGGGAGCATACGGATGGCCATGGCATAGGTGCCTCGTTGCGAATACACATTCGCCCGGAAGCGTCCCAGACCAGGCTTGGAGAAGGAGAAGTCCAGTACCCTGTTTTCATACAGCCGTTTCTTTTTCCGGTCGTCCAAAAGGCCGTCGATGATGGCATTGATGGCAGGCGGCAAGGTCATTTCTGCCGATTCCACTGCATGCAGTCTGCCGTTTTTCCGGACGAGCGGTTTACTACCCGCGCAAAGATGCAGGTCTGTTGCTTTTACGTCATGAGCATAGCGTAAGAGTACTTCCAACAGGTCTTCCATACGACTCGTTCCTTTCCGTATCCCAATTGTGATATAAAACCGCAAACGGGAATATATTCATGGGAGTATATTTATATTATACACTATCTTTCGGCAATTCGGAAGAGGATGTTAATAGCTGTCATGCATTTGAAACATGTGTATACCTGAATTGTAATCAAAATGCTAGTTTAATGCCGCACTCTTCCAAATCGAAGGCACAAACAGCATCAACAGCGGGTAAATCTCCAACCGCCCAGCCAACATGCAGAAGGCGAGGACCGATTTTGCAAACGGAGAAAATGTGGCGTAGGTTCCGGAGGGGCCGACTTCGCCCAACCCGACACCCACGTTGCTGAGCATTGCAATGACGGCTGAAGCGTTCGTCACAAGGTCTTTTCCATCGAATGATATTAGTATAACAGAAATAACGGCAATTAGCAAGTATGCAAGCACAAACAGACAGCTTTTCAGTAATATGTCTTCCGGGACAATTTTGCCGTTGATTTTAACTGTTTTAACAATTCGGGGATGCACAATGCGGGACAGCTCCAGCCGGACAGCTTTGATGATGGTCATGATGCGCACCATCTTGATACCGCCGCTGGTGGAGCCGGCTGAGCCGCCAATCAGCATCAGCATAAGCAGCACCGCCTTGCTTGCCGCGGGCCAAAGGTTGAAATCGGTTGAAAAATAGCCCGTGGACGTGACGAAGCTTGCTGTCTGGAACGAGGCGTGGCGGAAGGCCGTGCCCCAGGATTCATACAACGGGCGGATGTTCAGCATGATGAAAACAATGCTGACAGCCGTCACACCGAGGTAAAAGCGGAACTCCTCGTCCTTTGCTACGGATTTGACATCCTTCCGCAGCAGATGGAAATACACTGCAAAATTGATGCCGAAGAGCAGCATGAACACGGAAATAATGGCTTCCGAAGCGATGCTGTTGTATGTACCGACACTGCCACGCATACTGGAAAAGCCGCCCGTCCCCGCCGTGCCGAAGGCATGGATAAGCGCATCGTACAGCGGCATTCCCGCCAGGCAGAGGAGCGGAATCAATACGAGCGTCATGGCAATGTAAATCGCATACATGATTTCCGCCGTTTTGCGGATGCGCGGTACAAGCTTTCCTGGCGAAGGGCCGGAGCTTTCCGCTTTCAAAAGATTCACCGCGCTGCCGCCGGCCTGTGGTAAAATCGCAAGGATAAAAACAAGCACACCCATGCCGCCCAGCCAGTGCGTGATGGATAGCCAGAACATAATCCCGCGCGGCAGTTCCGTTACCGATTGCATGACCGTCACGCCTGTCGTGGTGAAGCCGGAAACGGATTCAAACAGGCAATCAATGAAACTGTTAAAATGCCCGCAGAAGAGCATAGGCAGCGCGCCCGCCAGCGACAACGCCAGCCACGAGAGCGACGCTGCGACAAAGCCCTCTACATTACGAAAGCGTTTTTCCTCCGGTTTTATTAACAGCAGCGGCGAAGCGGCCGCGAGGATAATGCCCACAGACAGCAAAAACGCGGGCAAGTCCTCCCCGCCGTAAATGATGGAGACAACAATCGGCGGAATCATGCAAAGCGCCTCCATGGAGAGCACATTGCCAATTAAGCGAAAAATCAAGCGATAATTCATGCAAACATGCCTCCGCCATCCGCCATAATGTCGTCCAAGGTGGAAAGCTCCTCGTTTTTCGCTACGATGATGACGGAATCGTTTTCATGGATTTCCGTCAGGCCGGAGGGCGTGATGACATGCCCGTTCCGCACGATACAACCGACGAGAATACCTTTTTTCAACCGCAAATCCTTCAGCGGCGTGCGGAGGCAGGTTTCTTCCCGCGTGGCGTTGAATTCCAACGCTTCGATGCGGTCGTCCTCCGTTTCGGCGATTTTGTACATGGTTTGAATCTGGCTCATACCCTCGGAATTCTTCAACCCGCGTACGCGGCGGATGATTTTGTAAGCTGTGATATTCTTCGGGCAGATGACGGAATCAAAACCCAGGCTTTTCACAAGGTCGATGCTGATATGGTTCACTTTCAAAATGGTTTTCTGCGCGCCGCATTGCCGTGCGTACAGCGCCACGACGAGATTTTCTTCGTCGCGGTCGGTCAGGCAAATCACAACGCTGGCTTTACCGATGTTTTCCGAACGGAGGACGTCTTCGTCCGTACCGTCGCCTTGTATGATGATGGCGTCGGGGATGTCCTCGCTCAGGCGTAGGCAGGTCTCCTCGTCGATTTCCAAAATTTTCAATTGAATATTATACGACGACAGTATCTTCGCGAGGTAATGCGTAATCCGCCCGCCGCCGATAATCATGGCGTCCTTGACCTTGCCTGTGACAATGCCCATTTCCTTGAAGAAGTCACTTACGGCTGCGGGCTGGCCGAGAACGCGTACAATGTCGTCTGCGAGAAGTACCGTGTCGCCGTGCGGGACGAAGACTTCGGCCTTCCGTTCGACGGATATGAGCAGCACATCCGGCCGACGCTTCGCGAAGCTTTGCAGCACGGTTTTGTTCACCAGCGGATTTTCTTCCGTCACACGGAAGGATACGCTTTCCACTTTGCCGCCGACGAAGGTTTCAATCCCATTCGCCGTGGGGAAGCGGATGAGCCGTGCGATTTCCAATGCCGCCTGCTGCTCCGGGTTGATAATCATATCCAATCCGAGATCTTCCTTTAATTGATCCAATTCCAAAGCATATTCCGGGTCGCGCACGCGCGCAATGACATACTTCGCGCCCAGACGCTTCGCTGTCATACAGCAGAGGATGTTCGTCTCGTCGGAGCTGGTGACGCAAATCGCCATGTCCGCTTCACGCACATTGGCTTCTTCCAGTGCCTTCGCGCTGAGGCCATTACCCCGCACCACCATAACATCCAGTGATTCGAGGATTTTTTCAAAAGTATCTTCCTTTGTATCAATCATCACGAGGTCATTGTCCTCCTCGGACAAATACTTTGCGATTGTGTAGCCAACCTTGCCGCAGCCGACAACGATGATATTCATATTGCATCTCCTTATTGAATGGTATGTATAGATTGCGGGGTAAGCCGCAATGACAAGACGGGAATCGACCTTCGCCGGAGGGTTTGTCGTCCCGGCTTCCGCGCCGGACGTTAGGTTTCCTTGCAAACATACCGCATGGGCACAAGCACGAATCCGGATTCCAGATACTCCACTGCGCCGCTCTGCTCAAATCCGTGTTTTTCGTAGAACCCAACAACCTGCTGCTGCGCCGTTAAAAAAATATCCTTGCCGCCAGCGGAAAAGATATAATGCATTGCCGCTTGCATAACTCTCTCGCCTAAACGCTGCCCGCGATTTGATTGTTCAACAGCAACCAAACCGATTCTATAATGCCCCGCATTAAGCATTGTCACTCTCGCTGTTGCAATTGGCGTATTGCAATCAAAGATGACGACATGCGTCGATTCCGGATTGCGGCCATCCAACACTTCATCTGTGGGCACGCCTTGTTCTTCCATAAACACCTTGCGGCGCAATTCGTCAGCGGCGGCAGCAAGTTCGGTGTTGGCGCCTATTTGTATTTTCATGTCATACATTCACTCATTCCCTTTATACAGGTATTGCTTTTTACATCCTCTGCTATTATGCGCCGTACCCACATCACGGCCGGAACATCCAGAAAAGAAGCCCGAATCCTAGCAGAACTAGCATCCCCAGCGCGGCCAAACGTGTTTTTTCCGTATCCTTCATGATGGCACGGGCAATTCTATACAACCCGATGCCGATAGCGATGCCCGCAAAGTTTAATATCACATCATCAATGTCACAGGAACCGACCATAAGAAGTGCTTGCAACGCCTCCACGCAGACGGGAATCAACACCGCGAGCATGAGGTCGAACCACACACCTTTCGAACGCTTTAACGCTTGTAAAAGCAGGCCGAGCGGTATGAATACCGCCACATTCCCCAAGAGGTTCTCGATGACGATGGCGTTGTTCAGCCAATCGCGGTTGTCCCAATACTTCAAAATGGTGTAGAATGGCACGAAGTTGAACGACCGTACCATCCCAAAGCTGCCCGGACGGAACAACAGGAACACCATGACGAGGACGTACAGAGCGGTTATGACTAACAACGAAATGGAAATCAATTTTTTCATTGAGATTCTCCTTATTGGTTCTTCAATACGTCTAGCATGGCCAAAAGGTTCTCCGGCGGCACGTCGCCCGGGACAGAATGCGTCGGTGCGGCAATCAGGCCGCCCTTTGCAAATGCCGCGAGCGTTGTTTTTGTAATCTCACGGATTTCCTCCGGGGACTTATAAGGCAAATCCATCTGCGTGCTGATGCCGCCCCAGATGGTGAGACGGTTCTCCAGCTTCTTCGCATAGTCCAAGCCGTAAATTTCCGGTTGAAAAGTTTGGTAGATATTCAAGCCCAAGTCAATCAAGTCATCCATGATTTCGCGGATATCCCCGCAGGAATGCTGCGCCACGAGCTTGCCGTGGCTGCGCACACAGGCGTAATGCTCTTTCACATAGGGCATAATGAATTCGCGCCAATGCGACGGGCCCATGATGAGGCCCTGCTGCTGCCCCCAGTCGTCCCCGAACAGGAACGC
>JGI994J12354_10002270_pt1 | contig 18821 bp, 17 predicted proteins | sample IntmicLarv3ML3BL_FD_12354 | JGI IMG/M metagenome (IMG submission 12354)
TTTTGGAAGAAGAAGACAATGAAACTGTGTTATCAGCTGTATCTGATATGTCCGTAAACTCAGAATCAATATCATCAGTTGTTACATAGCCGTTTAACTCGATAGATGGTTCTTCTGAAACAGGAACCACAACAGACGAAAAATCACAGTCAGCACTCTGAGCGAAAACTAATGTTTGACAAAACGAAAACAACAACACTAATATAAAAACTTTTAAATGAGTGAGTAACATCAGGGGATACTCCTTCTTTTATGATCATACTATAGCTATAATATGTAGGCAACCGCTAAAAACCTTAATTTATGTTGCCATAATGTAATTATATCTCTTGTTTCTTAAACAGTCAATCTATTTTAGCATATTTAGATAAAAAAATCTTAAAAAAATTGCTGATTTTTATGAACGAAATACGTTTTATCTATACTTTGCCATATAGTAAAGAGTACCGCTAAAAATTTTCAATGCTGTTTGTATGATAGCCATACCTACGAAAAAACCATTTTTTTATCATGATGAACAAGGGAAACATTTTTCATATATAACGTCAGTTAATCAATCATAAACACGCAAAGCATCAGTGTAAATAATTGACTGTGATGTCTGTGTTTAGCGCATAAGGCTTTTTGAGGTGCCCACTATGTAAAAATGGTTTACATCGCGTTAAATGAAACGCATGTCTATAGTATAAAATAACTGTAAAGCACATAACTGCAAAAAAAAGCTATTTTGTATCTTTTATTCGGTCATCAATTTTAAAGTCTATTGAGGGTATATCTTTTATATATCCGGTAACAGCGCTTAAAAGAGTATAGCTTGTAGTTTGTAAATTTTCTATAGCGTTTGGACTAAATATCCTTATATATCCGTTTCCGCCGCGCCCTAAATCAAGAGGCATGGCAACAGAAAACGCGGATGTGCCGGTTTTGCTTATGGAGTTGCCGCTAATAGATATAGAATTTATCCTGCTGTTGCTCGGCTTAGAAGAGTTAAAACTGACGGTAGCTCCCGCAACTTGTAAAAAAGCGGAACTACCCTGCGGAACGATGTTCACTGAACGTTCAAACATCTCATAAATCTCTTTTTCCGAGAGATTTAAAACAACTATACTATTGTTTGGCGAAGAAAACATGCTTTTTAAATCATTTTCTGTAAAGCTGCCTTTAGCTATCGTCCCATTTTGATTAAAACTTTGGGCTGCTATAACAGCGACAGAAGCACCGGTTTTACTTTTAATAGCGGCTGCGGCAAAATTTCCAAAAGGATTTTCACCGGAGTTTATATTTTTGCCGTCAACATCTGTATTAGCAATCATATCAGCAGCAAAAAAAGAGCTGAAGGTAAAAATCGATATTAAAATAAACAATAATTTTTTCATAGCATTAACCCCATGCCTATAAAATTAGACACTTTCAAAATAAAAAAGTTTCATCTTAAATAAAAAATGCGTAGTATATGTCTTTGATATTTTTCTCAAAATTTGGTATCATATACTAAGGTAGGAATAAAATAATGAGAAAAATAGTTATAGCAACAAATAACGCGCATAAAGCCAAAGAAATTTCCGATATTTTGCCTGAGTACACAGTTTTGACCCTCTCGGACTTTGATTTTATCGGTGATATAGACGAAAACGGCGAAACTTTTTTGGATAATGCCATGATAAAAGCAAGGGAAGGCGCTAAAATAACAAAAGAAATAGTCATCGCGGATGACTCAGGTTTGGAAGTAGACTATTTAGGAGGCGCTCCCGGTGTGCATTCAAAGAGGTTTGCCGATACTGATAAAGAGAGGATAGAAAAACTACTGTCTTTATTAACTGATGTAGAAGAAGAAAAACGCGGCGCGTGTTTTAAATGCACAGTGGCAATAGCAAACGATGAAGAGATAATAGCTACATTTGTCGGGGTTGTTCAGGGAAAAATAGGTTATGCACCTGAGGGTGATAATGGATTTGGCTATGATCCTATATTTATCCCTGATGGTTATAATAACTCTTTGGCTGTTCTCTCTGCTGAAGAAAAAAATGCTATCAGCCATCGCGGTAACGCTTTTAAAAAAGTCGCGCACTTTTTAAAAGAACATTATAGTAAATAAATCCGCATTATCTTTTTTTTAATAGTTTATCTATCTATGACAAGTTCTGTGTCAAACATATGCATGATAGCGGCTCGGCGGTTCCTAAGAGTTATACCGTCAATATTTTTCCTGTCGAGAACTATGGCGTCAGAATACCTGCGTTCATAGTGCCTTATGCCAACTCCGCAAAAAACGTAAAAACCACCTGTATTTATCAGATAATTCATCTTGTCCGACCCATGCGGAACTGTCGCTCCGTAAGGATAGAGATATATAGGAGTTGTACCTATGAATGGTTCAACTTCCGCTTTCCATTTTTGAGTATCGGCTTTTAATTTCTCATAACTTGCCTTAGCCATATCAGGATGACCGTAACTGTGAGAAGCAAAAGTCCAACCGGTATCTTTTAGTACTTTGATAACTTCTTTAACTCTATCACTGTCTTCTTTACGGGTTTTTGAGTCAGACTGCGTTCTATAGCCTAAAATACCATCAAATCCTGTTAGTCCTATACACCCCTTAGCTCCATTCAATGAAAAATCAGGATGTTTCGCTACAAAATTATCTAAAATAGGAATGATCTCATTATCATAATCTATAGTTTCTGTTCCGTCATCATGTTTTGTATATGACGCGACACGATTTCCCTCACCAACAACAAGCTTATGAACGCAGCCATTCTCTATCATATAAGCGTAATAATTCATATCGTCAATGCTTATAATGAACGGTTTTTTGCCGTGCGGCATCATAAACTCTGTACGCTGTACAGTATTTTTACCTTCTTCCTCATCAAAAGTACGTTCGTAAACCTGCTCTATGTTTACTAACATATAATCATTTTTGTAAAGCTCTTCCAACATTCGTTTAAACTCTGTAACCGTAGCCATGTAGTCATCCATGCCTTTTGATATACGATCTCCATCAAACGCTTTTTTAGGATAAGCAACTAGAGGGTGAAAAAATATATGCTCAACAGGCATTGTTTTTAGATACAGAGTGTCAGATAAAAGCGGCTCGGTAATAGGTGTAGGAAAGAGACTTTTTTCTGAATAAGATGGCTTTTCACTATCATCCGACTCAGTTTGATTATTTTTTAAAGAAATCGCGGCATAGGTATATATTATTACCGCGATAGCGGCAAAAAGTAAAAGCGCTCTTAAAAATAATATTCTTTTTCGCAGTATCATTATTTAAGTCCTTATAGCATAAACTGACTGTCTGAATTTAAACATCGCAAATAAAAACACATATCTAAAAAAAAAATTACATGATGCCAAGAGTTTTTGCTTCTGACTTGCATCTGTCTATTATTGCTGAAATATTATTCTCAGTTTCTTGTTCCAACGCACCGCATTCTTCTTCTTTAAGTTCCCGTGTATCTATTAACTTTTGCTTAAAGGTTAATATCGCGTCCAGTTTTGTCCATTCTTCTTCTTCTTCACGAGTACGGTAAACGCGCAAATCACCTCGTGAATGACCTAAAGTTCTGTAACATTTCGCTTCTATGAGAGTGGGACCGCCTTTACCGCGCGCTTTATCCGCCGCGTTAGTTACCGCGTTTTTTACAGCTTCAGGATCATTTCCGTCAACGATGATTCCTTCAATATTATACGCTTTAGCCCTCTCCGCTATATTTTCAACACTTACCAGTTCACGCGCCGGACTGCTCATGGCGTATAGATTATTTTCACAAAAATAAATAACAGGAAGTTGCCAGATACTTGCCATATTTAAACTTTCGTGAAATGTTCCTTGGTTGCTGGCTCCATCTCCGAAAAAGGCAAGAGATACTCTATCTGATCTCTGGTAAGCTATAGAGAATGCCGCTCCCGTAGCTATCGCGAGCATACCTCCTGTTATACCATTCATACCCAAAAAACCGATAGAAAAATCTGCCATATGCTGTGTGCCGCCCCGTCCGAAGCTATATCCGGAAGGAAGACCAAACAGCTCAGCCATTATTTTATATGGATCTCCGCCTTTTGCTATAAAATGACCATGCCCGCGATGATTGCTCGAGACATAGTCAAGGTCACTTAGTCCGGCTGCGGCTCCAACAGCAGTAGCCTCTTCACCTACAGCGAGATGTGATGTTCCGCGTAAGATACCATCGGCAAAAAGAGAGTCTACAGCGCGTTCAAAGACGCGGATAAGGAGCATCCGCTTAAATATATCTTCATTATTTTTATATAAACTATTTTTCATTTCCATTATTTTATTTAGACGTCATTTCACGCCATAAAGTTTTAGATTATTAACAGATCGCCGGCTTTTTCCGCTTTTGAGAGCACAGCGCATCCTTTATCGTTAATCCTCACTAAGTCTTCAATCCTGACTCCTCCAAACCCCTCTATATATATCCCCGGCTCTATCGTAATGATATTATTTTCGTGCAGCATCTGTTTGGTACGTTTACCAATGGTCGGAGCTTCGTGAACCTCAAGTCCGACGCCATGCCCTAACGAATGCATGATATATTCACCATATCCTGCTTTTTCTATAGCATTATAAGCTGTGTCATTGAGATATTTTGTACAAACTCCGGCACAAGCGGTATTAATTCCAATAATTTGCGCCCGCAAACAAGTACTGTAAATATCTTTTGCTTTCTCGCTCGCTTTTTTTAGAGCTACAGTTCGGGTAAGATCAGCGCAATAATTGTTAACTTTAGCACCAAGATCCATAATGATGAGGTCTCCCGGAGTGAAGCAATAGTTAGATGGTATAGCGTGAGGATACGCTGAATTTTTACCCGCGGCGACTATAGTTGGAAAAGCGAGTTCTCCTCCATGGTCACGGATAAAAAACTCTATCATTAGCGCCAATTTTCTTTCGCTGACTCCGGATTTTATATTTGATACCGCAAATTCATACGCTTTATCAGTTAATTTCGCCGCAAGCTCAATATTTATAAGTTCTTCTTCAATCTTTTCTTCACGCAAAATATTGATCATCCTGCCGGCATCCGCAGTCATTTTGTTAGCAGGGAATTTTTTGTGATTTTCTACGCTAAGCGCCCAACCTTCAAAAGCGACTTTGCCGCTAAATTCTTTGATCATTTCTTTAGCGGTATCAAAAACAGAGGTTTCGCGCGCGATTATCACCTCAAAATTCTCAAAAACATCGTAAGGAGCACAAAATTCATATCTGGTGTCAGTTATAAGATATTGGCTGTCAGTGGTTATCAAAACTACCGCGTCCTGCGGTGAGGTAAAGCCGGATGTATAAATAATATTAGCCGGATGAGTTACCAAAATAGCTGAGAGACGATTTTCTTTTAATATCTCTTGAATGTAATTCGTGCTAATCATCTTCTTCCTCCAACTCAGATATTGCCTGCCGTAGTTTGTCCGTGCTCACGCTCAAATCTTCGGGACATACTCTTACTCCGCCAACGGAAGTCATAAAGTTTGTATCACCGCTCCAGCGCGGGAGTATATGAAGGTGCAGGTGATCGGAAATACCTGCGCCGCCGGCGCTTCCTATATTCATCCCTAAGTTAAATCCGGCAGGATTATAAACTTTTTTTAACGCTCGTTCGGCAAGTATCGTATTTTTCATCATCTCTGTAAGTACAGGAAGAGGAAGGAGTTCAAAGTCATTGACGTGTTTGTAAGGTATGACCATAATATGGCCATTATTATATGGATAGGCATTTAAAATAATGAATGAATATTCGCAACGCTTTATAATGTGCCGTTCTTTATCATCATGCCCGTCAAAAGAGAGGCAAAATGGACATGATGATAGTTGATTTGCTTTATCGGCAGTAATATATTCTATCCGCCACGGAGCGAATAAATGATCAAATCTACTCTCTTTTTCTTGCATAATATCCCTCTGCTTTAAAATCCGACAAGCTTTATTTCCAGCTCCAATTCATGCTCAAATTTGTCGTAAACGCGAGTTTTTATTATATTAATCAGATCCAAAATATCTTGCGCTGAAGCTCCTTTTTCAGCTATTATAAAGTTAGCGTGAAGATCTGAGACACGGGCTTTTCCAACGCTCAAATTTTTGCATTCAACAATGTCAATAAGTTTGCCGGCGGCAACAACATCTTTTGTTGTATGATGGCTTCCGCGTAAACTTTTATCCCGTTTTATAAGATCTTGAGCAGCCTTTCCATGAAAATTTTTGAATGTACTGCCGGCTGTGTTACACCCATACGGCTGCCGACTGTGTCTGAGCTCGCGCAATTCATTCATTTTGTACATGATATCCTCGGCTTTTCCTTCGGTTAAGCCAAATTTAGCGCCAATCAAAATAGCGTCGGTATTTCCCGTAAATTGGCTCTTCCTATATTCATACACCAAGCAATCTTTTTTATGAACCAGTCTCTCTCCATTCCGTTTAATGACAGTTATCTCTTCAACCAAGTCTCCTATACTTCCTCTATCTGTTCCGGCATTCATAACCAAAGCTCCGCCAACAGTACCCGGTATGCCGTAAGTAGACTCCAGACCGCTTAAACCGGTATGACCTGATTCATTTGTGAGTTTTGCCAAAATAGCCGCCGCTCCGACATCAGCTGTTAATCCTTCAAGTTCTATTTTTTTAAAACCTTGTCCGAGATGAATGATAATTCCGCGTACACCGCAGTCTGATATTAATATATTACTTCCGCTGCCAAGCGTTAAAATGGGAATATCCTCATTAAAGCTATTAATTACCTGCAGAGATATTAAAAGCTCCTGCTCATCATCAGGGCGGAGAATGATATCAGCGGCACCGCCGATACCAAACGAACTCTGCGGACGTTCATTCTGAGTGCAGATGTTATCATTTCCGCATTCTTTTTGTAATTTATCAAATATTTCTTGTTTTAAATGTTGATTTAGTCTATTACTCACGAGTAAGGGCATATCCTATCCTGTTTACATCACCGGCTCCGATAGTGACGATGAGGTCTTTTTCTTTTATATCAAGTTCAGAAATCTTTTGGATTCCATCTTCTAAGCTTTCAAGGCATATAACTTCGCTTTTAGGTTTTCCTATTTTCTCCGCGATAAGAAAGTGACTGACTCCTTCTATAGGCAGTTCGCGAGCGTAATAGATAGGTGCCAGATATAGGATATCTATCTCCTTTAAACTCTCAGCAAATCCATCTAAAAAATCTTTTGTACGGCTAAACAAATGGGGTTGAAATACTGCTATGATTCTTCCGCCGCAACGTTCCTTAGCCCCTGAAATAAGCGAGCTGATTTCTGTCGGGTGATGCGCGTAATCATCAATAACATCAGCACCTCTATATTTACCGATAGTCTCAAATCGGCGCGCCATACCTGGAAATTCTTTTAAACCGCGACGAATATAGTCCACATCAATCTTGAGTAAGATTGACGCTGTAGCTGCGGCAGCGGCATTATATATATTATACAGTCCGGGCTGCTGAGTTCGCAAATCGTCATAATGTTCTTGAGTTTTTCTGTTTGTGATATTAAACGTTCCGTTATCCGCGATTTTTATAACAAAGTCGCTATCCTCTTTAAAACCAAAAGTAAACGGGCGATTAGCGTACGGGATAAGGCGTTTGGCGTTTTCATCATCTCCATTGACTACACTTATAATTGATCGCGACATAAATTTCGCAAAGCTGTTATACAAATTTTCCGGAGTTTTATGAAAGTCAAGGTGGTCAACTTCGATATTATTAACAATGCCTATATATGGTTCAAGATCTAAAAATGAATTATATGCCTCACATGCTTCAGCTATCACAAGGTCGCTATTTCCGTTTTTAAAGTTGCTTCCTATAGTTTTTAGTTCTCCTCCGAGTACGCAAGTCGGATCAAGATTTGCCAAAAGCGCTATTAGGCTTATCATACCGCTGGTTGTGGTTTTCCCGTGAGTTCCGCTAACCGCTATACCTTTACTGTTATTTACAAAGTACGATAGAAGGTCTGCTCGTTTATATATAGGTATGTCCAGTTCTTTCGCGCGAGAGAGTTCCGGATTATTTTCTTTTATCGCGTCAGAAATGATTATAACGTCGTTTTCACGTACATTGGTTTCGCTGTGATCGTTATAAACTGTTATTCCTTCTTTTATCATGTCGAGAACGAGCGGTGTATTTGCGTTTTTATCAGACCCCGCTATATCGAACTTACGCGCGTTAAGAATGCGCGCCAAAGAACTCATACCTATGCCGCCGATACCGATAAAATTATACCTTTTGTTATTATCGAGAAACATCATTTCCATACAGCTGTTTTACTTCTTCCTTTGTCATTAACAGATCTTTGTTTATTATATATTTCCTGTCGTTTCGTTGTTGAAACGTTGGTATTATTTGACACATTTAAGATTAGTCCGGCAAGTACTAAACTGCTCACAAATGAAGTCCCTCCATAGCTTATAAATGGTAACGTAATGCCTATACAAGGCAAAAGATTGGTTACTACAGCCATATTTATAAGCGCTTGTACCGCCAGCATGATGGTCGCTCCTCCGGCGAGTAGCGTTGAAAAAGTGTCACGAGCTTTTTCCGCTATCAAAAACCCTCTGTATATTATAATGCCGTAGGGTAATATGATGAATATCAGTATCCCGACAAAGCCTACCTCTTCAGCGATAATAGCCAAAATGTAGTCATTATGCGGTTCCGGCAAAAACCCCCATTTCTGCCGGCTCATAGTGAATCCTCTGCCAAACCAACCTCCGGAGCCGATGGCTATCAGAGAATTTTTGGGTTGATATGTATACTGAACAATTTCTCTTGAAGTGCTAAACGGGTCAAACCAAGCCTTGACTCTTCCAGCTCTGTGTCCTGTTAAGATGAAAACAGTACCGAGTATAAGTAACAGCGCAGCCGGAACTATGTACAACGTTCGTTTAGCTCCGGCAAATCCGACTATCGAAAGACAGGCAATGCCAAAAACCAAAAGCGAGCCCAAGTCTTTTTGCCCGAGTATCAAGGCCGCGAGTATTCCCATGTAAAAATACGGTCCGAATTTTAAAAGCTCTTTGTAGCCATTTATAGACCATGGTCTTATAGATATAACAGCGGCAAGCGTTAGTACTATTGAAATTTTCGCGAATTCTGTAGGTTGAAATCTAAATCCTCCGGGCAGCTGTATCCATGCTTTATTACCATTGACTTCAACGCCTATGAAAAGTACCGCTATAAGCAGAATAATGCTTAATACATAAAACACAGGAGATATTTTTTTCAGCACATCGGTTTTTAATATGATAGCTATCGTCATAAAAACAACACCGATGACACCAAAAGCTAACTGCCGGATAAAGTTCCCGCTGCCGAGAATTCCATTTTCTAAATTTGTCGGATAACTTGCCGAATACACGAAGATAAGTCCTACTAAAAATAGTAGTAAAACAGCACCTAAGAACCAAAAATCCACATTAGTCCGCATTGACTTTCGCATATTTATTAATTGTAACATTTCCAGCGTATTTAGTCAATATTTTAAGAGCTTTGCGGTTGGTATTTTTTAACAGAAAAAGATAATTTTCTTTCTATGGAGCGGAACAGATGAGGTCTCGCGAAATTTAGCAAAAATCTATGACATGTGGATAACCTAAAAGATTTGAATTTAAAATGAATTACGTCCGAAAAGACGTTCTAAAGGACGCTGAACTATTTTTGTTATAAGCGCTTCTTTTTTTGAAAAAGGTGTTGTTAAAACTGTAAATATACCTAAGCGTTTCGCGCCTAAAATATCAGTAAACATCTGGTCTCCAACCATAGCGGTATTCTTAGGAGACGAAGAGTAAACATTCATAGCGCGCTTAAAACCAAATGGCAATGGTTTTAAAGCATTTATTATACATGGAATGCTGAGTTCTTCACTGACCGGATTTGAACGCCTATAGGTTGCCGCGTTGCTTACGATCATAAGTTTATACCCTTTTTCCTTCATATCATTAACCCAACATTTTATCTCTTTTGTAACAATAGTTGATTTCCAATGAGTTAAAGTATGGTCAAGATCCAAAAGGATAGTGTCCACTTCGGGTTGCAGCATATCCGGCTTTAATTCCGTCACATTATTTAGTACGAGGTCAGGTTGTATAAATCGCAATTAAACCATCTCCATACAGAGTGAACGCAGCGTGGTTATATTTCTCTCGTGATCTTCATCATCCCCCGGAGTCTCCACTATTTTCGGCGTATTTTTAAATCGTTTATCATTGACTATTAATTCAAACGGTCGTAAACCAATGATTCCTGTTCCTATATCGGCATGGCGATCACTATGGCTGCCAAGCTCTTTATCAGTATCGTTTAAGTGCCATAACTTCACTCTTTTTATTTCCAAGAGTTTATCTATATCTGTTATCATCCGTTCATACTCGCTGTCTGTTCGGAGGTCATATCCGGAAACAAAAGCGTGGCAAGTATCTATGCAAATACCCAAATGTTCTCTCCCGCCTTCTGTCTTCTTTATTATTTCCGCCAGTTCATCAAATGTACTGCCCAAATAACTTCCCTGACCGCCGGTATTTTCCAACAATATCTGAACGCTGCATAGAGAAGCTATCTCTATTAATGAGCCTAAACTTTTTGCTATCGCCGTTATCCCATCTTCACGTGTTCCTCCGGTAAAAGATCCGGGGTGCAAGACAATATAAGGGATAGTCAAATCACCGCAACGATGTAACTCTTTTGTAAAGGCATCAATAGCGGAATGTCTTTTCTTTTCATCCAAGCTGGCAATATTTATAAGATAAGACGCGTGAGAAAAGACAGTAAATCCCGCGTAATTTTCTTTTTCATCCAGATAAGAACTAATCTCGCTTTCAGTGTAGTTTTTAGCGTTCCACTGACGGGGGCTGCTCGTGAAAATCTGCGCTGTATTACCGCCTATTTTTTCGCTGTCTTTAAAAATAGCCGCCGCTCCATTTTTTGTTGACATATGTGCGCCGATAATAGGGATAAAATTATTCAAGATCTATCTTCCTGCCGTCGTTTTTCCAATATCACGAACAAAATAGTTGGTATCATTTCCTATACCATAATCGCCGTATGCCTTTTCTCTATGTTGAAGAGCGGCAAGCAGAGCCAACATGCCGGCCGGTGTATCAATATTATCAATAGTGATTTTCGCGTATCTTCTGTAAGTACGCGTAGGGTCTATCAAAGTAGTTGTCGGAGATACGGCGGCTAATACCAAATCTCTGTTGTTCAAGCTGCTAAGCAATGGGATCGTTATGTTGTTTATATGGTTAACGTCCCTTGTTATAGTGCCAAAGTATATAACAGTTCCGGCGCGCACAGTAACATCACCATTATATATAAGCGCCTTCTGTTTTTTTAGTTCATCAACAATATATTGCGCTAACGGTGTACCTATAACAGAGCCAAGATTCTTTATAACATCTTCTAAAGTGTTATTTTCCGTGCTTGGGCTTAGAGTTTTAAGAACAGAGTTGTCAAGTTCTGTTATTCGCGGTTGCAAGAACAGCTCAGCAGTCAGATTGGCACCGGCATTATATAATGAATTCTCTAAATTTTTTATCGTATTATTATCAGCGACTCCGGTGCCGTAAATCACTATAACATTTCTGTTAACCAACGTATTTTTCATCAGGTTATTGTTTAACGCGGTCATCAATTCATCATTTTTTTTATTTAAATTCTTTGACCGTTCAAGGTCTGAGTTTAATATCTTAAACTCAGACTGCAAATTTTCAATTTCTTTGCTGACTATTTCACCGGGTTTCATAGCTATCCCAATAACTATTCCTAAAATAAGCGCCATAAATACAGATGTTATACTTATTATGTGATACCGAAAATCCAACGGCATAATATATTATCCCCTTATTTAAACCAAAATAGTGAGTTTCAATATAACAATTATAACACATTTACTTCTAAAGTGTAAATAGACTTTACGTTTAACTTCTATTTACTAAAACGTAAAAGTATGATATAATAAATTACTATGTCGAAAATACAGATTTCACACAAAGTACGCGAACTGAAACCGTCGGCAATAAGAAGGTTTTTTGGTCTTGTAGACTCAATGCCGAACGCTATATCATTATCAATCGGCGAGCCCGACTTTGTAACTCCCTGGCTTATAAGGGAAAGCGGTATCTTTTCTTTGGAAAAAGGACGTACTCACTATACGGCTAATCTTGGTATGATAGAGCTAAGAAAAGAGATAGCGAACTATTTAAAAAGACGGTTTGGTGTAAACTATGATCCGATAAAAGAGATCATGGTAACGGTTGGTGTCAGCGAAGGACTTGACCTTGCTATGAGAACTATCGTAAATGAAGGCGATAATATTATAGTGCCGCAGCCGTCATTTGTGGCGTATCCGGCAACAATATTTTTGGCGGGCGGTAATCCTATTCCTTTCCCAACCTATGTTGAAAACGAATTTAAGATAGATATTGATGAATTTGAAAGAGTTATTAAAGAAAACAACGTGAAAGCAGCTATATTAGGATTTCCTAATAATCCAACCGGCGCGGTTATGGAAAGATATGAGCTTGAAAAGATAGCGGACATCGCGAAACGATATGGTGTAACTATCATAACCGACGAGATATATGCCGAACTTGTTTACAGTGACCATAGCCCTATATCGTTTGCTGCCATCCCCGGCGTACATGATCAAACTATTTTGCTCGGAGGATTTTCTAAAGCTTATGCTATGACAGGATGGCGTCTCGGTTACGTTGCCGCTCCGGCGTATGTCATAGAAAATATGAACAAAATTCATTCCTACACTTGTATGTGCGCTTCTACTCCGGCGCAGACAGCTGCTATAGAAGCGTTGAAAAACGGAGATAAAGAAGTTGAAAAGATGCGTTCAGAGTATGACAGAAGAAGAAGATATATACTCTCCAGATTTGATAAAATGGAGCTGCCATGCTTTGAGCCGCGCGGCGCGTTTTACTTATTCCCTTCAATAGCTCATACAGGAATAAGCTCCTTAGAGTTTGCGGAACGTCTGCTTATGGAATACGAAGTTGCTGTAGTGCCGGGAAGCGCGTTTGGTGAGTGCGGCGAGGGATATATACGCTGCTGTTACGCTACAAGCATGGAGAATATAAAAATAGCGTTAGAGAGAATTGAAGCATTTTTAAACTCAATGAAAAAATAAATAAAACTTTATTTTATTTGATCGCGGCAAAAGTTGTAAATTAAAGATTATTTTTTTTAAAAAAAAGCCTAAAAAAATGGTAAATATATTAAAAACAATAGAAGATAAACTAAGTGTCTTGGTAGAAGGAGCGTTTGACCGTACCTTTACGACGCCTTTGCATCCCGTAGAGATAGCAAAGAAGATAACTTCTTCATTAGATGATAGCATTACGGTCAACGGACAAAAAAAAAGCGTTCCAAACTATATAACGATTCTTATGCCTGAAGAGGTTGAAGAGCGAATAGTAAAAATAGCTCCGGAGGTTATAGAACAGTTAAAACTTTACGTAACAGCTGATGCAAAAGAAAAAGGGTATACTTTTTACGGACCACTCGAGATTGTCATAGAAAAAGGCAGCCGCGTAATGGTTGCCGCTGAAAATAAAGCCGCTGAAGAAGATATCGCGTTAACAGACGAAGAAAAGCAAAACAGACCTTCAAACCTGATAATAGTTGATATGGAAAATAAAACCCAAAGCTATATCCCTCTATCTGCTGATATTACTATTGGCAGGGATTTAAGTTCAACTATAGTTATTCCGAGCAATTCCGCTTCTCGAAATCATGCTGATATCCGTAAGATAGACGATCGTTATGTTCTGAGAGATTTAAACTCAACCAACGGTACACTGTTAAACGGTAAAAAAATTACTGCCAGTCGTATAAAGGTCAATGACGAGATATTAATAGCTAAAACAACTATAAAGGTTATATGAATATAATGAAATATGTCAAAACACCTTTTACATCTGAAGACGCAAAGCAGCTTAGAGCAGGCGATGAAGTACTTATAAACGGCATCATATTAACAGGCCGCGACGCTGCTCACAAACGGCTTTATGATATGATACTTCGCGGCGAAGATTTGCCTGTAGATTTAAATGATAAGATTATTTACTATGTAGGTCCTGCTCCAACGCCTCCGGGACGCGAAATAGGCTCTGCCGGTCCCACAACATCCGGACGGATGGATGCTTATTCGCCAACGCTTTTAGAAAAATGCGGACTTAGAGGCATGATAGGAAAAGGAAAACGAAACTCCGAATTAAGAAAAGCGCTTTGTGACTATAGCGGTGTATACTTTTCTGCTATAGGCGGACTGGCAGCGTTACTCAGCGAAGCTGTTACTGCGGCGAAAATTATTTTATTTGATGATCTTGGCGCGGAGGCTATTTACGAGCTGGAAGTGAAAGATTTTCCGGTTGTTGTTATAAATGATTGTTTTATGGGAGATGCTTATATAGAAAATTGTGAAAAATGGCGAAACAATTTTTTACTTTAGCGGTCTAATATATTATGTGGCATTTTCGTATTATTATTTCTTGCATACTGCTTTTACTCGGCATGACTATTTATGCCGAAACTACCGATGTTATAATTAATAACAGTTATGACGTGCTTTTTAAGATTGAGGAAGTTAACACCGTAAATAATGAAGATTTTGCGGTTATAATTATAGATGATAACAGTCTTTCGTTTGCGTTTGGTAAAAATATCAGACAGATATCTATAAGCCAAAATACAGTATCTGTGCCATTGGTTTTTGATCAGGAGATACAGATACAACGGCGCGGTGATGAAGTGAAAGTTATCATGGGAGATAAAGAGAAGTTTTTTTATTCAAAAAAAACAAAAGCAGGTGTTATAAATTCGTACACTACTTCTGCCAACCTTAAAATAATAGACTTAGAGGTTAGAGAGTTTGATTCCGTATATTTCACTGATGACTTTATGCGTGACATCGGGGACAGCGCCGGTGATTGGAGATCATTAAGCGGAGACTGGGGCATCCACCTTACATACGATGTAGGTTCATTTTTAAAACTTGACAGACAAAGCAGTCAAAACGCGACAGGAGCGCGGGCGCAAAATCCGTTTAATTGGACGGGAAAAGCAGATGAAGTGAACGAACTTGCGCTGAGTGTTGTCGGAGATAATGACTGGGAAGATTATACATTTGAGACCAGTTTCAGGGCTGAAAAAAATTCTATTGTCGGCGGCATGGTTCATTATGATGAAGAAAAAGACAGCGGTATACTTTTTCTCTGGTCGAGCAACTCCGATGATAAAAACTCAATGTGTCTCTACAATTACGAGTATGGCACATATACAAAAATAGGTGAAGCTAAGACTTACCTTTTGCCAAATGAATGGTACCGATTGAAAATGGAGACAGCTTTTTCCGGTATAATAGTTTATATAGACGATTATGAGGTGATAAGGACAACAGATGTTGGAAACGGCAACGGCGCTGTTGCGCTTGTTGTTAAAAAAGGCTCTGCAGTTTTTGACGATGTTGCGGTTTTTGGAAAAGATATAGATATGGATTTGCTCTATGAGATCCAGGCGGAACAAAACGCACAAGGATTTCAAACAGACAGGATGATGTCTTTTTGGAACAGTCCTGAAAGGCAATGGTCAAACCATCTTGATACCTCATATTATAAACATAATATTTATGGTGATTACGTCTGGATAAGTGGAAATTTAAATGTGAATTCTTGGCGTAACGGTACATTTATTCTTGGACTTAACGCTATATACGGAAAGCCGAAAAGCGGGTATAGAGCTGAACTTTCCATAGACTATACTATGCGAAAAAATACTCTCAGAATCTACCAGGATGAAGAGGTTTTAGCTGAGAAAGATTTAACCGGTATTGAACTTCGCCGTGGTACAGCGCTAAGATTTTTACGTGACAAACAGACGATAAAAATATTTTTAGATGACGAAGAAGTTTTAAGCGCTGTTTCTACCAAAAATCATGAAGGATATTATCCGACAATTTCCGGCACAGGCATTTTTAATCGGCATCGAAATTTTTCAGTTTACAGCTATAATATGCTTGAATACACCTTTTCAACCGCGCCGGTTAACTGGTACACTGAGGGCAGTTGGATGACGACATTTCGCTGGGCATGTTCACCGGAATGGTCATTTCTTTCCGGATGGGGAAGAGGACCTGCCGCTCTGTGGCATAAACAGATTTTCACAGGAGATCATTCCATATCAGCTTATATGGGATATAAAGTTGAGTATCCGAGAGAAACCAATATTTATTTTGATAGACAAAGAGACCTTATGCTGACTATCTGCGGAGACGGGATAAATCCTATCAGCGGCTATACCGGTTGGTACAGACGCGGGAGTGGCAATACCTTTAGCGCGGAGAGCGGTGAAGTATACTCAATGGCTATTTTAAAAGATGGGGTCATAGTTGCGGAACAGGATATACCAAAATGGATATCAGACGGATGGCATCACACCAGCTGGTACAACTTATCGTTGACTAAAGAAGGAAACAAGATTACGCTCAAATGCAGAAGTAATCCTGTTCTCGCTAATATAGGAGCGACTGAACAGGAAATAGACCTTTCTTTTGATGACCCAAATCCTCTTATAAGCGGCTCTGCCGCTATCTGGGCTTATAATACCGGTATCTCAATCGCGAAAGCTGAAGTGAGTTTTAAAGAACAGCCGATAACGAGAACAACTCCGCGAATAACTATTGACGATGATCCATACTATCCTGACTGGGCAGAAGTCGGAACGCCTGTGATAATACGTTATGACGCTATAGCAAGCTCTAACGGTTTGCCTACAGAGTTGTATGTTGAGCCTAAAGAATGGCCTATTCCTTTCACTGATGAAATATCTTTGTCAAGACACACTCTTACTTTTACCCCTAAAGCTATAGGTAATTATTGGTTTGAGGTACGTGCTTTTGATAACGATGAACCTTATACTTACAGTCCGGCATCTCATATCCATTTGAAAGCATTTGACCCTGTCACGTATAAAGCAACTTCTGACGGTGCTATAGTTCTTTATAAATTTGATGAGGGTGATGGTGATGTCATTATTGACCATTCCGGAGTTCAGCCACAGCTAAATTTGGAAATCAAACGTAATGACACTACAAATAACACTACTGTTTGGCGTATAGATCGCGGTATTTATCTTGGCGCGGACAGTCATCTGATGAGTTCTCTAAACGCGGATAAACTTTTCGCTATAGCGGACAGCAAGCAATTTACATTGGAAGTATGGCAATCGCTTGATAGTATGCAGCCTGACTCTCTTGAACGCGCGTATCAGACATCGGTATCGATTATGAGTTGGGACGAGGAAAGTAACAGAAACCCCAACCAGGCAAATATGAGCATTTCTGGATTTCAAAATAAAGTTTACCTACTTCCTAAAGGAAGCTCATGGAGACCTAACTATGAGAATATGAACACTCCCGGCGTTAATACAAATCTTCATCATTTTGTTATCACCTGGGATGGCAGAGCAACGAGTCTTTATGAAGACGGAGAATACAAATGGAGCCAATATAATATAAATTGGGTTCCGCAAAACAATGCTTTTAATAAGGATTACAAGCTGCATGTCGGAAATCTCGCCAATGGATTTTCTCCTATTTACGGGTCGCTATACTTTTTCGCTATGTATAACCGCGCTATGTCGGCGGAAGAAATTTTAAATAATTACAAAGCAGGTCCGAGCAGATAACGATTTTAGCGTTATTTTGGTGTTAAAATGATAAGAGTTCAAGATATTTATGATATTATAAACGGTAAATTTCCGGTTAATACAGCAGCTGACGGTGATAAAGTAGGACTCATAGTCGGTAGTCAAAAAAATGAAATTACAAAAGTTGTGCTGGCTGTTGATCCGAGTTATCTCGTTATTGATTTTGCGATAGAAAATGGGGCTCAACTTATATTAACACACCATTCCATATATTTAAATGGTAACAATTTTATTACAGATGAAGATGAGGCGGCAAAAAAAATATTAAAACTGGCGAACCACAACTTAAACCTTATCTCAATGCATACGAATTTAGATATAGGTGAAGGTGGACTAAATGATTTACTGTGTGAAAAACTGGGCATTTCAAAAGATTTAAATCTTTGCGGCGGATTTTTAAAGGGCGGTAAAGTAGAAAATACAACTCTTCGTGGATTTATAGATACTGTAAAGTCAGCTCTTAACCCTGACTTTGTACTCGCTGTCGGAAACGAAAACGACTTGGTCAGTAAAGTAATGGTTTCTTCAGGTGCCGCGAGCAGCATGACAAAAGAGGCAAAAAAAGCAGGTTCGGACCTATTTTTTACAGGAGAACTCAAGCATGATGACGCCAATTTTGCCCGTGAAAACGGGATGTGTGCTCTTGCTGTCGGTCATTTTGCTACAGAAGTTATATGTACTGAAATTTACTATGATTTATTGCAAGAAAAATTTAATGGACTAGAGATTTTAATAGCTCCTGAAGTTCCTTCTGTCACAGCTTTTTAATTTTTTTGTTTTGCGCCATTGCAAAATTCGTATCAGCCCGACTGCCTTAAGGTTTAAATGTGGGACTTCCCCGGATAATATTAACCTTTTTTATTTTGGTATCACTAAACTGAAACGTTAAGCTCGGACGGTTCATCGACGATTTCGGATCCGATACGTAACCAAAATAATCCTCGTTACCGGAGACAGCCGGACTTTGCCTGAACTTTAGTCATAACCTAAATCAGCGTATCTTTTACTATGGAGAGCGCCGTATCTTAAAAGTAACTCTATAACCTCATCATCGTTATTCATTTTTGCAAGACCCAAAGG
>JGI994J12354_10002271_pt1 | contig 18819 bp, 18 predicted proteins | sample IntmicLarv3ML3BL_FD_12354 | JGI IMG/M metagenome (IMG submission 12354)
GGAAATGCCCTCGTTTTCGGCTATTTCCGAAAGCGAGAGGTCGTCATTGTAATAATAGCCCATAATGGCCAATTGCTTGTCAGTGAGCAAACCGCCATAATAGTCCAGCATAAGGGACATTTCAAGGTCTTTCGCCATATAAAAACCCCCTGTTTCGCATATGTAAAGAATATATACTTTACGTAAAGCCATTATATCGCATTGAATTTACATTTGTCAAGTGTTTTTTGTTTACCCTCCCTCCGGGATTACCGCTGGCACAAACCCGTCCTTTTGCATATTATGGTTTAAAGGCTTGAATAAAAGGGGGCGAATTCATTTGTGCAGTCAGATGATTGTTATGAGCTCGGTAACCTATGCAATAAAAGGACGCGACATTCTGCGTTTGAAGGGTTTCAAAGTATCAATAGACCGGCTGCCGCCCGGGCCGCAACGTCCAGGCTGCGGCTACGGCGTATGCGTCATCGGTGATGTAACCTCAGCCGTGGCAACACTGCAGCAATACGGCGTAAAGGTCGTAGATGTTATCCGGCATTAACCCACATTTCTTCAGCGAAAGGACTTACGGTATGATATATCTCGATAATGCGGCAACGACGTCGCCCAAGCCGCGGAGCGTAATGCAGGCCGTTTCAGAGGCCATGCGAACACATACGGCAAACCCGGGGCGGTCGGGGCATTCAATGTCGCTGGCCTCGGCCGAGCTGGTATACGACGCCCGTGTAAAGGTGGCCGATTTCTTCGGCTGCCCTAAGCCCGAGCATGTCGTATTCACCTCGGGCTGCACCATGTCAGCCAACATGGTACTCAAGGGCATTTTGCGGCCAGGCGACCATTTTATCATATCCTCACTGGAACACAATGCCGTTTCACGGCCAGCCAATACCCTGATGAAAAGCGGCGTGAAAATGAGCGTGGCCCGTATAGTTCCCGGTGACGACGCGGCAACGCTAAACAATTTCAAAGCCGTAATCCGTCCCAACACAAGGCTGATAATGACCACCCATGCCTCAAACGTGTTCGGCGTTATAGTTCCTATAGCGCTAATAGGGCGGCTTTGCCGCGAGCGGGGCATATTGTTGGGCGTGGACGCGGCGCAAACAGCCGGCATACTGCCCATAAGCTGCGAGCGCATGGGCATAGACTTTCTTTGCGTGGCGGCGCACAAGGGGCTGTACGCGCCCATGGGGTGCGGCATACTCATTTGCGGCGAACACCCTTTAGCACCGTTTATCGAGGGCGGCACGGGCACACAATCGCTCGAGCAGGAGCAGCCGGCCGAGCTTCCCGAACGGCTGGAAAGCGGCACATTAAATGTTCCCGGCATTGCCGGAATAGCCGCCGGAATAGATTTCATAAAATCGCAGGGTATAGAACGAATATACCGCCACGAAATGGAGCTTATGCACCGCCTATACACAGAATTGAAGCGTATGCCCATCAAGCTGTATACGGGCGGCGGTGTTCAGTCTGTGCCTGTGCTTTCCTTCAATGTATCGGGCATGGACAGCTTCAGCGCGGCCTCGCTGCTCGATTCAAAGGGCATAGCCGTGCGTTCCGGCCTGCAATGTGCCCCAATGGCCCACCGCCAGTTCGGCACATTGCCAAACGGCACAATAAGGGTATGTCCCTCAGTTTTTACATCACCGAGGGACATAGACATGCTGCTCCAGGCATTAAAAAATATTATAAACGGAAAATTTTAAGGCAATGCCGGGCTAGAGCATGTCTGCCGCCAATGCAGAAGTGCCTTATTTTTTGTTTTCTATCACAAATTCACGCGCCCGCTCTACGTTGCGGTCGTTCGGCATAGCCATATTGGTACGCTTGTCGCGGTGGTCGGGCCGGGAGCCCGGCTGGATTTTTCCGGTTGTGGGTTCCTTTCGCTTTTTCTTCATAGTGCCAGTCCTTTCTTTGTGTTATCAGCGCCATGAAAATATTTTTCCCAAAAGACCGGAAAATACACTGCAAAATGTTTACAATGCCGGCCGTGTGTGATATTATTCATTTATGCATAATGAATTGCCAAAAAGAATAAAAACATTTTTACAAAGCCTTGACGGTTTCACTGCCGAAGGCCTGCTTTATTATGCCGGCTTTGATCTGAGCACAGACGGAACATTTGAAAACGGCAGTGTGCTGCTGTATGAAAGTCGTCTTGCTATTTTGCATTATCACGAGCCCGAAACAGCTAAAATTTTCGCCGGATACAACCCGGGCGATACGCAGCCGCCTATAGAGCAGGGCACGCTGGAATATATCGATATATCCCGTTTGGGCAAGCTGCAAATAGAGCAGCAGGTGGTTGGCGGCCGGCTGTGGGCCAAGATGGATGGCGCCTCGGCAACACTGGCTGTATTTTCCAATCTTCATGGCGCGGATATGCACAGGCTCGTGCGCCTGTTTAACAAGCTGCACGAAGGCAATATGCTCACCGGCGGTGACTTTGAGGACGATTTTGAGCGCGGCACCTGCCCAAAATGCGGCACAGCCTATCTCAGCGTCGGGCGCAAGGTGTGCCACCGCTGCCTGGATACACGCACGGTGTTTTGGCGTATTTTGTCTTTTTTCAGCCCGTACAAGCTGCGCATAGCCATAATGATGATATGCATAGTGGGCACAGCAGCGCTTTCGCTTGCCTGGCCATATCTTTCGGGCAGCGCGCTGTACGACGGGGTTTTCACGGCAGAAATGCGGGACAACCCTCTGGCAAAGCTGGGCATTTTAGTGCTCGTGATGATCGGCGCCAAGCTGATAGGCCAGCTTTTCGGTGTTTTGCAGGGTGTTATCGTAGCCACAATGGTGCCCGACGTTATTCGCCGGATAAAGGACTCTGTATTTGAATCTATGGGCCGGCTTTCACTGAAATTTTTCACATCAAAGCAAACCGGCACGCTGATGACCCGCATTATAAACGACTCTAACGAGGTTACGGCCTTTTTCATAGATGGCCTGCCCTACCTTTTTATCAATATAATCGTAATCATCTCAACAGTGACCATAATGATGGTAATGAACTGGCGGCTGGGGCTTGTTACGGTGCTTTTGCTGCCGCTTATCCTTATATTGTGCACCAAACTCGGGCCAAAATGGCACATGCTGTTTCAAAAGCGATATCGCGCCGTGCGCGCAATAAACTCAAACATAAACGATAATATCACCGGCGCGCGGGTTATCAAGGCATTCGGCCGCGAACAGCAGGAAATAAAACGGTTTGATAAATACAACCGCAACCTAAAAGATTTTGAAATGGACGCCATGAATTTTAACAACCAGTTTAGAGCGTTGTTTTTTCTCACGGAAAATATAATAACCATAACAGTTTGGCTTATAGGTGCGCTGCTTATCATAGGCAACGCCGGCATGACATACGGCATGCTGGCCACCTTTATCGGCTATGTGTCGATGCTTTCGGGGCCTCTGGATTTCATGAGCTTTATCTTCCGTTGGTGGAACTATTCGCTAAATTGCGGCAGCCGCATATTCGAGATAATAGATGCCGTGCCCGACATCGTTGAGGCGCGAGATGCCATAGAGCTTGACCATATTGAAGGCTCGGTAGAATTTAAAAGCGTAAGCTTTGCCTACGTGCCTAACAAAAACGCGCTGGAAAATATATCTCTAAGCGTAAAGGCCGGTGAAATGCTGGGTATTGTCGGGCAGTCGGGCGCGGGGAAATCGACCCTTGTTTCGCTGATATCGCGGCTATACGACCCATATGAGGGCACCGTGCTGATAGACGGCATCGATGTGCGCAAGCTCAGCTTCAAAAGCCTTTACGGCTGCGTTAGCGTGGTATCGCAGGAAACATTTTTCTTCATGGGTACGGTGGCCGAAAACATATCTTATGCTGTGGACAACGCAAGCCGCGAGGATATAATAAAGGCAGCCAGAACTGCCGCCGCACATGATTTTATCATAAGGCTGCCAGATGGCTATGACACTGTTATAGGCTCGGGCGGGCGCGAGCTTTCGGGCGGCGAGCGCCAACGGCTGAGCATTGCCCGCGCCGTGTTGGCAAATCCGCGTATACTCATATTGGACGAGGCCACGGCCTCGGTAGATACTCACACCGAGCAGGCCATACAGAAATCGCTCGACGGGCTGGTAAAGGGCCGCACTGTTATTTCCATAGCCCATAGACTGAGCACGCTAAAAAATGCCGCACGGCTTATCGTGCTTGAAAACGGCAAGCTAACAGAGAGCGGCACCCACAGCCAATTATATGAGAAAAACGGGCAGTACCGCAAGCTGCTGGATTTACAAAACACCGCGCTTGCCCTGCGCGGCATTGAGGACAGCGAGGAGGAGCAAAATGCAAGAAAACAACGATTTTAACGCGGAGGATGGTATAAATTATCTTTCGCCACAAAGCGCCCTGTTTACCCAAACCGAGGGAGGTTTTCTGTCCCTTTCTCTTGATGGGCACAAATACGAGAGCGTTGCCCTGTTTCGCGCCTTTCCTTTTGCCGAGCCGGAGCTTTACATATCTGTAAGAGATTCCGACCCCGAGGGCAAAAACGAAGAAATAGGTATGATACGGTCGCTTTCCGAATTTGAAGAGGTGCGCGGAATACTTGAATTTCAGCTTGGTCTGCGGTATTTCACGCCGCGTATCACATCTATAAAAAACATCAAAAACGAATTTGGACACGCCTTTTTCGATTGTATCACTGACCTCGGCCCCTGCAAATTCACCGTGAATTTCCGTGAGGGCGACATAGTAACGCTGGGTGAAACCCGCGTGCTGATAAAAGACATCGACGGAAACCGTTTCGCCATAGACGACATAACAAAGCTAACCGCCGGCGAAATGAAAAAGCTGGACGTTTATATTTAAACACGAAGGAAGTTGCTGGCCTTGAGTCTTAACATTTTGCCGAAAACAATGAGAGAGCTTGTTTGCCTTTCCGAGGGTGAACGGGAGCTTTATACTGTGCCCTACGACATAGGCCCAGACGGCATGTACCTGAAAAAAGACTCAGCCTTTCTGGTCTTTACCGACAGGCGGCTTATATCAATTAATGATGCCGGAATGCAAAAAGAATATCCGCTGGACTCCGGCACGATTATCACAGGGCAGATATTCGCCGATTGCGGCCTGCTCAGCATAAAGCAAGACGGCCCGCCCGCCATAGTGGTCCGCACCAGTATGAAATATGCCGCGCAGATGGCAAAAGCGGCACAAAGCACTATGGCCGTATTAAAGGGCGGCGAATTCAATCCGCGAGATGTTGAGCGCACCTGTAAACACTGCGGAAAGCCGGTGTACGGCAAAAAATGCACACGCTGTTCGGGCAAAAAGCGTGCACTGCACAATTTTTGGGATTTGTGCCGGTCGCACATATTAAAAATGATGGGGCTGTCGATTATCATGCTGGCGGCCTCGGGGCTGATCTCCCTGTTGCCGTATATCACGCGCCGGTTTATAGATGATATACTCATCCCGCAAAACGGCGCGATTTCAGATGTTTTGTATTATATCGGCATCATGGGCGGCATACTGGCCGTTTATTCGGTGCTAACTATGTTTAAAGATTACATGGGTGTGCGGTTTGGCTCGGATATATCGGTATCTTTGCGGCAGCGGCTTTATGTAAAGGTTCAGCAGCTTTCGCTGAAATATGTAACGGGGCGCAAGCCGGGCGACCTGATGAACAGGCTCGTATCAGACACGGGCGAGATACGCCGCTTTCTTGAAGAAGGCTTTTCGCACATGTTTTACATGATTATTATGATGACCGTGGTGCTTATAAGCATGTTTATGATAAACTGGCTGCTCACGCTGCTGTCCATGATCGTTGTGCCGCTGATTTTAATAATCAGCCGCTTTTGGAGCAGAAAGATAAACCGGATGTGGCGGGGACAATGGCGCAAAAACGACAAGGTATCGAGCAATTTACAGGACGTACTAACGGGTATGCGCGTTGTGAAATCCTTCGGCAAGGAAGAGCGCGAGACCGTGCGCTTTCAAAAGGCAAACGCCGAATTTACCAATGTTATGAAATATAATGAACGCTTTTGGGCGCTGTTCTATCCCTTGCTAACCCTATTAATGGGCTGCGGCGTTTATATCGTAGTATACATTGGCGGCCGCGATGTGCTCAGCGGCAATATGACGCCGGGCGAGCTGGCTCAGTTTCTAGCTCTGGGCGGGCTGCTTTACGGCCCTCTGGGCTGGATGTCGAGCCTGCCGCGCATGGTAATGCGTATGGTTTCCGCGCTCGACCGTATATATGAGATTTTGGGCGAGCAGCCCGATGTTGCTGACAATGAAGCTGCGGCCGGCATCAGAATAAAGGGCGACATCGAATTTGATAATGTCACCTTTGGCTATAAAAGCTATGAGCCCGTGCTATCCAATGTAAGCCTGAAAATAAAGCAGGGCGAAATGATAGGCCTTGTGGGCATGAGCGGCGCGGGAAAATCGACCATGATAAACCTTGTAATGCGGCTGTATGACGCAAATTCGGGCGAGATACGTATAGACGGCACCCCCATAAAGGACGTAACGATATCCAGCTTGCATGGCCAGATAGGCGTTGTTTTGCAGGAAACATTTTTGTTTTCAGGCACGATTTTGGAAAACATACGGTTTTCCAAGCCGGACGCAACGCTTGATGAGGTTATCAACGCAGCCAAGGCGGCCAACGCACACGATTTTATCGTCAGCTTCCCCGACGGATACAATACCTATGTAGGCGAGCGGGGGCAAACCCTGTCTGGCGGCGAGCGCCAGCGCATAGCCATAGCGCGCGCCATAATAGGCAATCCGCGCATACTGCTGCTGGACGAAGCAACGTCCAGCCTGGACACCGAAAGCGAATATATTATCCAAACCGCCATGGAACGCCTGACAAAGGGGCGCACAACCATAGCCATAGCCCACAGGCTGAGCACCCTAAAAAACGCTGACAGGCTGGTGGTTATCGATAAGCACGGCATCGCTGAGCAGGGCTCACATGATGAGCTTGTACAGGCTGGGGGTATATATTTCGGGCTGGTAAGCGCCCAGCTAAAAATGAACGAAACAAAACAGCCAGAAGATATGTGAAAACAATAATAGAAACAGGGGTTGAATTGCAGTGATAAAAAATTTCAGCGGTATCAACATTTCGTCAAAAGACCCGAAAAAACTAATTTTGTTCTACAAAGACATTCTTGGCATTCCCGTTATTGACAAAGGGCTTAGCGAATATGACGGCGTGGCCTTTGGCTTTATTGAAAACGCACCTGTTTTTTGTATTTGGGATGAAAACAAATGGGGTAAAACCAGAAATAGTCAGGGGCCAATTTGTTTAGTGTTTAATTGTGACGACCAAGAAAAAACCTATGAGGAGTTAAAAGCGAAAGGGATTTCTCTTGAGCCTCCTAAAACCGTTCCGTGGGGAGGCGAGAAAGAGCTTTTTGTAAAAGATCCCGATGGAAATACAGTTTACATACTTTAAAAAATATATAAAAGCTTGAGTCCTGCAAAAAAGCGGACAGGGTGAATCCTGTCCGCTTTTTTGTTCATTTAAGCCTATTTTAAATTAAATTCCCGTTCAATCTCGTCAACCTCATCATCAGAAATCTTAACGATATTGCCGATAGTGTTGGTGTACACCACCGATTTGGCGCTATATTCCATAACCTCCAGCCGGTCAAATGCGTTAAGCAAGGACGAGCCGGTAACTATAACGCAATCGTTCTCCACGATACAAACCGGATTTGTTTCGTTCAGCTCCTCCGACATTTTTTCGGGCTGCATAAAGCTCGAACCAAACGGATATTTTTTCACAGTGCGCAGCATAATATAGCTCTCGGGTATCAGGCGTGCATCAAACTGCGCCTCCGTGATGGCAAAGGCCATAATATTCGGCGGATGAGCCAAAATCACCGAGTTTATTTCGGGATGCTTTTCGTAGATATGCTGATGCAGCACAACCGACCGCGAGGGCAGCGAGCCGGCCTCTTTACAGCCATTCTCAATGCGCACCAAATCGCTGGGCTCAAGATATTTTCTGTCCTTCATATATGGCGTGATAACAAAGCTGCCATCGCTCAGCCGGCAAGAAAATGTACCCTGCGACGATGTAAACAGCATGTTGTCATAAGCGCGGGATATCAGCGAGCACATGTCGCTGCGCACAGCAAGTTCCTCGCTGGTGTAATTAGTGTGGCTGTATTCAGGCAGCTCGGGATGATTGCGCTGATTGTATATGTCCAGATGCCGCTCGGAAATAGCCCTCGGCGAGCCTATGGTACCAGCCTTTATGTGTAGGCGGGCACAAAAATCCAGCGTTTCAAAAATCATAAAGGCTTTGAAAAGGTTTTCAGCACCGATAACCACGCCGTGGTTTTCCAGCATAACAACATCAATGCCCTTTTCAAATTCAGCGGCAATTTTACTGCCAAGGTTATCCGACCCCGGACAGGCATAAGCAGCCATGCTTATTTCGCCGCACATAAAATACGAGCTGGTTATTATCGATGTATCGGGCACCTGCCGCGCCACAGAATAGGCCACAAGCGAGGGCGGATGGGCATGGAGCACAGCCTTCAATTCGGGGCGTGCCTTGTAAACCGAGCGGTGAAACGGATACTCAACAGAGGGCCGGTGTATGCCCTCAATCCGGCCGTCGGCATGAACCTGCATGATATCCTCGCGGCGCAATTGCCCCTTATCAACGCCGCTGGGGCTTATCCACATAACGCCGCTTTCATCCATAATAGATAGGTTACCGCCCGATGTGGTGGTCATTCCATAATGATATATGCGGTCCATTATAGTAACGATCTGGTCAGCCGGGTGAAGCATAGAAAATTTCATCTTTGTACCATTCTTTCTGAATAAAATGTGTCATTGAATTATAGCGCAACCGAAAGCCACTTGTTCATAATAAGCTTTGCGCCCTCGGCCGAAGGATGTATGCCATCGGCAGCGTAATAGCCCTCGGGGTTCTCAACATACGCTTCGGCAAACATGCCGTCAAGGTCAATATATTTACAGCCAAACTCAAGCGCCAATTCACGAACAGCCATGATTTTCGGATCAAGATCCTCGCGCCATGCCTTGTGCTCATTAGGAAACGGCAATATAAATGGTGACATAAGTATAATATCGCGCACTCCGGCCTGTTTTGCACCGGAAAGAATATAGCTATAATCGCGCTTGAATTCCTCAATTGTGGTTATGTTGCCGCCGTCATACCGGCGCCATGTGTCATTTATCCCTATAAAAACCGTAAGGATATTTGGCTTTACATCAATGCAATCAGCCTGCCAACGCGCCCTAAGATCGCGCACACGATGCCCGTTAATTCCACGGTTAACAACAGTCAGATCATATTGCGGCATACGCTTTTTCAAAGCGTTCGCGATCATAGCAACATAGCCAACGCCCATATCTTCAGCCGGATTTTCCGCGTCGGTGCGTCCCGCATCGGTTATGCTGTCGCCCTGAAATAAGATAATGTCATTTTCCTTTACAAGCATAAAAGGCCTCTTTTCGCAAAATCAGACGCAAGAAAATTCCTGCGTCTGATTATTTTTCTCTGAGCTGCCAGGCGGCACATACTATGCCTCGGGCTCGGTGGTAGCTTCCTCAGCAGGAGCGGTATCCTCGATGGGAGCAGCTTCCTCAGCAGGAGCAGCATCGGCCAAAGCGGCAATTTTGCTATCCTGCTCATCGTTGCCGGCCACATCAACAAGCGAAAGGCTCACGCGCTTGCGCTCAAAATCGATCGCAATGATACGGGCATTAACCACATCGCCAACATTAAGCACATCAGATGCCTTGGCAATGTTGCGGTCGCTGATCTGGCTGATGTGAATCAAGCCGTCAATACCGTCAATAATGCGGGCAAATGCGCCGTACATAGTAAGGCTGACAACCGTAACCTGAACGGTCTGGTCAACATCATAATCGCGCTTGAGTATTTCCCAGGGATTGTCCTCGGCCTTTTTAAAGCCGAGTGAAATGCGACGGCGCTCGGCATCAAGCTCTTTTATATAGACGTCAACGATATCGCCGGGATTAACAATCTCGCTGGGATGCTTTATGCGTCCCCATGAAAGCTCGGAAATGTGAACCATTCCGTCAATACCGCCAAGATCGACAAATGCGCCGTAGCTAGTAAGCGATTTTACGGTGCCGCTGTAGGCCTTGCCTACTTCGGCGGCCGCCCAAAACGCCTCTTCATTGACGCCGCGGGCCTGCTTGTTGGCCAAACGGATAGAGCCTATCGCGCGGCGGCGATGGCCAATTTCGATAATTTTAAGAGAAACCTCGGTATTAAGCAGCTGCTCCAAAGGCTCCTCGCGGCGCACGCCGCTATGAGAAGCGGGCACAAAAACTTTTATAGATTTGACGTTAGCGATAACGCCGCCCTTGATAACCTCGGTCACGCGGCCGGTAAGAACCTCGCCCGATTCCTTGGCTTCAACAACCTTGTCCCAGCTTCCAAGCGCGTCAAAGCGCTTTTTGGAAAGCATAACGGTTCCTTCCTGGTCGTTGGTTTTCATAACAATAAGGTTTATGCTGTCGCCGACCTTGCATATATCAGCAGGCTTAACGCCGGGGTCGGAGGAAAGCTCATTCTGCGGGATATAGCCGGCATGCTTGCGGCCGATATCAACCTGAACCTCGGTAGGTGTTACGGCCATAACAATACCAACTACTCGTTGGTCTGAATTCAAGTTACTGAGTGACTGTTCGAGAGCTTCTTCGAAGGTCATATCCCCAATAGACTTTAAAGGTACCGCATTTTCTTCGACCAAAGTGACCTCTTCGGCGGCCGTATCTACAGCCATATCGGCTGCGGCGGCGGTTTCCTCCTGCGGTAGATTTTGTTCTAAAATTTCTGACATGATATGGATGACCTCCTTAATGATAAACGAAGGGGTTGAAGCACCGGTTGTAATTCCCACACGGCTAACACGTCCAAAATCCAGCCCGTAAAGTTCTTCGGCTTTTTCGACATGATATGTGCGGGCACAGTGAGCCTCGCATACCCTGCAAAGCTCTGTGGTGTTCGAGCTTCCGCGCCCGCCGGCCACAATCATGGCATCGACCATACGCGATAGCTTGTCCGCCTCCTGCTGCCTTTCTAAAGTAGCATTACATATTGTATCAAATATCGCGGCATTTGTACATACTTTTTTTAATATTTTTTGTAGTTTTTCCCATTTTTCATGTTTAAATGTGGTTTGAGCCACCATAATAGGGCTGAAATTCACTATATTTTGGGTTTTTAGCAGCAATTCAAGCTCATTTTCATCCTTTATTATATAGGACAATCCCCGGCAAAACCCTTTTATTCCTATAACCTCGGGATGATTTTGGTTGCCCGCTATGATAACCTCATGTCCGTTTTGCGATTCACGCTCGACAATTGTGTGTATTTTTTTCACAAAAGGACAGGTGGCATCCATAACCTCCAGCCCGAGCGCATCGGCCTGGCTGACAACCTGCGGAGCGGCCCCGTGCGAACGTATAACCAGCACCTCGCCCGGCAAAACCTCTTCGGGACTATTTACAATACGCACACCGCGCAAAGAAAGATCTTCCACTATCTGGGGATTATGTATTATAGCGCCCAATGTGCAAACCCTGCGCCCCTCGTCCAGAAGATTCAAAACGGCGTTTACAGCGCGGTCAACACCAAAGCAAAAGCCTGTTGCGCCGGCCGTGATTATTCTGTCATTCACGTCCAATCAGCTCGTTACCTTTCTCCCATTGAGTGCGTATATCCTCCATGATAAGGTTGGCAGCCGCACGCAGTCTGCGCGAATCGCTCATTCCGCTGCCTGTTAACCCGTCCAGCCCCAAGTGAGGATTTGGAATAACCGGCCCCACAAAAATATGTGTGCGCCGGAATATGCGCGGAGCGCCTTTTTTGCAGCATATCGCTATAGGCAGCACATCAGCTCCCGTGGCATGGGCTATAATGGCCGTACCCGCCTTGGCCTTTCCGGGCATCAAATCCTTCGAGCGGGTGCCCTCGGGATATATGCCCACAGCACACCCGGACTTTATCATGTCCGAGGCCTTCAGAAGCCAATCCTGGCCGCCCGCTCCGCGGTCAACCGGAAAGGCACCCAAAGCGCGAATAAAAGCTCCTACGCCAAACACTTTAAAGATCTCTATCTTGGCCATATAAAAAACCTGCCGCCTAAACCCCAGCGCCATAACCAACGGATCGAGCATGGTTGTGTGGTTGGCGCACACAATAAGCCCGCCGCCCAGCGGAATATTATCTTTGCCATGCACCTTAACAGGGAAAAGCAACCACAAAAGCCAGCCCAAAAACATCTTAAAAAAACGGTAAAGCGTGAAAGGCTGCTTTCTCAACCGCTTGATTACAGCTTTTGTAAGCACAGTAACAGATTTTTCCAGGGTGTTGCCCGTGGTGTTTATCACAACAGAGTCGGCAGCCGGCTTTAGCGGCGCTATCTCGCGATTTTCGTCATTATAGTCACGCTGTTTAACGTCGCGCAGCACATTTTCATACTGCACCTGCTGCCCCTTTTCCATAAGCTCGTTATACCGCCGGCGCGCCCGCTCCTCGGGCGAGGCCGTAAGAAATATTTTCACCTGCGCGTTGGGCAGAACCACCGTACCTATATCGCGTCCGTCCATAACGACATTGTTGTGCCGCGCCATGCTTTTTTGCAAATCAAGCAGCGCCGCGCGAACTGCCGGCACGGCCGACACAGCCGAAGCCGCCATAGACACCTCAGGCGTGCGGATATTATCCGACACATCCTCGCCCATGCACATAACGCGCTGTTCTCCTTCGACATAAGCTATAGTTATATCCTGCCCGCCAATGTCCGCCATAGCCGCCTCAACAGCCACGACGTCCGAGGTATCCACACCCATGCCCAGCATGTGGTATCCGATAGCGCGGTAAAGCGCGCCTGTGTCCACATAAATATATCCCAGCGAAGCGGCCAGTTTTCGGGCAATCGTACTTTTGCCCGCGCCCGAAGGCCCGTCAATTGCGATATTTATCATTTTGCAGCCGTCCTTTCATATGCGCATTTTCCCGCAAGCTGCCCGGTAGAAAAGGCCACCTGCAAATTAAATCCACCGGTATATGCATCAATATCCATAACCTCTCCGGCGAAATAAAGTCCTTGTACCAGCTTGCTCTGCATGGTTTTCGGGTCGATTTCCTTTAAGGAAACACCGCCCCGCGTAACAACAGCCTGCTCAATGGGCGCCGTTCCAATTATCTGCACGGTAAGGCGCTTGGTCAGCGCAACCAGCCTTTGCCGCTCTTCCCGGCTGACCGAATTACATTTCCTGCTGTTATCTATCCCGCACATCCGCATAACAACCTGCGCCAGTGCGCGCGGATACAATGTACACAGCGCCGTAAGAACAGACGCATTGCGAAAGCTTTCAAGTTCACGCAAAAACCGCGCGTCCAGCTTTTGCTCGTCCAACGCCGGTTTTAGGTCTATACAGGCCGTGTACCTGCCGTCCTCCGGACGGTCGAGGTGTGCGCTGGCACTGAGTACAACAGGGCCGGATATGCCGTCATGCGTGAACAAAAGCTCGCCAAAATCGGTAAAAACCGGCTTTTTCACACCCTGCTCCAAAACACAAAAGCCTATATTGCGCAGCCCCAGACCCTTAAGCGTTCCGCAAAAGCCCTCGTGCGCTTTCAGCCCAACAAGCGAAGGCTGCTGCGGAACAACCATATGCCCACACATGGCGGCCATAGTATATCCGTCGCCCGTTGAGCCCGTTGTCGGATAAGACAAGCCGCCCGTGGCCAAAACAATACTTTCCGCCTCAATATATGTCCCCTCGCGGGTGTGAATCCCCGAAACAGCACCATCCCGCATTTCTATGCGTTCGGCGCGGCCGGATAATATCCGCGACCCGGAGGCATATTTCACAAGCGCGTCGGCAATGTCCATAGCCTTGTCGGACTGCGGGAAAACCCGCTGCCCGCGCTCAACCTTTAATGGGACACCCAACCCCTCAAACAGAGCCATGGTATCCTCCGGCATAAACTTCGAATAGGCTGAATACAAAAACCGGCCGCCGCGCGGCGTATTTGCCACAAGCTGCGTAAGCTCGCACAAATTACATAAATTACAGCGGCCCTTGCCTGTAACCAATATCTTACGGGCCGGCCGCGGCATGTGCTCTAAAACAGCAACGCTCGCACCCCCGGCGGCTGCTTTGCCGGCGGCCATAAGCCCCGCCGCGCCGCCGCCCAAAACAACAACGTCATATTTCATACTGCCCCGAATCATATATTCATACCAGCATATTCCATCCCATTCACATATTTAAAAACCGCGCTTTGCCCTCTGCGTTATACAAAAAACAAATAGACATTTTTTCACATTTTACATTATATCAAAAAAGCAGTGTTTTTGGCAACTGTTTTTTTGACATAAGCAGGGACAACCCCACATATATTTTTCATAGAAGGTTGCAGCGGATATATTAATGAACGAAAACGAAAAGGAATGACACAAAAAATGGACAACGCCGCAAAACGCTTTTTTGATGTATGCTCTTATCTCAGTCCGGGTATAGCCTGCATATTACGCTCGGTGCCGCAGGCCTCGGCCGCCGCCGCCGAGGAAATACGTTTGCGGGCGGGAATGCCCCTTACGCTATACATATCGGGGCGCCCCGCATTTATCGGTGCAGGCGGAGGGCTGTCCTTCGCGGCGGGCGAACAGGCCGTTGTAGTCCGGCCCTCTGATATACATGAAACCTTTCTGCGCATGTGCGAATATTCGGTTCATTCCCGCCAGGAGGAGCTAAGCCGCGGATTTCTAACCCTGCCGGGCGGCCACCGCGCCGGCCTGTGCGGCACGGCCGTTCACCAAAACGGCGAGCTATCGGCCATAAAAGACCTTTCCTCGATAAACCTGCGCATAGCGCGCGAATTCAAGGGCTGCGCCGCCAATATCATGTCGGCCCTGCCCCCCGGGTTCGGTGGCCTGCTAATAGCCGGACGGCCAGGCAGCGGCAAAACAACCCTGCTGCGCGATATAGCCCGCATATTAAGCTCGGGCGAATTTTCGGCCGGCGTCCGGAGGTTTTTCAAGGTGGCCGTGGTAGACCAGCGCGGCGAGCTGGCCGCCATGTGCGGCGGCCAGCCGCAAAACGATTTGGGGCTGCAATGCGACGTACTTTCGGGCTGCGCCAAGGAAGAGGGAATCGAAATGGCTGTGCGCACCCTTTCGCCCGATTTCATAATATTCGACGAGGTTGGCAGCGCCAATGAAGCCACAGCTATAGCCAAGGGCATGTTTGCCGGTGTGCGGTTTATCGCATCGGTACACGCATCGGGCATGGAAAGCCTCGCGCGAAACCGCACGGCGGCACGCCTTACCGAATCGGGCGCATTCAGCCATATAGCGCTGCTAAAGGACGCGCCGCCCGGCACAGTTTCGCAGATTATAGAACACAAGGGGCGTGTACCGGCATGAACACGCTAAAGCTTGTGGGACAAATTCTTATAGTTCTTTCGGGCTGCGGGCTGGGCATATATTTAAAGTCTCGCCTGATAAACAGGCAGCATATCCTTTCGGCCATGGTATTGGCCGTTAACGAAGCGGCCACCCAGATAGGCTACATAAATACCGATATAAAGGCGCTCACAGCCGCGCTCTGCCGCCAGCCCGGCCTGGAAATATTGAGCTTTTTAGAGCCGTTTTATGAGAATCTTCGGCGAGGCCGTTCGCCGCGCGAGGCTGCCAATAAAGCCGTATACGGCTGGCCGCGTGGGGTTGTCACCGCGGCCGACCGCCAAATGATATCGGCTTTTTTCGGCGGTCTCGGACAAAGCGACCGCGCGGGGCAGCTGGCGCACTGCGCACTGTATGAAGAGCAGTTTAAATCGGCCGCCGCCGAAGCCGCCGAAGCCCGGCAGCAAAAGGGCAAAATGGTGCTCACACTGAGCATGCTTGCGGCGCTGGCGCTGGTAATACTCACATTTTGAACCCCATATAAAGGCAGTCAAACGGCGAAAGGAACGGTAACAAAAATGGACATCGATTTTATATTCAAGGTAGCCGCTGTAGGCATAATTGTGGCTGTGCTGCATCAGCTATTAACGCGCGCCGGTCGCGAGGAGCAGGCGCTAATGACCACTCTGGCCGGGCTTATCGTAGTGCTGATGATGATAATATCCGAAATAAGCAACCTGTTCGACACCATAAAATCGGTGTTCGGGCTATGAATCTCGCATCGATAATAGGTATATGTGTTGTGGTTGCGGCCGTTTCGGTCGTGCTGCGCGGACAGCGCCCCGAAATGGCTCTGCTGGCTGGTTTGGCCGCTTCGGCCGTTGTTCTGGCCGCCGTTGTTGTCACTCTAAATCCCGCCCTTTCGCAGGTGCGCGACGCGCTCGACGACGCGGGCGCGTCCACGCCCTATGTAGATATACTCTTTAAGGCGCTCGGCATATGCTACATAACCCAATTTGCCTGCGATGCCTGCGCTGATGCGGGCGAAACGGCGCTCGCAAATAAAATATCTCTGGCAGGCAAAGCGCTGATGATAATTATAGCCCTGCCCATGTTTGCCGGCGTGCTTGAAATGATAACCGGACTTATAAAATAACGCCCCCTATGCGGGAGGAAATTAAATGATATGTAAACTTATTAGAATACTTATATTGCTCCCTTTGGTGTGCTTTGTATTTGTTTTTTCGGCCGCGGCCGAAGACTACGAGCAACAATATGAAATCAGCGGAGCGGATAATTTATCCGAGTCTCTGCCCCAAGAAACGGCCGAACAGATAGAGCGGCTGGGCATAAACCCCGCCGACCCTTCATCGCTGAGCGACTTTGGTATAGACGCCATGCTGGGCGCGGTTTTTGATATGATAACAGGCCGCGCCAAAAACCCGCTTGCCTCGGCCGCTGCCATGCTCGGGGCCATTTTGCTGTGTGCCCTATGCGCTACGCTGGGCGGCACGGGGGCCAATGGCGAGCACTCGTCGCTAAACGAGGTTTTTAGCTATATATGCCTGGCCTTTGTGGGTCTTTCCGTGGTGCTGCCCATGGCCGTAACAGCCATAGAAGCTTTGGGCGCCATATCGCTGTGTGCTGGTTTTATGTTGACATTTATCCCAATATACGCCGGCATATTGCTTGCCATGGGCAAGCCCAGCACGGCGCTCGGGCTGGAAACGGTGCTGTTCGGCCTGTGCCAAACCCTAATGCAGGTTTGCCGCACAGTCATCGCGCCGCTCGTGGGCATGTACACGGCCCTTTCTATCGCGGGGGCGCTCGCACCAAACCTAAATCTCGGCGGGTTTACTGCCGGAATAAAAAAGGCGTCGAACCACTTGCTAGCCGTGCTGCTGTGTATGTTTGTGGGGGTTATGGGCCTGCAAACAGCCATAGGCGCAGCCACAGACAGCATAGCAAACCGCACAGCACGGTTCGCTGTGGGTACATTTGTGCCCGTCGTGGGCGCATCGCTGGCCGAAATTCTGGGCACGCTGCAATCATCCGTTGGGCTGCTGAAATCGTCGGTAGGAATTTACGCCGTGGCCGCCGTTATAATGCTGCTGCTTCCGGCGCTGGTAGAGCTGCTCATGTGGCAGCTTGTGATATTTGCCGGCACAACCCTTTCGGATATGTTTTCACTAAAAGGCGTGTCGGACATGCTGCGGGCCATAGGCGGTGCCCTTTCTATAGTCATAGGAATCATCGCTGTAACGGCGGCGCTGTTTATAATATCGCTGACCGTTGTGTCAATGGCTTCGGGAAGCTGACAGCGCAAAAACGCCATGCAAAAAATATTCCGTTCGAGATATCTATTAAACATTACGCTCACATGCACACGGAGGCTTTTTATATATGAACACACTGCGAAACATATCTCTGGCGCTTTCGGTTTCAGCGCTCGGGGCGGGGCTTATAGCCCATATGGTGCCTGGCAGCCGCACAAAAAAAGTGATGAACGCTATTTTGGCGGTTTTTCTGCTGTGCTGTATCGCCGATCCGTTTATTTCAGGCGAGCTGAAATTTGATGCAGGCAGCCTTAGCTTTCCGTCCGCCGAAGCCAACACCTCACTAAACCAAAGTCTTATCGAAGAAAAACAGTTTCTTATAAAGCAGCAGCTTGTCAGTCTTATCACCGACAGCCTAAAAAAAATAAATATACAACCCGTAAAAATACAAATAAACATGGATAATGACAGTAAGGGCGGCATATCTATTAGTCAGATACTTGTTTTTATCAGGAACAAGGAAGCGGCAAATCTCCGCCTTGCACAGGAAAGGCTAAATGCCGATATAGGAAACGGATGTGAGGTAGAAACATTACAGGATGACGACCATATGCCGGGGGCTATGCCGGGGGCTCAAATAGAATGAGCACAAAAACTATAAACGCAAGGGACGGAACAGATATGGAAAAGAAAGCAGGTATAGCGGCCGGCCTGGCCGAACGGCTGAAAGACAAAAAGACGGCGCGCATATTAGTTGCAGCCGGCATAGCGGGAATGCTGCTGATAATGCTGTCCGGCATATGCGGCGGTTCATCAGAAAAGGCACGGCCAACCGGTGCGGCCCCTGTAAACAAAGACGAGGAATATCGTGCCACCATAGAAAGCCGCCTAACAGATATGGTGCGCAGCATCTCGGGCGACCCCAACGCAACAGTTTTGGTGACGCTGGAAACAGGAATACAGTATATATACGCCAACGAAACCAAACAAAATATCGACCGCACCGAGGACAATCAGGGCGGCAGCCGCACCAAAACCACCGAAAAGGATTTGAGCGAGCAAAAGCTTATCATAATAGACGGTACCGCCGGCGAGCAGGCCCTGCTGATGACCG